>Ga0207648_10000945_pt1 | contig 32836 bp, 29 predicted proteins | sample KBSMisM32_FD_184310 | JGI IMG/M metagenome (GOLD analysis project Ga0207648, IMG submission 184310) | Miscanthus rhizosphere microbial communities from Kellogg Biological Station, Michigan, USA - KBS Miscanthus M3-2 (SPAdes) (version 2) | ecosystem: Host-associated > Plants > Roots >... | reverse complement strand
AGCTCCTGGATCGCGCGCAGGTCGGCGCCGTGCTCCAGGAGATGCGTGGCAAACGAGTGCCGCAGCGCGTGCGGGCTGATGCCGAAGCGCGTGCTGCACCCGGCCACGTAGCGGGCGACGAGCCGCTGCACGCTGCGGCCGGTCAGCCGCGTGCCGCGGAAATTGACGAATATTGGCTCGCGTCGATCGGCCGGCGCCGTTTCGCGCAGCGCCGCACGATCCTTCAGCCATGCGCTCAACGCCGCCTTGGTGCTGGTGTTGAACGGCACCAGCCGCTCCTTCTTGCCCTTCCCCATCACCCGCACGATGCGGGCACTGAGGTTGACGTCGCCGAGATCGAGCTGCACGAGCTCGCTGAGGCGCAAGCCCGAGGCGTAGAACAGCTCGAGGATCGCCCGATCGCGACGGCCGAGCGGCTCCTCCGCGTCCGGCATCTCGAGCAGGCGCGTCATCTCGTCGACGGACAGATGCGCGGGAACCTTGTGATCGCGCTTCGGCGATGCTGCGAGCGACGCGGGATTCGTCTCGGTGATCCCCTCGCGCCGCAGATAGCGTCCGAACGCGCGAAGGGCCGACAGCTTGCGCGAGGCCGACGCGCGCGCGTGTCCATCACGATGGAGCTCCGCCAAAAAGGCGCGGATCGCGGCGAGATCGAGCTGCGCCGGCGTCAGCGCTTCGGGGACGCAGCCGCGCGCGGCCGCGGTGAAATGCAGGAACTGGGTGATGTCGCTGGCGTAGGCCTCGACCGTGTGCGCCGAGGCGTTGCGATTCAGGCTGAGGTGATCGAGGAACGCGCGCAGCTCGGTCACAGGACGGCCGACGGCGTCATCCACTCGCCGAGCACGCGGAGTGCGCGCTCGGATGTCGCCGCTTTGCGATCGGCTTTGCGGCTGCGGCCGCCCGCCGCATCGGGGGGCGGCATGATGCCGAACGTGATGTTGCTGGGCTGATAGTGACGCGGGTCGGCGTGCGACACGTAGTGCGCCAGCGCGCCGATCGCGGTCTCGCGCGGCGGCACCCGCGCGGTCTCGCCCCGCGCCACGGCGGCCGCATTCAGGCCGGCAATGAGCCCCGACGCGGCCGACTCCACGTAGCCCTCGACGCCGGAGATCTGGCCGGCGAAGAACAGGTCGTCGCGCGACTTCACCTGCCACGTGGGACGCAGCACCGTCGGCCCGTTGATGTAGGTGTTGCGGTGCACGATGCCGAAGCGCACGAACTCGGCGCGCTCGAGCCCCGGAATCATCTTCAGCACGCGCGCCTGCTCGCCCCACTTCAACTGGGTCTGGAAGCCGACCAGGCTGTAGTGATCGCCGGCGATGTTGTCCTGGCGCAGCTGCACCACCGCGTACGGCGTCCGCCCCGTGCGGGGATCGACGAGGCCGACTGGCTTCATAGGTCCGAAGCGCAGCGTGTCGGTGCCGCGGTGCGCCATCACCTCGATCGGGAGACACCCCTCGAAGAAGGTCTCCTTCTCGAAGTCGTGCACGGTGGCGGACTCGGCCGTCGTGAGCGCGGCGTAGAACGCCTCGTACTGCTCGCGCGTCATCGGGCAGTTCAAGTAGTCGCCTTCCCCGTCGTCCACGCCGCACGCCGGGCCTTGCGCTTCCGTATGCAGTTGCGGGTCTTTAGACCCGCCTTCAGGCCCGCTTCCCCGCAAGCTCCGGCCCCAGCGCGACGCGCGGAACACCACGTCGTAATCGATGGACTCGGCCAATACGATCGGGCTCACGGCGTCATAGAAATAAAGGTGATCGCCCCCGACGAGCGCCGCGATATCCGCCGACAGCGCCTCGCTGGTGAGCGGCCCGGTGGCGATGACGAGCGGGAACATGGACGGGTCGTTGGGGACGCGCGTCACTTCTTCGCGCACGATCGTGATCCGGGGATGGCGGCTCACGGCGTCCGTGACCGCCTGGGCGAAGCGCTCGCGATCCACGGCCAGCGCCGCACCGGCCGGCACGCGGTTCGCGTCGGCCGCGCGCATGATGAGCGACCCGAGCCGCCGCATCTCTTCTTTCAGGAGCCCGACGGCGTTATCCAGCTTGTCGCCGCGGAAGGAGTTGGAGCAGACGAGCTCGGCGAGGCGATCCGTCTTGTGCACCTCGGTGGGCCGCACGGGGCGCATCTCGTGGAGCACCACCGGCACGCCCTGTTCGGCCGCCTGCCACGAGGCCTCGGATCCGGCGAGCCCGCCGCCGATCACGTGGATCATCGGGTCTACAGTAGCGCGAAGAGCCTCTAGCCTCTAGCCTTTTGCCTTTGGCCAGAGGTGTGTCGTTCAGCCGCGCTCCGGCGGTACTGACACCTCGGCCGCCGTGGAGAGTCCAGTCGCCACCTCCGGCAGGATCCCGAGCCGGACGTAGATCGGGCGCACCACCTGGCGGAGGGCGGGCAGCGAGCGCGCGAACCACGCCGCCGCCACGAGGCAACAGGCCCCACCCATCTGCAGGGTGTGCGCGGCGCCGATCTGCTCCGACATCGATCCCGCAATCAGGCTGCCGAAGGGCGCCGTGCCGAGAAACGCCATCATGTAGAAGCTCATGACGCGGCCGCGCTTTTCGTCGTCGACGATCGTCTGGATGATCGTGTTGCTCGACGCCATCTGCACCATGAAGCCGAAGCCGGCCAGGAAGAGGCACGGAAGCGCGAGCCAGAGCGCCGGCGCGAGCGAAAAGGCGATGAGCCCGGCACCGAACACCGCCGCCGCGGTGGGAATCACGCGCCCCAGCCCGACGACCGAACGGCGACCCGCCAGCCACAACGCCGCGAAGAGCGCCCCGCATCCCGACGACGTCATGAGCAGGCCAAGGGTGTGCGGCCCGCCGTGGAACACCGTCGTCGCGAACACGGGCATCAGGACGCTGTAGGGCACGCCCACCAGGCTGACGACGGCCAGCAGCGAAATCACCGAACGAATCGGCCCGAAGCCGAACGCGTAGCGCAGCCCCTCGACGAATTCCGTCACCGCGTGACGTTCGCGCGACGGCCGCGGCGGCGCCGGCGCGATGCGCATGCGCAGCAGCGCGATGATGACGGCCACGTAGCTGATCCCATCGATTGCAAAGCACCAGCCCTCGCCCGCGGTGGCAATGACGACGCCGGCAATCGACGGCCCGATCAGCCGCGCCAGATTCACCATCGACGAGTTGAGCGCGATGGCGTTGCCGAGGTCCTCTTTCTTGTCGATCATCGTCAGCAGGAAGGCCTGCCGCCCCGGCATGTCGAAGGCGTTGACGAGCCCCTGCACGATCCCGAGCGCGATGAGCCACCCGATCGTGACGTGCCCCGAAAAGACGAGTCCTGCCAGCGCGAACGACTGGAGCATCGAGATCGTCTGCGTCGCGACGAGCAGTCGATGGCGATTGATGCGGTCGACGATGATGCCGGCGAAGGGGCCGAGGAGGAACGACGGCAGCTGGCTCGCGAACGCAACCGTGCCGAGCAGCACCGCCGATCCGGTCAGCCGGTAGACCAGCCAGTTGATCGCGGTGGTGGTGATCCAGGTGCCGACGAGCGACAGCACCTGCCCGCCGAAGAACAGGCGGTAGTTGCGGTAGGCCAGCGCCCGCAGCATGAACCCGACGGTCGTGGCTCCCCCCGGCACCGTGTGCCGATCTTAGCAATCGTGATCACACGTCCCTGACGGCTGCTCCGCCCGCGCGGCCGTGTCTGGTCGCGCACAGCGTGTGCCGGCTGACACGCCAGGGCCCTCGCTAAAACAATACAAGTCGTTCTATATCAACACTTTGCCTGATGGCTGTCCGGTTGCTCTATCAGTGCCCAGGAGGACGTGATGAGCAGCAACCGAGTGAACGCGGCGATGGCGATGGTGGCGGTGCTTCTGGCGGTGGTGCCCGCCGCGGCGGAGGGCGTGACGGAGCCGGCGACGGTGCGCCGCGTGGTCGTCAGCATCCCCGACCGGAAGCTGGCGGTCATCGAAAACGGCACGCCCGTCGAGTTCTACGACGTGGCCGTCGGCAAGGCGTCGACGCCGAGCCCCGTCGGCACGTTCACCATCGTCACCCGCCTGGCGAACCCGACCTACTACCGGCCGGGAGTCGTCATCGAGCCCGGAAGCCGCAACCCGCTCGGCACGCGCTGGATGGGTCTGAGCCAGAAGGGCTACGGCATTCACGGCACCAGCGAGCCCAACTCGATTGGGTACGCCAAGTCGCACGGCTGCATCCGGCTGCGGAATGCCGACGTGGAGCGGCTCTACGAGCGGCTGCGCACCGGCGACGTCGTCGAGCTGCACGCGGAGCGGACCCCGGAAATCGAAGCGCTCTTCCCGGCGAACTGAGGCCGGTTCACCCAACGACCACCAACCACTTACTTGGAGAAGGAGACGTCATGTTGTTCGCGAAGTACGTTCTGTTCAGCGGCGCGTTCTCGATGTATGCCAGCTCGGCGGCCCTGCTCGCCTACGATGCCTGGCGCGCGTTCCATCAGAAGCTTCCAGTCGCGATGCGCTGGAAAACAGCCGGCACGCTGGCGGCGATCGGCTCGCTGGTCGCGCTGACCGGTCTGGCGATCGTCGTGGTGCCGCCCGGCATGGGCGGCGTGCGTGTGAGCCAGGTGTCGGGCACGCTCAACGGCACGCTCTATCCCGGCACACACGTCGTGGCGCCGCTGCTGCACAGGGTCGAGGTGTTCAACATCCGCGATCAGATCCTCAACACCAGCGCGTTCGAGCCCGAGAAAGGGAGCAAGGCGCCGGCGGCGCTCAAGGTGTACAGCAAGGAGGGGCTGCCGGTGGGCGTCGGCATCTCGGTGCGCTACCAGCTCGATCCGCGACGGCTGCCGGCCATGGAGCAGACCCTGCCGCAGCCGGTCGAGACCGAACTGATGCCGCCCGTCGTCGCCAACGCGTTCCGGCAGACCATCGCGAACTACATGGTGCGCGACGTGTTTTCGGAGAAGCGCGAGGAGGTGCGGCGGATTGCGGCCGAGGCGATCACGAAGCGGCTCGCCGCCGACGGCATCGTGGTGAAGGAAGTGATGCTGCGCGAGATCGCGCTGCCGGGCGAATACGCCAAGGGGCTCGAGGGCCTCCTGGTCAAGGCGCAGGAAAACGACCGGCTGTCGATCGAGCTGGAGGTGAAGCAGAAGATGGTGCGCAGCGCCGAGCTCGAGGCCGAAGCGCAGAAGATGCGTGACGTGAAGGCCGCCGAGGGGCGCGCACAGATCACGGTGCTCGAGGCCAAGGCGCAGGCCGACGCGATGCAGCACACGCTGCCGCTCAAGGAGAAGCAGATTCAGCAGACGCGGCTCGAGGCCGAGGCGCGAAAGGAATCGACCGTCAAGGGCGCCGAGGCGGCGGCGCAGGCCAAGGTGATCGACAGCAAGGCGGAGCTCGAGAAGCGCAACCTGATGGCGCAGGCCGACGCGCAGCGGATTCAGCTGCTGGCCGGCGCCGACGCCGTCCGCATGAAGTCGGAGGCGGCGGTACTGAAGGACAACCCGCTGCTGATCCAGAAGATCATCGCCGAGCGCCTGTCGGACAAGGTGCAGATCATGATGGTGCCCTCCGACGGCCGGTTCTTCTTCGCCAACGACGTGCTCAAAGGCGGCCCGTCGGCGGCCAACGCGATCTCGCTCCTCCCGAACGAGCGCTGACCGTTGCCGCACTCGCTGATAAGATCTGCGGCCGTGGGCAACCACGGCCGCAGCCGCTTTCGATCGCTCGTAGTGGCCGCGTGCCTCGTCACCCTTGGCACCGGGCTCGCCGCGCAGATCACCCGTGAGGCTCCCGCCGGCCCGACGCCGCCCTCCGCCGCACTCGATCTGCGCCCCCTCTTTTCACAGCAGCGGCCGATTCTCGACGTCCTGCCGGAAGACAAGCGACGGCACGTACTCGACGCCACCGGCCTCACGCTGTACGAGCGCACACCCACCGGCTGGCAGGCGGCGCAATCGTGGCCGGTCACGCCGCCCGCTCCGTGGCCGCGGGATCTTCGAGGGATGCTTGCGTTCAACGTGGATGCGGTTGAAGTGTTCCTTCCCAATCTCGCCTGCTCGCTGTCCACGCCGGGGCGGCTGTTCAGGTGTCAGTCAGTCCCGGGGGGCTGGGACCAGACGTTGATCCCGCTCAGTGTCCCCACGGCCGGCGCGTCGTATCTGGCCGGGACCGCGGATGGGTTTCTCACCTTGCTCGACAACGAGCGACGGCCGATAGCCAGGGCGATGCCAGGCGACGACGCGGCACGGCTGGTAGGCGGATGCCGGGACGAGCCGTACGTGCTCGTGCGGATGGACGCCGAGGGCGGCGACGCGCTGGCCGTTTTCCAGGTGCGCGACCGCGCGATGCAGGAAGTGGCACCGCGGCGGCCGCTGCACGGCCGCCTGACCGCGCTCTGGTCCGACACCATGGATATCCGCACCGGCCGGGTGGTGGTGCGCGCGGCGGACGCCGAACGCTATGACGCGTATCAGATCACTGTCGCTTGCGTGCGCTAGCGCGCTGATCGTCAGTGCCGCGGTTTCGGGGGCCCGGCCGCACTACACGGGCACGCTACGAATGGCCATCGAGACCACGGCGCGGGCGATCGATCCGTTCGGCGTCGTGGACACGACGATGGCGCGGCAGGTCTACCCGCTGGTGTTCGAAACGCTGCTCGCGGTGAACCCGTCGGGCGGATTGAGGCCCATGCTGGCGACGTCGTGGGCAAGCGATGCAGCCGGATGGCACATCCGCCTCCGCCGCGGTGTCCGCCTGCACGACGGATCCCTGCTCGACGCCGCGGCGGTCGCCGCGGTGTTGCGGACGCGCTTTCCCGAGTGGCGCATCACGACCGCCGACGACGAGCTGACGATCGCCGATGGCGGCGTCCCCGCGGACGTGCCCTGGGCCCTCGCGCATCGCGGAAGCGTGATCGCGGTGCGCCAGGCATCGGGCGCCTGGGTCGGCACCGGCCCGTTTCGTGTCGACCGGCTCGAACCCGGCCGGCTCACGCTCGCGGCGCACACCGAGCATTGGAGCGGGCGCCCCTTCCTCGACGCAATCGAAGTGGATCTCGGGCGGTCGCGCGCAGCGCAGCTGGCGGACCTGGAGCTGGGCCGTCTCGATCTCGCGTCGCTCCAGCCGGCCGACGTGCGGCGCGCCGAACAACGGCAGCGGCGCTCGTGGACGTCGAAGCCGCTGGATCTGATCGCCCTCGTGTTCGAGCCTCACCGCGCCGCGGACGGCGGCGCTCCGCTCAGGCGAACGGTGGCGGCGTCCTTCGACCGTCGCGCCATCGCCCGCGTGGTGGCACAAGGTCAGGCCGAGCCCGCGACGGCCGTGCTGCCCGCCTGGATCGGCGGCTACACGCTCCCCGAGACATCGGGCCCCGTGCTGACGCGCTCGGCCGTGGCCGCGCTTGCGGCCGATCAGCGCACGGTGGTCGTGCGGGTGCCGGCTGGCGACGCGGTGAGCCGCGCCATCGCGGATCGTCTCGCGGTGGACGCACAGCAGGCCGGCTTTTCGATCATCGTCCAGGTACCAACGGGAGGGCTGGCGCCACGGGCGGACGCCCGGCTCGTGCGCGTGCCGGTGGACGTCACCTCACCCGACCGTGCGCTCGCCGGCGTCATTGCCGCCCTTGGACCACGGTCGCAGATCTCCGGCCTGTCGCCGCGCCCGGGCACCGCCGTCGAGGAGGTGGCGCGCATCGAGGCGGCGCTGGCCGAACGGCGCGTCCTTGTCCCGATCGTCCACCTGCCGGAGATCGCCGCGTCGGCGGCACGTGTCGAGGACTGGGCAGGGCCGCTGATCCTGCCCGACGGCACCTGGGATCTCGCCAACGTCTGGCTTCGTGCCGCGGAGACCGCTCCGCGGTGACGCTCCGCACCCGCCTCGCGCTGCTCGTCGGCGCGCTCGTCGCGATCACCGTCGTACTGGTGACGATGACCGTGTCCGCCGGCGCGCGCCAATCGTTTGCGGCGCTCGACGCCCAGCGCAGTAGCGCCGCCATCGCGCAATTCCGCCGCGAGTTCACGAGCGAAGGCGAGAACGTCGTCAGCCGGATCGAACGGCTCGCGTCGAGCGACGCCGTCCGGCGGCTGGCGGCCGACGTGGACGCGGCGGGACGCGACTACGCGGCGTTCGTCGGCGAGGCGGGTCCGCTGGCCACCGCGGAGGGGCTGGACTTCCTCGACCTCGTCGCCGCCGACGGCACCGTGATCTCCTCGGCGCACTGGCCGGCGCGATTCGGGGTCCGCCACGGCTGGGCACTGGACGCGGCGGCTGGGACCCGCGCCGCGTTCTTCCAGCCGGTGGACGTGCCGCAGGACACGGCGCTCGGGCTGGTGGCCGTCCGCGCGGTGCAGGCGCGCGGCACGACGCTGTATGTCGCCGGCGGCCGTCAGATGAACCGGCGGTTTCTGTCGGCGCTCACGCTGGCGCCCGGCCTGCGCGCGTGGTTGTACCGCAACGTCCAGCCCGAGGTCTCGCGCCGCTGGCTCGTGGACGCCGAAGCGATCGACGACGCTGCGGCGCTCGAACCGCTCATCGCGCGGGTGCGCGACACCGGCCGCGAGGCGGTTGAAGCGGTGGCCCGGAACGACGGCCCCGAGACGGTGCAGGCGATCCCGCTGCCGGGGCGCGAGCGGGCGCTCGCCGGCGTGCTGCTGGTCGGGAGCTCGGGACGCGAGCAGGCCGCCCTCGTCCAGCGCATCCGGTGGATCGGCGTGCTCTTCGGGGGCGTCGGCATCGCGCTCGGCTTCGCCTTGAGCTTCGTGATCGCCGCGCGGGTGACGCGGCCCGTGGAGCAGCTGGCCGGCGCCGCCCGTGAGATCGCGGCCGGGCGATGGGACGTGCCGGTCGACGGCATCCGCGCGTCCGGCGAGATCGGCGAGCTGGCGACGGCATTCGGGACCATGTCGCGGCAGCTCGTGGATCAGCGCGAGCGGCTGGTGCAGGCCGAGCGCGTGGCGGCGTGGCGCGAGCTGGCGCGACGGCTCGCGCACGAGCTCAAGAACCCGCTCTTTCCGCTGCGCGTCACCCTGGACAACCTGCGGCGCGCCAAGCCGCTGCCGCCGGCGGAATTCGACGAAGTCTTCGTCGAGAGCGTGGACACGTTGACCCGCGGCATCGGCAACCTCAACACCGTCATCGGCCGCTTCAGCGATTTCGCCAAGATGCCCGCCCCGGACGTGTCGGCCGTCTCGCCGAATGCACTCGTCGAGGAGAGCCTCGCCCTGTTTCGCGCCCAGCTGACGGCGCCTGGCGCGCCGCGCATCGAAACCGCCGTCGATCTCGACCCCGCGGCCGGTGCGGTTCACGCCGACGGCGAGCAGCTGGCGCGCGCCATCCAGAACTTGATTCTCAACGCCATCGACGCGATGCCGCAGGGAGGGCGGCTCTCGATCCGCACGCAGCGGACCGGCGACACCGTCCGCATCGACGTGTCAGACTCGGGGCAGGGACTCACCGAAGAGGAGCGCAGCCGCCTGTTCACCCCTTACTACACGACCAAGGCGCACGGCACCGGCCTCGGCCTCGCGATCGTCCAATCGGTCGTGGCCGACCATCACGGCAAGATCTGGGTGGAGAGCGAACCCGGCCGCGGCGCCACCTTCCACATCGAGCTGCCGTCATGACACGCGTGCTGATCGTCGACGACGACCCGACGACGCTGGCGTCGTTGTCGCGTGCGTTTCGCCTGGCCGGCCACGAGGCAGTGGTCTGCGACAACGCCGCGCGCGGCATCGAGCTGGTACGCGCCGAGCGGTTCGACGTGGTCTTCTCCGACGTCGTCATGCCCGGCAAGGACGGGCTGTCCATGCTCGAGGAGCTCCGCGAACGCGGGCTCTCGATTCCGATCGTCATGATGTCGGGGCAGGCCACGGTGGACATGGCGGTCCGCGCCACCCGCCTCGGTGCGCTCGACTTCCTGGAGAAGCCGGTGTCGGCCGACAAGCTCCTCATCACGCTCGACAACGCACTGAAGATGGTGCGGCTCGAGGAGGAGAACCGCCAGCTGCGGCGCCAGGTCGGGCGCCGCGAGATCGTCTGGCAGAGCGACGTCATGCGCCGCGTCATGGCCCAGGTGGACCGGGTGGCGGCAAGCGAATCGCGCGTCTGCATCCTCGGCGAAACCGGCACGGGCAAGGAGCTGGTGGCGCGCGCGGTGCACGAGAAGAGCGCGCGCCGCAACAAGCCCTTCGTCACCGTCAACTGCGCCGCCGTGCCGTCGGAGCTGATCGAGTCGGAGCTCTTCGGCCACGAGAAAGGCTCGTTCACCGGCGCGGCCGCGCGTCACCTCGGCAAGTTCGAGCAGGCGCACGGGGGCACGCTCTTTCTCGACGAGATCGGCGACATGCCGCAGGCGATGCAGGCCAAGCTGCTGCGCCTGCTGCAGGAGGGAGAGCTCGAGCGCATCGGCGGCGAGAAGCCGGTGGTGGTCAACACGCGCGTCCTCGTGGCGACGCATCGCGACCTGGAGGCGCTGGTGCGGAAAGGCACGTTCCGCGAGGACCTCTACCACCGCGTGTTCGTCTTTCCGATTCAGATGCCGGCGCTGCGCGAGCGTGCGCAGGACATTCCGCTGCTGGCGCGGCACTTCGCCGACATCGTCGCCGAACAGAACGGCTGGAAGCCGCGCGGTTTCCAGCCCGAGGCGCTCGAGGAGCTGCAGCGCTACGGGTGGCCGGGCAACGTGCGCGAGCTGCGCAACGTCGTCGAGCGGCTGCTGCTCCTGACCGAGGACGACGTGGACGCGGCCACGGTGCACGGCGTCCTCGCCGGCCGGTCCTCGACCGCCGGCGGTAGCGCCGACGTGGGTACGCTGGCGGATCGCGTCATCGCGTTCGAGCGCGAGGTGGTGCTGGCGCAGCTGGCCGCGCACGGATGGCGCCCCGCCGATACCGCGCGGGCGCTGGGGCTCGAACGCAGTCACCTGTACAAGAAATGTCAGCAGCTTGGCATCGACATGAAGGCCGAGCGCGAGAAGTAGGGGCCGCCTTCAGGCGGCCCGTGCTCATGCGGACTTGCGCTTGGTGCCCCGGGCCGCCTTGGGCGCCTTCGGCGCCGCGCCGGCCGCCGCCTTGCGCTTGAAGCCGCCGCCTCTACCTGCTCTTTTCGGCGCGGGCGCCATGTCGCGCCGGGCGTTCAGCAGCTCCATGGCCTGCTCGAACGTGAGCGCATTCGGATCGGAGGTTTTCGGCAACGAGGCGTTGACGCTGCCATCGGTCACGTAGGGGCCGTAGCGCCCCGCCAGCAGCTTGATGGTGGCGCCTTCCTGCGTGAGCTCGCGCAGCGTCTTCTTCGAGGCGCCCTGGCCGCGCCGCCGCGACTGCTTGGGCGCCCGGATCAGCGCCAGCGCGTCGTCGAAGCTGATACCGAAGACCTGCTCTTCGGACTCGAGCGAGCGGAATTCGTCGCCGTGCTTCACGTAGGGGCCGAAGCGGCCGAAGTTGGTGGAGATCGGCTCGTTGTCGTCGGGGTGCAGCCCGACGACGCGCGGGAGCGAGAGCAGCTTCAGCGCCTGCTCGAGCGTCACGGTCGAATCGGTCATGTCGCCCTGCAGCGACGAGCGTTTGGGCTTCTCCGCTTTCTTTCCCTCAGGAGTTTCACCCAGCTGCACGTAGGCGCCGTAGCGGCCGTTCATCACGTAGACCTGCTGCCCGGTGGCGGGATCGGCGCCGAGCGCGCGCGGCCCTTCGGCCTTGGCCTTCACCAGCTCCATCGCGCGTTCGACGCTGAGGTCCGCGGGGGCCACGTCCTCGGGCAGCGACGCGGTGCGGCCGGGACCGCCGTCGCCCACCTGGACGAACGGGCCGAATCGTCCGACGCGGACGCGCACGGTCTCGCCGCTTTCGCTGTCGATGCCGAGATCGAGCACCGGGTAATCCGCCTTCTCGGCGCCGTCCTCGGCGGCGGTCAGCAGCCCGCGATGCTTCTTGTCGCCGAAGTAGAACTGCTTGAGGAACACGTTCATCTCGCGCTCGCCGCGCGAGATCTCGTCGAGGTCCTCTTCCATTTCCGCCGTGAAATCGCTTTCGACGAAGTCGCCGAAGTGGTCGCGCAGCAATTTCGTGACGGCAAATGCCGTGAAGCTCGGCACGAGCGCCTTGTTCTGCCGGTTCACGTAGCCGCGGCGCACGATCGTGGCGATCGTCGGCGCATAGGTCGACGGGCGGCCAATCCCCAGCCGCTCCAGCTCCTTGATCAGCGAGGCTTCGGTGAAGCGCGCCGGCGGCAGGGTGTCGTGACGCTTGGACTCGGTGTCCACCAGGGTGACGGCAGTGCCATCGCGATCGACCGAGTCGCCGACCTTGCACTGGGGCAGGATGGTTTCCTGCTCCTCGAGCTCCGCGGCGGGATCGTCTGAACCCTCCACGTAGGCGCGACGGAATCCGGCGAATTCGATCGCCTTGCCGCTCGCCGAGAACACGGCCGGCTCGCCGCCGGGCCCCTTGGCGGTGAACTCGATGCTGGTCCGCAGCACGCGCGCGTCCACCATCTGCGACGCCATCGTGCGCTTCCAGATCAGGTCGTACAGCTTGAAGTCGTCCGGGTCGAGCGCCCGCTCGATCTGGCTCGGCGCGAGATTGAACGCCGCGGGGCGGATGGCTTCGTGCGCTTCCTGCGCATTCTTCACGCGCGTCTGGTAGCGGCGCGGGCCCTCGTAGTACTCACCGCCGAACATCTCCTTGATGACGCGCGCCGACTCGTTGAGCGCCTTGTCGGAGAGGGTGGTCGAATCCGTGCGGTGGTAGGTGATGAGGCCCATCTCGCCGTCGCCCAGGTCGATGCCTTGAAACAGACGCTGCGCGATCTGCATCGTGCGCTCGGTGGAGAACCCGAGCTTGCGGCTCGCCTCCTGTGTGAGCGTGGAGGTCGTGAAGGGCGGTGACGGGCGCTCGACGCCTGGCTTGGCCTCGACCGAGGTGACCTGCCATGGCACATTCTGGCGGACGGCCTCGACCAGGGTGCCCGCGGCCGCCTCGTCGAGCAGCCGGACGTTCTGGTTCTTGAGCGACCCGGTGGTGGCGTCGAAGTCCTTGCCCGACGCGATCCGCTTGTCGTTGACGCGTACGAGGGTGGCCACGAATTCACGGCCCTCGCCGCGGAGCTTGGCCTCGAGATCCCAGTAGGCGGCAGACCGGAACGCCCGGCGTTCTTCCTCGCGCTCGACAATCAGGCGCACCGCCACGCTCTGCACACGTCCGGCGCTGAGGCCGGTCTGAACTTTCTTCCACAGGACCGGCGACAGGGTGTAGCCGTAGAGCCGGTCGAGGATGCGACGGCTCTCCTGGGCGCGGACCAGGTTCTCGTTGATCTCGGACGGATTCTCGAGCGCCTCGTTGACGGCGTCCTCGGTGATCTCATGGAAGGCCAGCCGTCGAACCGGGATCTTGGGCTGCAGCACTTCCCTCAGGTGCCAGCTGATCGACTCGCCTTCGCGGTCCGGGTCGGTCGCGAGGAGCAGCTCAGAGGCTTCCTTGACGGCGCTCTTGAGGTGGGCAACCTGCTTCTTCTTCTCGACCGGGACGACGTAGTAGGGCCTGAAATCGCTGTCGACGTCCACGCCCAGCCGGCCCCACTCCTTGTCCTTGATCTCCTTCGGCACCGACGCCGCGGATTCGGGCAGATCGCGGATGTGCCCGTAGCTCGCTTCCACCCGGTACTTGGTGCCGAGGAAGCGCCCGAGCGTCTTTGCCTTCGTAGGCGACTCGACGATGACCAGTGGCTTAGCCATGCACGTTCAGGTTCGTTGGGACCCCAGGATCCTCAGGGACACTAGCACGTTCACGAGACGCGAAGAAAACTGCCCCCGGCGATCCGCCGCACGCGACCAGCGAGCTCGAGGGCGCTCAACACACCCATCAGCGCCGGCCCATCCAGCCCCGATACCGCCGCCAGGCTGTCGAACGCGTACGCTCGTCCGGCCTCCATGTGACCGAGCACCGGGTGCCCGTAAGCGTCTGGCTGGCCGTCGTTTGTTTCGACAGCGCCAAGGCGCGTCCACCCCGGCAGGTGTTGCAGCTCGCCCACGATATCGTCCGCAGACTCCACAATCTTTGCCCCGTCCCGGAGGAGCGCATGCCCGCCCCGGTTGCGGCCGCCCAGCACGCTGCCCGGAACGGCCATCACCTCGCGCCCCTGCTCGAGCGCGCAGGCGGCGGTGATGAGCGACCCGGATCGCTCCGAGGCCTCCACGACGACCACGGCGTCGGACAGCCCGCTGATGACCCGATTGCGCTGGGGGAAACGAAACGGCAGCGGCACGGTCCCGGGCGGGTATTCGCTGATCACCAGGCCGTGGCGCGTGATGTCGCGCGCCAGCGCCTCGTGCTCGATGGGATAGACCCGGTCGGCGCCCGAGGCCATCACGGCGATGGTGCGCCCGGTGCGCACCGCCCCCCGATGTGCCGCTCCATCGACACCCCGCGCCAGCCCGCTGACGACCGTGACACCCCGCGCGGACAGATCGGCGGCGAGCCGTTCAGCGAGTTCCACACCGGTCACCGACGCGGACCGTGCCCCGACAATCGCGACAGCCGGGCCGTGGACCGCGGCGAGCGTCCCGCGGTACCACAGCAGCGGTGGGCAGTCGGACGTCGTCAACAGACGCGCCGGATAACGCGGCTCATTCCACGCAACGGCCTCGATGCCGGCCGCGGCCGCCTGCGCCCGCGCCTCGCGCGCCCGCGTCAGGAGCGGCCTGGCGCGTTCGCAGAGCTCGGGGTCGCCATCAAGCAGGCGGGCCGTCAGGCCGACGCGGCTCAGGTTCTCGGCCAGCGAAAGCGCGACGGCTTCGTCGAATGTCATGCCATCGGCGCCATTCCAGAATCCTGCCGCGGTCAATTCTCCTGAACCAGTGGACGGTATCCGAAAGCCAGAGAGGACAATCCCGGGACAAGCCCTTGAAAAACCAGTGACTTCTGCTCGCCAGTCGTGGCACATGCCTTGCTCGATCCGTGTGGGATTCGGCGCGTCGCAACACTTGCGCCTTCCCAGACCGGTGGCTATAGTGAGAACTTCTCCGCCCATGCGCACCGCCACTTTCGTCCTCGCCGGGCTGCTGGCGCTGGCGGCCACGCCCGCCGCGGCGGACAATCGCGGTGATGCCAAGAAGCAGGTCGAGTTCGGCATCGCCGTCGCGCAGAAGGGGCTGTGGCGCGAAGCGATCTACCGCTGGGAGCGCGCAACGCAGATCGACCCCAGCTACGCCGCCGCATTGAACAATCTGGCGATCGCCTACGAACACGAAGGCGAGCTGGCGAAAGCTCGCAGCGCGTACGAGAAGGCTCTCGAGCTCGAACCCGGTAACGCGCTCATCAAACAGAACTACGAGCTGTTCAGGGAAATCAATGACCGCGCGACACGCAAAGATAGTCAGTAGCCTGGCGGCTGTCGCGCTCACTACAGCGTGCGGCGGCTATTCGGAAATCGCCATCGAGACGCCCATCCGTCCGACGATGGACGTGTCGGCGTTCCAGCGCGTGTTCGTCGCCGGCTTCATTTCCGGCGGCAGCGAAGACGTGGATGGAAACCTCGAGACGACGCGGCTGCTCCGCAGTCAGCTGCGCACCAAGTCGAGCCTGCGCGTCATCGACGCGGACTCGCTGCCGCTGCAGGACGTGGCCACCGAGGGCCGGCCGGCCGAACAGACACCGCCGACGCAGGTGAAGGACGAAAAGGATCTCGACGCCTATTCGAACCTGTTCGCCAACGTCGAATACTGGAAGCGCATCGGCGAGGAATATCAGCAGCCGCTCATCGTCACCGGGACCGTGCTCTTCACTCCCCACCAGCGCAACTCGATCGTGCAGCGCGAGGAAGAGGTGTACGACTCCTTCGGCCGCCGCCGTGTCATCCCGGTGCGCACCTACCAGGAGCGCAAGGGGTTCGTGCTCAGCCCGAAGTTCATCTTCATCGACGGCCGCACCGGCACCGTGATGCACTCGACGACGGCACGCGAGGAGATCCTCTACAACGCCAACCAGGCCACCCCGGCCCTGTCCTCGTATTTCGAGCTGATGGACCGGGTGATCCCGAGCTTCCTGAGCACCTTGAGCAGCCAGAAGATCAAGGGAACCCGGGTCCTTTTGCAGTAATCCAGGCGGATCTGCTAAGCTAAGTTCTTTGTATTGACTGGGTTTAGGCGGACCTGTACGTAGTTGCGGGTCTTCAGACCCGCCTGCAGAAGGAAAATCACGTGTACGCGATTGTTCAGGCTCGTGGCCGCCAGGTGAAGGTGACGCCCGGCGCCGTCGTGGAAGTGGACGGCACGCCCGGTGAGACCGGCTCGGCCTTCACGTTCGACCAGGTGCTGCTCGTCGAGAAGGACGCGGGCGATGTGATCGCCGGCGCTCCGTTCGTGGCCAACGCCAAGGTCGTGGGCGTGGTGGACGGCGAAGCGCGCGGCCCGAAGCTGCGCGTGTTCAAGAAGAAGCGCCGCAAGGGGTTCCGGAAGACGCGCGGTCACCGCAGCATCTTCACCCGCGTGCGCATCACCGACATCCAGGTGTAGCGATGGCTCATAAAAAGGGGCAAGGCAGTTCCCGCAACGGGCGCGACAGCAACTCGCAGCGCCTGGGCGTCAAGCGGCACGACGGCAACATCGTGACGGGCGGATCGATTCTCGTGCGGCAGAAGGGGCGTCGCTTCGAACCCGGGCTGAACGTCGGGCTGGGCAAGGACCACACCCTCTACGCGAAATCGGATGGCAAGGTCCGCTTCGAAGATCACGGTAAGCACGGCCGCAAGATCTCGGTTATTCCCGTCGAGTAAGGCACCCGCCTTCCGGGCGCGGCGCCGTACCTTCGCGCTCTAAGCCCATGTTCGTCGACGACGTCGACATCCAGGTCACGGCCGGAGACGGCGGCAACGGCTGCCTCAGTTTCCGGCGTGAGAAGTTCGTCCCTCGCGGTGGCCCCGACGGCGGTGACGGCGGCAACGGCGGGTCCGTGTACATCGTGGCGGCGGCCACCAAGAGCACGCTCGTCGACTTCCGGTTCCACCCCGAATTCAAAGCGCGACACGGGCAGCACGGGCAGGGCTCCAACCGCACCGGCTTTACCGCCCACGACCTCGAGATCCAGGTCCCGGTCGGGACGCTCGTCTTCGAACGGAGCGAGTCGGGCTCGCTCGAGCCGCTTGCCGATCTGGTCGACGAAGGTCAGCGCGTGCTGGTGGCGCAGGGCGGACACGGCGGGCGTGGCAACGCGCAGTTCGTCTCCTCCACCAACCGCGCGCCGCGACGGACGGAGCCGGGCGTGCCGGGCCAGCACCGTCTGCTGCACCTGCAGCTGAAGCTGATCGCCGACGTGGGGCTGATCGGGTTCCCCAACGCCGGCAAGTCCACGTTGATCTCGCGCATCTCGGCCGCGCGCCCCAAGATCGCCAGCTATCCCTTCACGACTCTCACGCCCAACCTCGGCGTGGTGTCGCTGAGCGGCGACCGCAGCTTCGTGGTGGCCGACGTGCCGGGCCTCATCGAGGGCGCCCACGAAGGGCACGGGCTGGGCGACCAGTTCCTCAAGCACATCGAACGTACCAAGGTTCTGGTGCATCTGGTCGATCTGTCGAGCGAGTCTGGGCGCGATCCCGTGGAGGATTTCGAGATCATCAGGCGCGAGCTCAAGTCCTATTCGTCCGACGTCTTCGCCAAGCCGCAGATCACCGTGGCCAACAAGATGGACGCGCTGGACGAGCCGGATCGGTTGAAGCGGCTCGAAGCGCACTTGAAGAAGAAGAAACTGCCGCTGCTCAAGATCTCCGGCGCGACCGGCGAGGGCGTGGACAAGTTGCTCGAAGCGATGTGGAAAGCGATCGCCTCGCCAACGGTACGTAGAAGGCGGTCTTTAGACCGCCCTGCCCCGACCGAGGCGCCCGCCGAAGGCGGCGTCGACCTCCTCACGCCGGCGCGATCGCGCCGCCGCGGCGCATGACGCGCGCCCGGTTGCGGCTCGGCGTCTTCGGCGGCACCTTCGATCCGATTCACGTCGGCCATCTCGACGCGGCGGCGGCCGCCCGCGACGCGCTTGGCCTCGACGAAACGCTGTTCCTGCCGTCGCACGTGCCGCCGCACCGGTCGGCCGACCCGCGCGCCACCATGTTCCACCGCTTCGCGATGGTGGCGCTGGCCACCGACGGACAACCGGCCTGCCGCGCCAGCGACCTCGAGCTACGTCGCACCGGCGCCTCCTACACCTACGAAACCCTGGCAACGCTGCACGCCGCCGGCTGGACGCCGTCGCAGCTTTTCTTCATCCTGGGTGCCGACGCCTTCGCGGAAATCGCGCAATGGCGCCAGTTCGACCGTGTCGTCGAGGGCACCAACCTGGCCGTCGTCGGGCGTACCGGCACCTCGCTGGAGTCGGCCCTGGCTCGCACTCCGCTGCGGCCACGGGTGCGTGCGCTCGACCAGGCGCGAGAACCTTCGGCCACAACCGGCGTCTATCTCATCGAGGCCGCCACACGCGACGTGTCGTCCACGCAGATTCGAGCGGCGCTGGCCGCGGGCCGACCGATTGCGCAGCTGGTGCCCGAGGCGGTGGAGCGGCATATCATCAGACATGGCTTGTATGGAGCGGTAGACCGATTGCATGGCGACACCTAGGAAAGCGGTGAAAGCGGCGAAAACGCCGCGGCTCCCCAAAGCGGTTGCCGCGGCCGTGGAGGCAGCCCGGGACAAGAAGGCCATGGACACCGTGGTGCTGGATCTGCGGAAGGCCGATGGCTTCACCGACTACTTCGTGATCTGCAGCGGCGCCAACGCCCGGCAGATCACGGCGATTGCCGACGCGGTGCAGGAAACGCTGAAGCAGCAGCTCGGCGAACGGCCCGCGGTGACCGAAGGCGTCAAGAGCTCCGAGTGGATTCTCCTCGACTACTTCAACTTCGTCGTCCACGTGTTCAGTCGTGAGTGCCGGTCCTTCTACGGCCTCGAGCGGCTGTGGGGCAACGCCACCCGCCACGAGTTCTCCGAGACCACCGGGGCCGCCTGAGGCGCTCCGCCTCGCGGCGCTCTACGTCCTCAACTCGCTCGCCGCCGCCACGCTCGCGCCGCACTGCGCGGCCTGCCACGCGGTGCTCGATCGGCCGCTCGACGGAGCGGTCTGCCCGGCCTGCTGGGCGCGCGTGCGGCCGGCCGGGCCACCGGCCTGCTACGTCTGCGGCCAGGCCCTGCCGTCGTGGCGCACGATCAGCCTCGCGGCCGAATGCTGCGCGGCCTGCCGGCGTCGCCCCCCGGCCTTCGATCGAGGCGTCGTCGCGTGCGACTACGAAGGCGAACTGCGCGCGATCATCCACGCCTTGAAGTACGACGGGCGGCGCTCGCTGGCGCAGCCGCTGTCCCGCCTGCTGCGCCAGACGGGTCAGCCCGTGCTCGACGGCGCCGACGCGGCGGTGCCGGTGCCGCTGCACCCGTGGAAGCGCCTGCAGCGAGGCTTCAATCAATCGGCCGACCTGGCGCGCGGGCTCGGTGTGCCCGTGCGCCCACTGCTCTTCCGCTTCCGGGCCACGCGGGCGCAGGCGGGTCTGACGCCTGGACAGCGTCGCCGCAACGTTGCCGGTGCCTTCGTCCTGCACCCATGGTTCGTCCGCGCAGGTCGCGGCGCCTCGAAAGACCTGTCGGGGCGGATTCTGGTGCTCGTGGACGACGTCATGACCACCGGCGCGACGCTCGACGCGTGCGCGCGCGTCTTGAAGCGCGCCGGCGCTCGCGAGGTGCGAACGCTGACGCTGGCCCGAGCGCTGCTACCAGGCTCGCGGTGAACCGTTCCCCCGCTCTCGCGTAACTACGGCCATGCGCGCACTCCTTGCGACCTGCCTTGCCATGGGCGCGCTCGCCCCGGTGTTTTCCCAGCCGGCCGCCTTCGAGGCCGCGTCGGTCAAGGAGCACCTCGCGCCCGGCGACGGGTCGTTCGTCGGCCGCCGGCCGGGCGGCCGGTTCGCCGCCCAGAACGCCTCGCTGCGCGAGATCATCGAGTACGCCTATGAGCTTCAAAGCTTTCAGCTCGTGGGCAGCCTGGCCCCCGCCGACGGCGCGCGATGGGACATCACGGCCACGCTCGGGGCCACGGCGGCGCAAGCAGGGCCCGACGCCATCGTCCCCGCCGTGCGGGCGCTGCTCGCCGACCGCTTCGCCCTGGCCACGCATCGCGAAACCCGCACGATGCCGGTCTACGCGCTGCGGCTGGCCCGTGCCGACGGCACAACGGGGCCGGGCCTGAGACGATCAGCTGTTGATTGCCCGGCGCTCATGGCGGCGGCCCGCGGCGGTGGACCGCCGCCCCCGGAAGCGAAAGCCTGTGGCTTCCGCGGCCGCGTCGGCGGTCTGCAGTCGAACGGGATGCCGTTGTCGGAACTCGGAATCGCGCTCGCCGGCCGGGTGGGGCGCGCGATTGTCGATCAGACCGGATTGGCTGGGACCTGGGACCTGACGCTGACCTATGCGCCCGAGAGCGCGCAGATTCCCGCCGGCACGCTGTCGCCTGACGCGCCGCCGCCCGTCGGAAACCCGGACGCCCCCTCGTTGATTACTGCCCTGCAGGAGCAGCTCGGACTGCGGCTCGTGTCCACGACTGCGCCCGTGGAGGTTCTCGTGGTCGATCGGGTGTCACGCCCCTCGCCGGACTAGGGCGTAGCCCGCAGCGTCAGAGCTGCCACTCGCACTGACGGGGCGGCTGCGGCACGTCGTCAGGGCTCCTGACCACGTGGCCTCCGGCCACTTCCATCTGGGCTTTCACGGCCGCCGTATGCTCGCCGTCGACGTGCGCGGTGCATCCCGCCAGGAGCTGCTTTGCGCGCAGCGACGAGACCACGACGAACTCGTACGAGTTGAAATTGATAGGCCGGTTCACCACGGGTGCCTCGCTTCTGGCCATGGTGAGGAACCGGCAGGATTTGCAGGCGGCTCAGGACGGCACCGCAACCTTAGCACGTCCGGGCCAGAAAGCCGGGTTGGCGCCGGAATACCAGTAAGCGCCAGCGCCGCCAGCACGTATATAAAAGCGCATCGTCCCCCCACGGCCGTCCACCTCAACCGGAGGCAAGAGATGAAGCTCTCAAGGCTCACGCTTGCCGCGCTCCTCGCCTTTCTCCCCGCGGCCGCGTCGGCACAGAGTGCCGGCCCGGTGGTCGCCGCGGCGTCAAAGGCCATGGGTGCGGATTCCCTGAACTCGATCACCTACTCGGGCACGGCTCGCAACGGCGCCTTCGGCCAGAGCAAGGCCATCGGCGAGCCGCTGGGACCCGTGAACGTCACCCGCATCACGCAGTACACCCGGACCATCAACTTCGCGACGCCGTCGGATGCCTCGGCGCTCGTGTCGCGGGCGACCGGACCGACGCAGCCCCCGACCGTGCCTGGGGTTCCGCGTCCCATGCCCGGTGTGTTCAACCAGAACATCACCGCGATGCAGGCGAACACCAACTGGAACCAGGGATTGAACGTCTGGACGACACCCTGGGGCTTCCTGAAGGGCGCCGCCGCCAACAAGGCCACGGTCCATGAACAGGACGGGCTGCAGGTGGTGTCGTTCTCGCCGGCGGTCAAGTCGCCCTCGGGCCGCAACTACACGGTGACCGGCTATATCAACCGGCAGAACCTGGTGACGAAGGTCGACACGCGCGTGGACAACGCCGTCGTCGGCGACCTGCTCGTGGAATTCGAGTACTCGAACTACAAGAACATGAACGGCGTGCAGGTGCCTGGGCGCATCGTCCAGAAGCAGGCGTCGATGCCGACCTTCGACGCCACCATCACCGCGGCGACACCGAACCCGTCGAACCTCGCCGAACTCCTCACCGTGCCGCCGCCCCCGGCCGGACGCGCCGGTGGACCGCCCCCAGGAGCGCCGCCGGCGGCCGCAGCCGGCGCACCGCCGGTCGAGAAGCTCGGCGACGGCGTGTTCAAGATCGGCGGCAACTACGTCTCGCTCGCAGTGGACATGGGCGATCACATCCTGGTCGTCGAAAGCGGCCAGAGCGACGCCCGTGGGCTGGCGGTGATGGCCGCGGCCAAGCAGGCCATTCCCGGCAAGCGGATCCGCTACGTCGTCAACTCGCATCCGCACTTCGACCACGCCAGCGGCCTGTCGGCGGCCGTGTCCGAAGGCGCCACCATCCTCACCCATCGCAACAACGAGGTGGTGCTCGAGCGGCTGCTCGCGGGGCAGCGTTCGTTGACGGGCGACAGCCTCTCGAAGAAGCCAGGCCGCAGCGCGAATCTCGTCGAGCCCGTGGGCGACAAGGACGTCCGCACGGGCACCAACGGCAAGGTCGTCGAGCTCTATCGGGTTCCCAACGAGCACAGCGACGGCATGCTGGTGGTGTACCTGCCGGCCGAGAAGGTGCTGTGGTCTGCCGACGTCACCGGAATCAACCCGAACCCGGCGCAGCTCGCGGTGCTGAAGGCGGTCGGCCAGACTACGAGCAAACTCGATTACACGAACTTCATTCAGGCGCATCCGCCGAACCCGGACCGGCCGATCACGAAGGCCGACGTGCAGGCGACGCTCAGGGGTACCGGAACGAACTGAGACTGACGCTTGCGGCCTTGGGCCTTGGGCCCTCGGTCGTAGCTGCAGGCCTTCAGGCCTGCTTCAATCTGGAGCCGGCCGCTCGACGTGGTCAATGACGATCACGTCGAGCGTGCTGCGACGGGCCTCCAGCCTCAACCCCAACTGCTCCTGCACCGCCGTGAAAATCGCCGCCGAATCCGGGTCGGACGGCGAGCCCTGACGCGGCGCAAAGGCCAGTTCCCAGTCGAACACGCCCGAGAGTCCCGTTTCGTCGCGCACTTCTTGTCCCACTTCGCTGCGCAAGAGCCGCGTGAGCATGTCGATCGTCAGGCCGCGTACTGCCATGCGACCGGTCACGCTCGCACGATTGGCGGCAAGGAGCCCACACGGATCATCTCCTGGGGACGATGACGGGTCTGTCAACTCCTCGCATTTCGTCGTCGCCCGTCGTAACCCGTCGCCGAGACGACCATCCGCACGGGCGAGCACGAGGGCCAGCACCTTCGCGGGCCGCGTCTCGCGCTCGACCTTCAATTGAAAGCGCTCGATCAGAAGGGCGCGGAGCATCGCGCGCCACTGCCCCGGCGACGCGAACGGCTGGGCGGCCCGGGCCGTGATGTCGTAGCGTTCGAAGTCGACCCACTCGGGACCGCCGACGACCTGCTGTGGTTCCATCCCGTACGCCAGCTGCAGCAGCATGCGTAACGGCACGTTGCCGATACTCAGCCGATCATTGGCGACCTGGTAGAACGTCGGCGTCAGCAGTGGTTTGGTGCGTTTGAGCGACGCCACCTCGAAGGCAGGGCCTGCGTCTTGCGCTCGAGGCGCCGCGAGAGTGGCGAGCGCAACGGCGAAAGGGATCACGAGCTGGCGCATCGAACCCTCTTGGCGCGACAGTCTAGCGCGGCGCGAGGCAGACCTGAAGGTCTGCAGCTACGTGAGCAGCGGAGTCACCGCTGAGTAGACCTCGGCGGCCACCGCATCGCGGTCGCGGCCGGCGTCGAGGCGCAACCAACCTGGCGACGACGCCTGACGCAGGTAGCTCTCGCGCACGCGCGCCAGCAGCGCGAGGTCGCGCTCGTACTTGTCCCGATCGGCGGTCTTCCGTGAAGCCGACACCTGCGGCTCGATGTCGAGCAGCACGGTGAGATCCGGTTGCGGCAGGTAACGCTGAATCTCACTCAGCCAGGCCCCGTCGAGCCCGAACGCCTCGCCGTAGGCGACGCTCGACGCGAGATAGCGATCGCAGACCACCACGGTGCCCTTGGCCAGCTCGCGCTCGATCTCCGGCTTCCACTCGAAACGATTGGCCACATACAGCAGCTGCATCGTGTCGGCCGCGTAGTCGCGCTCGCCCTTGAGCGCGCGGCCGATCTCGGCGCCGATGTGCGTCTCGTACGAAGGGAACGACAGCAGGCGCACCGTACGGCCCGCCGCTTCGAGGCGGTCGCGCAGCCGCTCGGCCTGTGTCTGTTTGCCGCTTTGATCGAGGCCTTCGAAGACGACGAGGAGCCCGCGCATCGGCGCCCTCTTTCCTACCCCTCGAGCGCGAGCACGTCGTCGAGCGTCTGCCGGCGCCGGATGACGGTCCACGTGCCGTCGTCCACGAGCACTTCAGGTGGGAGCAGGCGGCGGTTGTAATTGGAGCCCATCACGGCGCCGTAGGCGCCGGTGTCGAGCACGGCCACCAGATCGCCGACTTCGATCGGCGGCAGATCGCGCTCGCGGCCGAAGGCGTCGCTGCTCTCGCAGATCGGGCCGACGATGTCCCACGGCGCGGTCGCCGCCTGACGCGGCTCCACCGGCTCGATGCGATGGTACGACCCGTAGAGCGCCGGCCGCATCAGCTCGGTCATGCCGGCATCGAGGACCGCGAACCGGCGGCCGTCGGGATTCTGCTTGGTGTCCACCACGCGCGAGACCAGCGCGCCCGAGCGTCCGACGATGGCTCGTCCCGGCTCCAACACCACCGGCAGCCCGCAGCGCCGCAGCGCGGGCAAGACCGCCGCCGCGTACTCCGAGGGCGCGATCATCGGCTGGCCTTCGTAGGGGATGCCCAGCCCACCGCCCAGGTCTACGTGCTCGAGCGGCACACCGTCGTCGCGCAGTTCGAGGGCGATACCCGCCAGCGCCTGGGCGGCGCGCTGCAGCGGCTCGGCGCTCGTGATCTGCGACCCGATGTGGACGTGCACGCCGACGAAGCGCAGCCCCTTCAGATCGCGGCGGTCGCGATAAATCGCCCGCGCATCCTCGAGCGCCACGCCGAACTTGTTGATGCGCAGGCCGGTGGAGATGTTGGCGTGCGTCTTGGCGTCGATGTCGGGATTGACGCGCAGCGCGACGCGCGCCGTGCGGCCCGCCGCGACGGCCACCGCGGCGATGCGATCGAGCTCACCCGGAGATTCGGCGTTGATCGTGCCAACGTCCTGCGCCACCGCGAACTCGAGCTCGTCGCGCGTCTTGCCGACGCCGGTGAACACGATGTCGGCGGGCCCGAAGCCAGCGCGGAACGCGACACGAATCTCGCCGCCGGAATTGGCGTCGGCGCGGCTGCCGAGCCCGCGCAGCAGGCGCAGCAGCGCCAGCGTGGAGTTGGCTTTCAGCGCGTAGTGAATGGCGTGCGGGTAGTCGGCGAACGCGCGATCGATCCCGGTATACGCGTCGCGGATCGCCTGCGCGCTGTAGACGAAGACCGGCGTACCGACGTCGCGCGCGATGGCAGCCAGCGGTACCCCGTCGCAGGCGAGACCGTGTTTTCCCTGGGAATACGGTGCGGACACGTGCGTTCGCATGTTATCATGCGCCCGTTCCGTGTCCTTTGATTCATCTTCCGCGCAAGCGATGGACCAGGTAATCCAGCGCTGCCTGGACGGTGACCAGGCAGCGTGGGAGACGATCGTCCGCACGCACTGGCGGCGCGTCTTCAACATCGCCTATAAATTTGTCGGCCGTCACGATCAGGCCGAAGACCTCACGCAGGACGTCTTCCTCAAGTTGTACAAGTCGCTCGAGACGTTCGACCGCCGCGCCAACTTCCAGACGTGGCTGATCAGCGTCAGCCGCAATCTCTGCATCGATCACTATCGCAGCGCGCGGCGCGAGCGCGAGACCATCAACCGCGACGTCGACCCGTCAGACCTCACCCCGGCGGCGCCCGGCGTCAGCGCCTACGGGCGGCTCGAGCATCGCGATCGTGTGTCGCTGCTGCGCGCCGCTCTCGCCGAACTGCCGCCGACGCTGCGCACGGCGGTGGTGCTGCGCGACATCCAGGAATTGACCTACCAGGAAATCGCCGATCGCCTCGATCTCCCTGAGGGCACCGTGAAGTCGCGCATCAACCGCGGCCGTACCGAGTTGGCCCGCCAAATCCGCATCCTGCGCGAACAGCAGGAAGCGGTCCCGAAGAGCGGAGTCTGAGCATGAACCTGACCACCGACCGTAATCACGACATCTCGATCGTCCGCGTCAACGAGGCGCGGCTCATGTACCCGCTGCTGCCCGAGTTCGCCGGCGCGGTGACGCCGCTCATCGGCACCGGCAGCAAGGTGCTGCTCGACTTGTCGACGGTGACTTACGTTGACAGCGCCACCATCGGCTGCCTGATGGATCTGTATCGTCAGGTCACGGCGGCGGGAGGCGCGCTCAAGCTCTCGGGCGTGCAGAAACGGGTCGAGACGATGCTGACGATGACCGGCGCCCAGAACTTCCTGGAAATCCACAGCGACGAAGCCTCGGCCATCAAGAGCTTCGGGGGCTAGCCATGAAGACCATCTCCACGACGACAGGCGCGGAAATCGCGCTCGACGGCGACCTGCTGGCAATCATGGAAACGCTCTACAAAGAGGTGACGGCCAAGCGCGGCCTCGATCGCTCGTTCGAGGACATGATGCGCGAGATCACCCACCTCATCGACCAGATGGCGGAAGAGGACCGGCGCACCTACCTGCTCGAGAGCCTCTTCCTGAATACGGTCAAGTACGAGAACGACAAGCTCGAAGCGTACATGCGGAAGCTCGATAAATAATCCGGACCCGCCCGGCAGGTTTCGTTCAAAAACTCCTCGACCAGCGTTCTTATAGCCGGTAGGCTGTCCGGTCTGGACTCCGGCTCCCGTTTGGCGCGTAGGAGGCTCTGTGGCCACTCTCCCCCAGCTGTCCGACTTCGGCGAGTTCATCGGCCAGGACCTCACCAAGTCGTTCTGGAATGGCACCGGCAAGTTCACCATCCTCGCTGAGGACATCGCGGATGCCCTCGGCAAGGATCCAGACCTGACGGTAGGTGCGCTCCGCGCTCGGCTGATCGAGGCCAAGAAGCCGCTCCTGGTGCAAACCGGACTCGACTTCACCATCGATGCCGAGGATCCGCTGCGGCTGGGCACCAAGAACGGAGGCGCCAAGACCCAGCACGTGGCCTTCTCCGCGCACGTCGACGTCGACGCGCGCGCCATCATCATCCTGTCGGCAGACACCTTCGCGAGTCTCCAGAATCAGCACCCGGAAGATCTGGGAACCCTGCTGCACGATCACACGGCCCTCACCGGCCAGGATGCGTTGATCGTCATCGCGGCCGGCGGCGACGCCGGTGCGGAATTCTCGTCCACCGTGCTCAGCCGGCCGGGCGTGAACGTCGGGATCTCTTTCAAGGCCGGGGCCGCGGTGAACTGGGTCGTGTGCCGTCCGGCGCGAGACGGCGACAAAGTGCTGGAGGCCTTCCGTCAGGCCTTCAAGAAGGCCCGACTGCCCCAATCGGATCCCGACGACATCGTGGCGGCCGGGGGCACGGTGACCCTCGGACCGAACGAAGTGATCTCGACGTCGTTCAACGGCTTCATGTCGATTGGCGGCGAAGCGACGTTTGGCTACGACACGAGCGGCACGACGAACTACGCGATCGGAAAACTGGATCTCGCCACCAAGCTGGTCATCAAGGCGCGCGCCAAAGTCAGCGTCGGGTACAGCCTGACGGGGGCCTTCCGCACCACGGTCCTGCCGGGAGATCCCGGCTGGGTCCGGGTGATGGTGGAGAAGGACCGCACGTCCACGTTCGATTTCGGCGTGGGCGTGACCGTGGACGCCAAACTGAAGACCACCGGGCTGCCCTCGGAAGGCGGCGGCCTGGCGCTGCTCGAGTCGATCTTCGGCTTCCACACCCCGCAGGTGGCGCAGCAAGTACTCGAGCTCGCCCACCTCTCGCCCGACGAGCTCAGGAAGAAGGCCGATGGGGCCATCAAAGGGTTCGTCGAGACATGGGCGGGCAAGGCCTTCGATGAATTGAAGGACACCGAGCTCGGCAAGGTGTTCGACGAGCTGTCGCACGTCGCAAACGAGATCACGCACGCCGACGCCAGGGTCGTGGCGCTCTACGAGCAGTACGTCGTGGGCAAACTCGAATCGGCGCTCGACGGTCTCGAGACCATCATCGGGAAGGCGTCGCTCGTCGAGCAACGCAAGGCGCTGCTGGCCAAGATCTCGGACGAGAAGCTGCGCAGCCTCGTCGAGCTGCTCATCGAACGCAGCTTCGGATCGACGGTCGTGTCGTTCGAGCAGGTGGCGGGCGACCTGAAACAACAGGTCGAAGCGCTGCGCGCATTCGTCACCACCGACGCCGAAGAGAAGATTCGCACCTTCATCGAAGCCAGGACTCAGGCACTCGGCCTGGCGCCGCTCGTCGACGCGCTGAAGAAGATCGACACACCCAAGAAGCTCAAGGACACCACGGTCACGGCGGTCGTCGGGCTGGCGGAGCGCTTGAGCGGGATGACCGTCGACAAGCTGCTGGCCTCGCCCGAGGCCGGGAAAGTAATCAAGGAGATCAACGACATCGCCAAAGGCTTCGACCAGGTCCTGGAGAAGATCAACGACGTCGTCACCAAGGCGTTGAACGCCCAGGGGCGCTTCGAGCTGAGCTACGCCTACCAGCGGGTCCGCTCAGGTCACAAGCTCGTGGACGTGCAGATCCACGTCGACCAGGCCGATCCCGCGCTGCGGCAGCAGGCGCATCAGATCTATCGCGACGCGACCAGCGGACACTTCGACAAGGTGCTGACCGACGCGCACGTGGGCCTGGTGCGCGTCGCGTCGGCCGCCTTCACCGACTCGTTGAAGAAGGTCGGCACGCTCAAAGTCAACGTGTTCGGCTGGAACTACCAGGAAGTCAAGACGATGCTCGTCTCGCTCGAGGGCACCGTCAAGGAGAGCCCGACCGGCCTCATCACCGTGTATGCCATCAAGGCGAAGGGCGAGTCGATCACGGAAAGCCGGAAGCGGACGGTGGCCCTCGGCTACACGTTTCAGGTGGCCGGCCAGGTCAAAGGCGCCTTCGAGGATGCCGGGGCCCTGCGCCAGCAGACCGTGGATGCCTTCGAGACGCTGAATCGAGTGCAAGGGGAACTCGACTACACGATCAAGGACACGCTCACGCACCTCGACGAGCTGCGTTCGTATCTCGAGGTGGGGCGGCAGTTGAACGTGCTGACGCCCGGACAGACCGCGCGGTTGATCGGCTCGATTCAAGAACTGCGACGCCCGGCCAACGGCGCCCCAGCGGCAATGGTCGGCGACAATCTCAAGGGCGTCGACGTGACCTATACCGTCGGATTCGCCGGTGACGCGCTCACCCGTGCGCTGACCACCGACCTGACCGGTACCAAGATCACCTGGTGGAAGGACAGAGGCTCACACGGGGACTTTCGTGAACCGACGCAGATTGCCGCGCCCGATCACCAGACCGCCTTGAAGTCGATCTACGCGGACTGCCTCGTCGCCAGCTTCGTTCTCGGCCGGACGTCGAACCGGGACGACTATGCCGTGGCGTCGATGTTCAAGCTGGGATGGCTCGTGGACCTCAACGACAACCCGAACGTGCTGTGGCCGTCGGCCGTCACGAGAGTGTCCGAGACGAGGGTCACGGGCGAACAGGTGTTCGTCAGCATCTCGGAACAGGCCAAGGCCTGGGCGAGGTTCCACTACTTCGTCAACGTCGCGCTGGCCAAGTTCCTCCACGAATTCCGCGAGTCGTTGCAGAAGTCCCGGCGTCAACCGCTCGGGAACCTCGAGGAGTTCCTCAAAGACCTGGTGTCGAAGCTGCAGCAGGCAGGCCAGGGTGACCAGGCCAGCCTGCCGTTCATCCTCCTCGACGAGCTGGTGCGGCGCACCAATCCGGCCGAGGCGCCAGAAGGTCAGGAACCGCGCCGGGCGCTGCTCGAGGTCACGCTCCTCGACGACAAAGGGAAACCCGCCAATCGGATTCCGATCATCGGCTGAGCGAGCGCGCGATGCTGGTCGGGATTTAGTTCGCGGTGACCGGTTCGGCCGCGGGCACTCGCGCGTCCTTCGTCGACGGGCTTTCAACCAGCGTCCACGCGTCGCGCTCTTCGAGCACCTGCGCGGCAAACGCCGTGTGCAGCCCGTGGCCGCCGCGGTGCGCGACCAGGTGCCCGATGATCGGGTGGCCCAGGAGCGCCATGTCGCCGATCACATCCAGGATCTTGTGGCGCACGAACTCGTCGTCGAACCGCAGCGCGTGGTTCAGCACGCCGGTCTCGCCGACCACGATGGCGTTTTCGAGCGAACCGCCGAGCGCCAGCCCCTGCTTGCGCAGCTGCTCCACTTCCTTGAGGAACGTGAAGGTGCGCGCCGCGGCAATTTCCTCGACGAACGAGGTTTCGGTGATGCGCAGCGTCCGCGACTGGTGCCGCAGCAGCGGGTGGTCGTAGGCGATGCTGTAGGTCACCTTGAAGTGGTCCGACGGGTAGAGCGCGATGCGCTTGTCGCCGCGCGACAGCGTGATCGGACGCAGCACCTTGAGGAACTTGCGCGGCGCGGTGAGCGCGCGCACGCCGGCTTCCTGAATCAGATAGATGAACGGTGCCGCGCTGCCGTCCATGATCGGCACTTCCGGCGAGTTCAACTCGACGATGGCGTTGTCCACGCCCAGGCTGACGAGCGCCGCCAGCAGGTGCTCGACCGTGTCCACCTTCACCGCGTCGCGCGAGAGCCCGGTGGCGTAGTTGATGCCGCCGACGTGGTCCGCGGTGGCCGGCACCTCCAAGCCGCCCAGGTCGGCGCGGCGGAAGCGGATCCCGAAGTCGGCCGGGGCGGGCCGAAGGGACAACGTGACCTTGCTTCCCGAATGGAGTCCGATACCAGCGCAGGTGGTCGATCGGCGAAGTGTCCTCTGTACGCTCATTGGCCCGTGTCGTCCCTAGGGGTAACTCGATCCATAGCAACACGAGTGCCACGACTCGTCCGCTGGCGACGATTCGACGCAAAGCCTGTTCGATGAAGTGGTTAGGGATCGACCGCCGCGAGGGGTCGCGTTATCGGAATTGATCGGTGTTGCGCCGCCGCCACGGCGATCGCCCGACAAAGTGAGGCTACTTTACCACGCTTCCGTGTTCGGTCCTGCGCCCGTCAGGGTCGTTCGAGTCCAGGATTCGTGTCCCAAAGAGGGGCGCCAGGAACTGTCCGGTGGCCGATTGGGGGTCGGCAGCCACCACCTCCGGCGTCCCGCTGACGATCACCCGGCCGCCCCCGCCCCCGCCCTCCGGGCCCAGGTCGATCAGGTGATCGGCGCAGCGGATGACATCGAGGTTGTGTTCGATCACGACCACCGTGTTGCCCTGGTCCACCAGCTTGTTCAACACGTCGAGGAGCTTGCGCGTGTCCTCGAAGTGCAGCCCGGTCGTCGGCTCGTCGAGGATGTAGAGCGTGCGGCCCGTGCCGCGCCGGGACAGTTCGCGCGCGAGTTTCACCCGCTGCGCCTCACCGCCGCTCAGCGTCGTCGCCGACTGCCCCAGCTCGATGTAGCCGAGCCCCACGTCCTGCAGCGTGCGCAGCTTGTTGGCGATGGGCGGGAAGTTCTCGAGCAGCGGCAGCGCCTGATCGACCGTCAGATCCAGCACTTCGGCAATCGACTTCCCGCGGTACTGGATCTCGAGCGTCTCGCGGTTGTAGCGGCGCCCCTTGCACTGCTCACACGTCACGTAGACGTCGGGCAGGAAGTGCATCTCGATGGCGATGACACCGTCGCCCTGGCAGGCTTCGCAGCGCCCGCCTTTGACGTTGAACGAGAACCGGCCGGGGCGGAACCCGCGCGCCTTGGCTTCCGGCATCATCGCGAAGAGCTCGCGCAGGAAGGTGAACATCCCGGTGTAGGTCGCCGGATTCGACCGCGGCGTGCGGCCGATGGGCGACTGATCGATCTCGATCACCTTGTCGATGAGCTCGATGCCGTCGATGCGGTCGTGCGGGCCAGGTTCGGCGGCGGCACGGTAGATCACCTTGGCCAGCGACCGGTAGAGGATGTCGTTGACGAGCGTGGATTTCCCCGAGCCGCTCACGCCGGTCACCGCGGTGAGCACGCCCACGGGGATCGTGACGTCGATGTTCTTCAGGTTGTTGGCCCGCGCCCCGCGAATCACCAGCTCGCCGCGACCGGGCTGCCGCCGCGTGGCCGGCGTGGCAATCGTGCGCTCGCCGCGCAGGTAGGCTCCGGTCAGCGACGCGGCGCCCGGCTCGAGCAGCGCCGCCGGCTTGCCCTGGAAGGTCACGTAGCCGCCGTGCTCGCCGGCCCCAGGACCGAGATCGACGATGTAGTCGGCTTGTCGGATGGTCTCCTCGTCGTGCTCGACCACGACGACAGTGTTGCCGAGGTCGCGCAGCCTCGCCAGCGTGGCCAGCAGTTTGCGATTGTCGCGCTGGTGCAGGCCGATCGACGGCTCGTCCAGCACGTAGAGCACGCCGGTCAGGTTGGCGCCGATCTGTGTCGCAAGCCGGATGCGCTGCCCCTCGCCGCCCGACAGGGTCGCCGCGCTGCGATTGAGCGTGAGGTAGCCGACACCCACCTCGTGCAGGAAGCGCAGGCGCTCGCGAATCTCCCGCAACACCCGGCTGGCAATCAGTTCCTCGCGTTCGGTGAGCGTGAGCGCCTCGAAGACTTCCGTCGCTTCGCTGAGCGGCAGGTTGACATAGTCCGCCAACGTACGATCCTTGACCCGCACGGCCAGACTCTGCGGCCGCAGGCGCTGTCCATGGCAGGCCGGGCACTCGCGCAGCATGCGGAACGGCTCGAGGTCCTCCTGCACCGCCCACGACCCTTCCTCGTAGCGGCGCCGCAGGTTCGGAATGACCCCTTCGAAGGCACGGCCGAAGGCGTCGTCGGCCGAGGGCTCGCGCCGGCGCCCGCGCGGCATCTCGAACTCGTCGTCGCCGTCGTCGTCGTCCTCGATCTGGTCGGCCGCCGGCACCGCCGCGTCGGCGGCCTTGGCGGCCTTCTTCGCGGCGCCGATGCCGAACAGCACGAGGTCGCGATGCTTCTTCGAGAGCTTTGCGAACGGCACACTCGGATCGAGCCCCGACGCCTTCGCCAGCGCCAG
>Ga0207648_10000944_pt1 | contig 32838 bp, 29 predicted proteins | sample KBSMisM32_FD_184310 | JGI IMG/M metagenome (GOLD analysis project Ga0207648, IMG submission 184310) | Miscanthus rhizosphere microbial communities from Kellogg Biological Station, Michigan, USA - KBS Miscanthus M3-2 (SPAdes) (version 2) | ecosystem: Host-associated > Plants > Roots >... | reverse complement strand
CGGGTGCGGCGCGACCACGCCGACATCTTCTGCACGAGTCCAGACGGCGTGAAAGGCACGCGCGCCAAAGAGTGGGGCCTCGTGGATGAAACGGTGCGTACGCAGGAGTTCACAGACTTTGTCGGCAAACGCGCCGCCGCGCTGGCGTCGCAGAGCGACCGCCCCCACGACGCGACAGGGGTCACGCTGACACCGCTCGAGCGCACGATCGACGAGAGCGGCATCCATTACCCGTACGTCGACGTGGTGTTCGACCGCGCGGCACGGACCGCGACGATTACGGTGCGCGGTCCGGGAGCCGGGATAGGGGATCCGGGATCCGTGGATGCTGCGCTTGCCCTCGGCGCTGCCTGGTGGCCTCTGCAGATGGCGCGCGAGCTGGATGACGCGATCCTGAGCCTGCGGACCAACGAACTGGAGCTCGGGCTCTGGATCTTCAGGACGCTCGGTGATCCGGAGGCCGTCGCGGCCATCGATCGATTCGTCCTCGAGCATCAGCACAACTGGTTCGTACGCGAAGTGCTCGCCATGCTCCGTCGCACGTTCGCGCGACTGGACGTCTCCTCGCGGTCGATGTTCAGCATCGTCACGCCAGGTTCCTGCTTTGCGGGGACGCTGCTGGAGCTCGCGTTCGCCTCCGATCGCATCTACATGCTGCACACCGAGGAGGACGAGCCTGCCGCGTCGCTCATGCTGTCGCCGATGAATTTCGGCGCGCTGCCGATGGTGAACGGTCAGTCGCGGCTTGCGGCGCGGTTCTACGGCGACGTCCAGTTCCTCGATGCGCTGCATCACGACATCGGCGTCGCGTTCAGCGCCGCCGAAGCGCTGTCGTTGGGACTGGTGACCGACGCTCCCGACGCGCTCGATTGGGACGATGAGCTGCGGCAGGCAATGGAATCGCGGGTCGCGCTGTCGCCGGACGCGCTGACCGGGATGGAAGCGAATCTCCGATTTCCCCTTCCGGAAAATCAGGCGACGCGCATCTTCGCTCGTCTGTCCGCGTGGCAGAACTGGGTCTTCATTCGATCGAACGCCACCGGCGAGAAAGGCGCGCTCAAGGTGTACGGCAGCGGCGCGCAGCCGAAATTTGATTGGGAACGCGTGTAGGCGGACCTGAAGGTCCGCCTGGGTAAGAACGATGACCTCTAACATCGACTACATCGACAAGATCCCGAACAACGTCGATCTGGGGCGCGATCGCGTGCTGCAGCGCGCGCTCGAGCACTGGCAGCCCGCCTACATGGGCTGGTGGTACGACATGGGCCCCACCGAAAGCCACAACTACGACGTGTATCTGCGGACCGCGATCAGCGTCGACCCGGAAGGATGGGCCGTGTTCGATTACGTCAAGATGCCGCAGTACCGCTGGGGCATCTTCCTCGTCCCGCCAACCGCCGGCCGCGAGGTGAACTTCGGCGTCAACAAAGGGCAGCCGGCGTGGCAGGACGTCCCGGGTGAGTACCGATCGATGCTGCGTCGCCTGGTTGTGACTCAGGGCGACACCGAGCCGGCGTCAGTCGAGCAGCAGCGGATGCTTGGGATGTGCGCGCCCTCGCTCTACGACCTGCGGAACATTTATCAGGTCAACGTCGAGGAGGGAAGGCATCTCTGGGCGATGGTGTACCTGCTGCACCGCTACTTCGGCCGTGATGGCCGCGAGGAGGCCGAGGCGCTGCTCGAACGGCGATCCGGCGACGCGGACAACCCGCGCATCCTCGGCGCGTTCAACGAACCGACGCCCGACTGGCTCGCGTTCTACATGTTCACCTTCTTCACGGATCGCGACGGCAAGTTTCAGCTGTCGTCGCTTGCCGAGTCCGGTTTCGATCCGCTCGCGCGGACGTGCCGGTTCATGCTGACCGAAGAAGCGCACCACATGTTTGTCGGTGAAACCGGCGTCGGCCGCATCGTCCAGCGCACCGCGGAGGTCATGGCCGAACATCGCCTCGAGGATCCTGCCGACGTGCGCGCGCTCGGCGTCATCGACCTGCCGACCATTCAGCGCTATTTGAACTTCCATTACAGCGTGACGCTCGATCTCTTTGGCGGCGACATTTCGTCGAACGCCGCCAGCTTCTACACGACTGGCCTCAAAGGCCGTTACGAGGAGACCAAGATCGACGACGACCACCTCCTCACCGACGCGACCTACAACGTGGGAACCGTGAAGGATGGGCGCGTCTTCGAAGAGGAAATCCCTGCGCTCAATGCGCTCAACGAGCGGCTCCGCGACGATTACATCGGGGAAGTGCAGGCGGGCGTCGATCGCTGGAACAAGATCATCGAGAAGACGGGGATTCCGTTCCGGCTGCGGCTGCCGCACAAGGGGTTCCATCGGCAGATTGGCAACTTCGCCGGTCATCACATCAGCCCTGAGGGCGACGTGATGACCGAAGCGGCGTGGAAGGCGAAGCGCGACGGGTGGATGCCGAACGCCGCGGACTACACCTTCGTCCAGGCGATGATGGCCGGCCGCGTGGTCGAACCGGGCAAGTTCGCCAACTGGATTGCGCCACCGCGGCGCGGCATTCACACGCAGCCGCTCGATTTCGAGTACGTGCGGTTTAATTAAGATTATCGAAGTCGATCGAGTCGCGGAGCCGCAGTTCTTTCAACGCCCGAACACGCGATACACCTTTCGATGCTCGACGGACTGCGCCTGTGAAGCCTCCGCCGCGCTTTTTCGCCTACCGCTGTCACGCCGCTCACAGTCGCCTGTCGTGAACAGGCCTTCGAGCGTGTAGGTGACGATTCTCCGCGCTCCTGCCGACGCCCGTGGCGGCGATTAGCAGGTCGTCCCTGGCGTCCGGGCCAGAATCCGGGTTTTGGGATCCGAGGCCGGTGGCCGGCCGCCGGTAGGCCGGTAGCCTACAGATCGTCCACCGCGACCTTCGAATCCGCGTTCTTCCACGCCTCGCGGAACTGGGTGTCAACCCATGCGGCGTCTGCGTCTTTCTTCTGCTGGACGAGCGCCTGATGCAATCCGAGCAGGGATCGTGCGTTGCGCGGATGGCGGACGAGATCCTCGCGGAACACGCGCTCGGCGTCGGCTGCGCGACCCGCTCTCAGCAACGCCGCGCCGAGCGACTCACGGATTGGATAGAACCAGACTGGCGGCTCGTCGTACGCCACACGGTCGGCGGCAGCCACCGCGTTGGTCCACGCGGCGATTGCGGCATCCGTCTGACGGCGCGCTTCCGCGATGCGCGCATCGAGTACGACACCCGCAATCGTCACGACGTTCCTCGCGCTCTCGAGCCCGCTGCCGCCAAACAGCGCGGTGTCAGGAACGCGCGCAGCGGCGGTACGGAGTTGCGCTCGCTCCATCTCCGCTTCTTCAACGCGCTGCATTCGCGCGTGCGCGACGCCTCGAGCGAAATGCCACCACGCCACCATCACCGGACGGTTGTCGGGGGGCGCAGCCTGCTTGAGGATGTCGTCATGTCGGCCAAAGCGCATGAGGACGTTCAACGGGCTGACGGCCATCGACTCGATCATCGGCATCATGTCGGCGTGAGGAAGGATCCGCGCCGACAGCTCGGCCGCGGCTTGCTGCGCCTCGGCCAATCGGCCCTGCATCATGTGGGAATCGGCGAGGAAATGCAGATTGTGGGAGTAGTACGCCATCCCGTAAAACGTGTCGGGGGGCATGTTCTTCAGATACACACGGTCGGCCTCGGCGCCTGCAAGATTCGCTTTTGCGGCGGCCGCGTGATCGCCGGTTCGCGCGTAGATGTGGGCAGGCATGTGGACGAGATGTCCAGCCGCCGGCGCGAGCGTCTCAAGGCGTGCCGCGCTCGGCAGCGCGCGCTCGGGCGACGCGGACGCCTCGACGGAGTGAATGTAGTAGTGGTTGGCGCCCATGTGGTTGGGCGCCCGCTTCAGCACCGACTCGAGCACCGCGAGAATCTGCGGTGTGTCTTCTGCCGGTTTCCCGTCGAGCGTCCACAGCTTCCATGGCCGCAGGTTCATCAGGCTTTCGGCGTAGAGCGTCGCGGCGTCGAGATCTTCCGGGTAACGGCGCACCAGGTCCGCCATCGCCTGGCTGTACCGCCGCGCCAACGCCGGGCGATCGGCCTTCGGATCCTGCGAGTAACGTGTCGCCATGGCGGCGACGTAGTCGCGCTCAACGGGCGTTCCGCTCACGCTCAGGTTTGCCGCTGTGTCGATCGCTTCAAACGCGCGCTTCGCGCGTGGATCGTCGATATCGAGGTTGTAGTTCGGCCCAAGCGACCACGCGATGCCCCAGTGCGGCATCGGCGCGCGCGGATCGAGTTCGGCCGCCCGCTGGAAGCTGCGCGTCGCCTCTTCGTGATTGAAGCCGAACACCAGCGCCATTCCCTGATCGAAAAACGTCTGCGCATCCGGATTCGTCGTCGCAATCGGGTGATGGTGCGCGCCGACGCCGGACAGGATGCCGGCGTTCGGAGTTGGCGATGTGCTCGGTGTCGCGTTCGTGTTGGTGCTCGTGTTGGTTTGCGTCGCGGGGGCGCGACATCCCAACGTGAACGACAAGGTGGCGGTGATCACGATCGCGATCTTCATCCGGCGATCGTACCCGATCGAATTGGAGCGGAATGTCGCGTCTGGAGCGGAGTGTCGCGGCGCGCGGGCAGTAGAGGCGGACCTTTACGTCCGCCTACCGCGGCATCCTGCAGCTGAAATTCGTTGCGTCCTTCACGTCGCCCTGTCCTGAGTACTGCGCCACCTGCGGATATGGACAGAGCGGGCGCGTGAGATCGGCGACGCCATTCGTCATGTGGGATCCGAGGAGCGTGTCAGGCGCCTGCTTCTTCTCAACCCAGTTGGAGAGCGCCGTGACGGCATCGAACGTGTTCGGCCCGGGCCCGCCGCCGCAGTGATTCATTCCCGGCACCATGAACAGACGCATGAACTCTCCGGTCTTCTTGGCCGCCTGCTGGAAGCCTGAGTCCTCTGGAGCCGATGCATCCGCCGCCTTCGGGCCACCCGTCGTCTTGTCGACGACCATCTTGAAGTAGTTGATCGTGTTCAGCGGCGAAATCGCATCGTCACCCCACCCGTGATACAGAATCAGCTTGCCGCCGCGGTCGCGAAATCGCTTCAGATCCGAATCCCAAGTATCCATCACCGAACGGTTCTTCTGGTCGGACTCGAGCGTCTGCAGATCTTTTGTGAAGTCCCACGTCCGGTAGTCCCACTCGGGATTCGCGAACACGAAGTACTTCATGTACCCGGTCCCGTAGTTGTAGAGAATGCTCGCACCGGCCGCCTGTCCCGTCGTGAAGTTTCCCCAGCCGCGCTCGACGCCGGGGAGGCGTCCTGGATACACGATGCGTCCGTTCGGCGCCTTCGCTCCTTCGTAGATCTTCGTCAACGCCGCCGCCTGCTTCGGTGTGAGACAGCTCGCCGCGTCTCCTTCTTTGCAAACGATGGTCATCGGGTCGAACCTGCACGCACGAGGGTCGGCCACGAGCGCGTCTTTGATGCCGTCGCTCAAATCGCACGCCGCGAGTGATGCGTCGTTGATGGCCGGCAGCTTCGACGCCGGAATGTAACTATCGGGGTCCTTCAGCGTCGAGAGCGCCACCCACACGCCACTGACATTGAGGCGCGTCCAGTCGATCGCCGGCGCGCCGGCGACGATTCCGTTGTAGTCGTCGGGGTAACGCTGCGCTTCTGAAAGCCCCTGTCGGCCACCGGTGGAACATCCGACGAAGTAGCTCTCCTGAGGAGCGCTCCCATAGAAGGCTTCGGTGATCTGCTTTCCCTTCACCGTCATTTCGTGAATGCCGCGGTAACCGAAATCGATCACGAGCTCGGGATGCCCAAGGGCAAATTCAGGCGTGTTGCCCTGATGTCCGGTGTCAGTGCTCGCAGTTGCGTAACCAGCTCGCAGGGCGTTGGCGAGCGCTGCATAGGAAATGACGCCGGCATACCCGCCGCCGCCGACGCCCTCGAACTTGCCGTTCCATCCGGTCGCGGGCAACCACACCTCGACTCGAACGTTCGGGGCGATCGTGAGCTGCACGCGGCAAAACGATGGCACTGGCAGTGGCGCGCCCGCGCGGGCGCCCGGTACTGGCGGCGCGGGCGGCGCGAACGGACCTTCCTGCACCAGGGTTGCGGACGTGATCGTCGTGTCCGGTAGCTTCAGCGATATGAGGCTTTCGCAGGGTTGCGCCGCTGCTGCAACGTGCGGGCACACCGAAACCAGCGTTCCGACGATGACGACCGCAAAGAGGCGTCTGTTCATGGCGCGGCTGATCCTACAATGACGGGCGCAAGGAGGGTTGTCGAATCTCGAATCCCCAATCCCCAATCCCGACCGGGTCCATTGATGCGCTCGTGTTCGACGCATACGGAACGCTGTTCGACGTGTTTTCCGTCACCTCACTCTGCGAACAGATGTTTCCCGGCAAGGGACTGGCGCTGGCAACGACATGGCGCGCCAAGCAGCTGCAGTACACGCTGCTGCGCAGCATGATGGACCGCTACGAGGATTTCTGGCAGATCACCCGTGCTGGCCTCGTCTACGCGGCGAATGCGCTCGGGCTGGACCTCGACCTGGACAAGCGAACGCGACTAATGGACGCGTACATGACGCTTGCCGCGTTTCCCGACGTCAAGCCTGGCCTTCAGCAGTTGAAGGCGATGGGGCTGCGTCTCGCCGTGCTGTCGAATGGTGAACCGAAGATGTTGGAGTCGGCAGCACGCACGGCCGGCATCGCCGACCTGCTGGACGCAGTGATCAGCGTGGACCAAGTCAAAGTGTTCAAGCCGAGTCCACGCGTGTATGAGCTGGCGGCGACGCATCTGAACATCCCGAAACACAGCATCGGGTTCGTGACATCGAACAACTGGGATGCCCATGGCGCGGGCTCGGCGGGATTGACGACGTTTTGGATTCAGCGTGCGGCGGCGGAACCAGCGGAGGAGCTGGGCTTTCCGCCCGCGCACGTCGTACATGCGTTGACGGACCTTCCGAATATAATTCGGAGTTTCTAACCAAAGCCCAGGAGGGGTGCCGTGTCTGAGTCCTCGTCCGCAACGGTCCGCGCGGATATTCTGCAGAAATACTCCGATCTGTTTGGCACCAAGACCGTCAACGGTCGCCAGGTCAACGCCGAAGACCTGATTGCGCGGCTGACGCGCGCCACGCGAGCCGACGTTGCCTCGCTCATGCAGGCACGGCATCAGCTCCACAATCGCGTCTCGCATCGGCAGGTGCAGTACGAATTCCTCGACCCGTCCACGCAAGTGACGGATCCGGACGGAAATCGCGCGACGGTTGCCGACATCCGTCAGGGGATGGTCGACGGCTTCTTCGGCCGCAAGACCCCGAAAGCGTGGCGCGTCGGCGCGACGGTGCCGATTCCAGCGGACGTCACCAAACCTGGTCTGGAAGGGACGGGCCCCTCGATCGATTTGGGCATGGCGTTCGGCGCGCTCAACAGCGGCGCCTCGCAGTGGATGTGGGACTGGGAGGACGCGGGCGGCGATTACAAGGCGCAGCTCTACGAAGCGTGGACCAATCTCAAACACATCCTCGCGCATCAGTGGGACGGCAAACCCTTCGAGCACCCCACGAAGAAGCGCACCTATCGAATCGAGACGCCGAAGGAGAACTGGCCGACGATCTTCCATCGCGTCGCCGGTCTGCACCTGCGCAATCGACAGATCTTCGTCGATGGTCAGGAAGTGCCGGCGATGATTCCGGGTCTCGTCATCCACACCCTCAACAATTACGAGTCACAGAAGAAGAACGGGTCCGGCATCTATTACTACATTCCGAAGCTCGAATCGTGGCAGGAAGCCAGGCTTGTCGGCACGCTGCTCAAAACGATCGAAGAAGCGATCGGCGTGCCGCGCGGCACGATCAAGATCAAGATGCTCAACGAGCGCGCTGAGTTCGCGTTGCAGCAGGAAGTCATTGAATGGGTGCTGCGCGAGAACCTCATTGGACCCAACGTCGGCCGATGGGACTACATCAACAGCCGTGAGGACATGTTCCATCACGACGCGTCGATGGTGTTCCCCAACCCGTCGGCGGTGACGATGACCGAGCCGTCGATGTCGTACTACACGCGCCGCAACGCGCTGCTGGCGCTGCTCGCCGGGGCGATGCCCATCGGCGGCATGGCCGCGCAGATGCAGAACCCCCGTGCGCCGGAAAACGACAGCAAGGCACTGCGCGACATCTGGTTCGACAAGCTGCGCGAGCGTCTGACAGGCCTGTTCATCATCGATGGAACGCTGCACGACACGTATCGACAGAGCTGGGTGGCGACGGTCGCCAAGGACTACGTCGCCGCTGGCCGCGAGTCGCTGGTTACTGACTACGGCGAGCTCCAGGGCATTGTCGACAAGACGACGCCACAGGAGAAAGAGCGGCTCGAAGCGCTTGGGCTGATCAAGAACGGCAGAATCTCGCCGATGGAGCTCTCCGAATCGGATCTGACGGTGGAGAAGCTCTGGTCGCCACAGGCACACGAGCAGCTCCTCAAGCGTCCGAATGGTCCGACGACGGAAGACGGCATGCGCTACGCGATGTACATGGCGACCGAGTTCATGTATCAGCAGCTGCACGGAAACAACGCGGCCGCCATCGACGATCCACTGACCGGTAACCGGTTCATGAACGACCTCGCGACCTACGAGATCTTCTGGCACTTCCTGTATCTCACCGTCTTCCACGGCGCTGAGCTGACCGATGACGGGAAATATGCGAAGAAAGGCGAGCGCGTCACACCGGAACTGTTCGTAAAGCTGATCGACGAGCGCCGCGAGACCGTCAAGGAGCTGTTCAAGAAGCTGAATCAGAAGTACGAGGAGACCGACGCGGAGCTGGTGCTGCAGATTCTGAAACGCCAGGTCGTGGACGACGCGAGCGGCAAGCTGCAGCCACAGAAGCGATGGATCAAATACGGCTCGCGCGTCCTGTTGTCGCTCATCGAGCAGAGCGCAGCGGATCGCGCCGTCATCATGGATGCGATCTTCAAGGACTCGCGGGACCAGCTTCTCAGCCGCCTCCATCAGGCGCGCGACGCGCAGAGCCGCGACGTGGCGCTGCGGGCGCTGAAGGCCCACGACTACGTGTTCGACGTCTTCGAATCGGCCGAAGGCGTGGCGGCGTGAACACGACCACGCGCGGCGCGGACCCTCTCGGGTCCGCGTTCATCGCGGAGCTGCGCCGCATTGTCGGCCGCACAGGCATCGTTACCGAACCGCTGGAACTTCTGACCTACGAGTGTGACGGGCTTCCGCATCTCCGTCACGCTCCGCCCGCCGTCGTCCTCCCATCGTCCGCTGAACAGGTGCAGGAGGTGGTGCGCCTCTGTCATCGCCACGACGTGCCGTTTGTGGCGCGTGGCCATGGGAGCGGGCTGTCGGGAGGGGCGCTGCCGATTCCGGGCGGACTGGTCATTGGTCTCGCGCGCCTGAATCGCGTCCTCGACGTCGATATTCCGAATCGCCGCGTCACCGTCGAACCAGGCGTCACCAATCTGGAGATCACGCGTCAGGTCGCCGCGCATGGCTTCTATTACGCGCCGGATCCTTCGAGCCAGCAGGTCTGCTCGATCGGCGGCAACGTCGCCGAGAACTCTGGCGGCGCCCACTGCCTGAAGTACGGCTTCACCGTGCACCATGTGCTCGCCGTCGAAGCGGTGCTGTCGAACGGCGATCTCGTGCACCTCGACAGCTCCATCGCCGATGCCTCCGGTCCCGATCTGCTCGGGGTCCTCGTCGGGTCTGAGGGAACACTCGCTGTCGTCACGAAGGTCACCGTGCGGATCCTACGCCGGCCTGAAGCGGTACAGACACTCCTCGCGGCGTACGATTCGGTCAGCGCTGCAGGGACGGCCGTGTCGGAGATCATCGCCGCCGGCATCATTCCCGCGGCCGTCGAAATCATGGATGGCGTGTCGCTCATCGCCGTCGAAGCGGCCGTTCATCCGAACTTTCCGCCTGCCGACGCCATCCTCATCGTCGAACTCGACGGACCGGTCGCCGAGGTTCACGAGCAGTTCGCGCAGGTCGAAGCCATCTGCCATCGCGCGGGCGCGACGACGGTGGAGGTCGCACGAGACGAGGCGCAGCGCGCGCGTATCTGGAAGGGGCGCAAGGGGGCGTTTGCGTCGATGGGACGCGTCACGCCGAACTACTACGTGCAGGACGGCGTCGTGCCGCGCACCAAACTGCCCGAAGTGCTCGATCGCATCCGGCAGCTCGAAGCACGGTGCGGGCTCCGAATCGGCAACGTGTTTCATGCCGGCGATGGCAATCTGCATCCGCTCATCTGCTACGACGAGAAGATTGCCGGGCAGTCGGACCTTGCCGCGCAGGTGGGTGCGGAGATCCTGCAGTACTGCATCGATGCCGGTGGATCGCTGACCGGTGAGCACGGCATCGGCGCGGACAAAGCCGAATACATGCCGAAGATGTTCTCCGACGACGACCTGGACGTCATGCTGACCGTCCGGCGCGCGTTCGATCCGAAGGGTCTTTGCAATCCAGGGAAGGTGTTTCCGACCCCTCGGCTCTGCGGCGAAGTGCCGGGACCGTATCACGCGCATCCATTGGAAAAGGCGGGGCTCGCCGAGCGTTTCTGACATGCAGCTGGTGGGCGAGCGTAGAGGCGGACCTTCAGGTCCCGCCGGCATCGACGGTGTCATGCCGCGCGAGGTGGTCGAGCCAGCGTCTGCCGAGGAGGTTGCGGCGATGCTCGCCTCCGCGTCGAAGCAGCGAACCTCTGTCGTCGTTCGCGGTGGCGGGACGAAAATGGGCTGGGGCCGCACGCCGTCCGCCCTCGACGTCGTCCTGAGCACGACGCGACTCAATGCCGTCGTCGCACACGAGCATGCGGATCTCACCGCGACGATGCAGGCAGGCGCCCGGCTCGACGAGGTCAATCACGTTCTGGCGCGCCACGGTCAGTGGCTGCCGATTGAATCAGCGTTTGACGGATCGACCATAGGTGGCGCCATCGCCACCAATGACAGCGGGCCGCTCCGGCATCGATATGGCGCGCCGCGCGATCTGTTGATCGGTATCCGGCTCGCGCTGACCGACGGCCGGTTGATCAAAGCCGGTGGCAACGTCGTCAAGAATGTTGCCGGCTACGACATCGGCCGGCTGATGAGCGGGTCCCATGGCAGTCTGGCGGCAATCGTCAGCGCCACGTTCAAGCTCTCGCCGCTGCCCGCGGCCACCCAGACGCTCGTCGCGACGTTCGATCGCGCGGATACCCTCGTCACCGCCGTGTCGGCGATCACCACCAGCCAGCTCGAACCAGCTGCGGTCGAGGTCCGGACTCGATCATCGATCGGGTCCGGCTTTAGCCGGACCTCGGGACCCTTTGAACTACTTCTCAAGTTTGAGTCAACACCGGCCTCTCTCAACACCTACGTTCAGCGCGCCCGCGCGCTGATGCAATCGACAGATTCGCAGGTCGTCTCGTCGCAGTCGGAACTCGATCTGTGGCGCGAGCACATCCGCGCTCTGTGGCGATCTGCGGGCATGGTCGTCAGGTTTGCCTGGTTGCCAGCGTCGCTCAGCGCTGTGCTCACCTTCGCCGAGGAGTTGCGGAATACGGTCGCGGACGTGGAGTTGATTGGCCGCGCCGCACTCGGCTCGGGCCTTTTTCGCATCGATGCGGACGTTCTCGTGCAGCGAAACATCGTCGAACGCATGCGATCGCGCAGCGACATCTTCCGCCACGTTGTCGTGCTCCGCGCCGAACCGTCATTGAAGCAGCAACTCGACGTCTGGGGAGCGCTCGGCGACGCCGGTTCGCTTGGCGCGTCGGTTAAGCACGCGCTCGATCCGAATGGAATTCTGAACGCGGGCAGAGGGCCGGTGTGACTGGGGCAGGAAAGGCGGGAGCGGCGGGATCCCCGATCCCAGATCGGATCCAGACTTTCAGCGGTCCAGATCAACCGTCGATGGCGCTCATCGACGCGTGCGTGCACTGCGGCTTCTGCCTGCCGACGTGTCCGACCTACGTGCTCTGGAACGAGGAAATGGACACGCCACGCGGCCGCGTCTACCTGATGAAAGCGGGTCTCGCAGGGCGCGCCGCGATGACGCCGACCTTCGTCGGCCACTTCGATGCGTGCCTCGGCTGCATGGCGTGCGTGACGGCGTGCCCGTCTGGCGTCCAATATGGGCCGCTCATCGAGCGGACGCGCGCGCAGATTGAGCGTCATTACGACCGTCCACTCGGCGAACGGGTATTTCGGTCGCTGCTGTTCGCCGTGCTGCCATATCCCGCACGGCTGCGGCTCGTCATGGCGCCGCTCGTGATTGTCGGGCCGATTCTCCGGGCGCTCGAACGAAGCGGCGTCTTGAGCCTGTTGCCGTCCCGGATTCGGTCATTGATTGCGGTCGCACCGCAGCCGTCCCTCTCGTCACTAATGAGCAATGGCCTGCCGGAGCATACGTCTGCGGCAGGCGTCCCACGGCTCAAAACAGCGGTCCTCACGGGATGCGTGCAACGGCTGGCCTTCGCCAACGTGAACACGGCGACGATTGACGTCCTCGCGGCGGAGGGCTGCACCGTCGACGCGCCGTCCGCGCAAGGGTGCTGTGGTGCGCTGTCGCTGCACGCCGGCAACATCGATCAGGCTCGCGAACTGGCGAAGCACAACATCGAGGTGTTCGAACGCGCGACGGTCGATCGCATCGTTGTGAACGCGGCCGGGTGTGGTTCCTCGATGAAGGAGTATGGCGAGCTGTTTCACGACGATCCCGCCTGGGCGGAGCGGGCGCGCGCGTTCAGCGCGAAGGTGCGCGATGTGTCCGAGGTGCTGATGGAAATCGGCGAACCGCGAGCGAAGCGGCATCCCCTCAAAGCGCGCGTCGTCTACCACGACGCGTGTCACCTTGCGCATGCCCAGGGCGTACGGGCGCAGCCGCGGGCGTTGCTGGCGGCGATACCGGGTGTCGAAGTACTGACGCCTGCCGAACCGGAGATCTGTTGCGGCAGCGCGGGCATCTACAATCTCGTGCAGCCCGAGGCCGCCGAACAGCTTGGTGAACGCAAAGCCCGCAACATCGCGGCGCTCGAGCCGGACGTGATCGCAGCCGCGAATCCTGGATGCATCCTGCAGATTGCGGCCGCCGGACGACGGCTTGGCTACCGCTGGAAGATTGTTCATCCCATCGAACTGATCGATCACTCAATCAAGGGGTCGGAACTCCGCTGACCTCACTTCAGGAGAGCGACAGATGTCGTACGGTCCGTCAATCAGTCTTGAGAACGCGAAGAAAGTAGCTGCCGCGGCGCTGGCCGAAGTCCGCAAGAACAACTGGACGATGGCGGTGGCGGTGGTCGATACGAATGGGGACCTGGTCTACTTCGAGAAGATGGACGACACGCCGCTCGGCAGCACCATCGTCTGTCAGGAGAAGGCGCGCTCGGCGGCACGGTTCAAGCGACCGACGAAGGCGTTTCAGGACATGCTGGCGTCCGGCGGCGAAGGCGTGCGCGTGTTGCGGATCCAAGGCGCGGTTCCCGTCGACGGCGGCATGCCGATCATGATGGCAGGAAAGGTCGTCGGCGGCGTCGGGTTGTCGGGCGGCACCAGCGCGCAAGATGGTCAATGTGCCAAGGCTGGCGTTGACGCTGTCAGTTGAACATTCGCTATCCCACGTCGCGGCGCCTCACTCAGATCCGGGTATACGAACGAAACGGACACCACGCCACGTTTGTCCTGGCAAATCGTGAGCAAATAGTCTTGTGCGCGCGCCTGCTACGCCGGCATTTCGATCACGCGGCTGACCCCGAGGTGGACTCGCGCGCGTGAAGATCGTGATTCCCGGTGGCTCGGGTCAGGTCGGGCAGATCCTCACGCGCTGGTTTGCCGCGCACGGGCACGAGGTCGTGATCCTCAGTCGCGGAGCGGCCACGAGTGGATGGCGCACCGTCGAGTGGGACGGCCGCACGTTGGGTCCGTGGCGTCGCGAAATCGACGGGGCCGACGTCGTGATCAACCTGACGGGCCGTTCGGTGAACTGCCGCTATACGCCGAACAATCGCCACGCCATCATGGCCTCGCGCGTGGAATCGACGCGCGTCGTCGGCGAGGCCGTCGCCGCGGCCGAGCGACCACCCGCGGTGTGGCTTCAGGCATCCACCGCGACGATTTACGCGCATCGTTTCGACGCAGCGAACGATGAAGCGACCGGCATCCTTGGCGGCAACGAGCCCGACGCGCCACCGCGCTGGCGGTTCAGTATCGACGTCGCACGGGCGTGGGAAAACGAACTCGAGCGCGCTGTTACACCGCAGACGCGACGCGTGGCCCTCCGCACGTCATTGGTGATGAGTCCCGATCGAGGCGGAATCTTCGACGTCTTGCTCGGACTCGTGCGGCTGGGACTCGGAGGAACAGTCGGAAGCGGCAGACAATACGTGTCGTGGATTCATGGCCGCGACTTCGCGCGCGCCATTGAATGGCTCATCACTCACAATCAAATCGCAGGGCGGGTGAATGTCACGGCACCGGAACCGCTCCCATACGCGACCTTCATGAGCACGTTGCGTGCTGCGTGGGGCGCTCCATTCGGATTGCCTGCCACGCGGTGGATGCTCCGCGTTGGCACGCTGCTAATGCGGACCGAGAGCGAGCTGGTGTTGAAGAGCCGTCGCGTGGTTCCGGCGCGACTGCTGGAGTCGGGTTTTACCTTCGAGTTCCCGACGTGGCCACCGGCCGCCGCCGATCTATGTCGCGAGGTCAGAGCGTCGCGGCGCTAATCGACCGGCACCATTTGCACCGACTCGCATCCGACTTGCACCGACTGAAATCCACATCGCACCGACCGAGATCCACATCGCACCGACCGAGATCCACATCGCACCGATGCCGAGCCGACTACCAGCCGATGACCATCTCCTTTGAGACGGTATTGAAGCAAACAGGCGTTCGGTAGATCACATCCATCGTCCGCGTCTTCGGACTGGCGTCGCGGATGGCGAGCGCCGGTGGATAGTTCGACGCCCATTTCATCGTGCCCTCGGCATCGTGATGCCCGAGGAAGACCGTTGACGGCTTGAACGTCTTCACCAATTCCACCAGCGGCGGGATTCCTGCCTCGAAGCTGAAATAGGGAAGCATCGCGACGTCCACGGACGGCACGTTCTGCGCAAGCGCGCGTTGTCCGTCCGTGATCGGTCCCGGGCTGTCGGCGAACAACAGATGGAAGCCGTTGCCGAAGGTGAACAGGTAGTTGATCACGCCATCGGTCGCAATCTTCGGATCGCGGCTCCCGCGCGCCCGAATCGCGTCCAGTTGCTGCTTCTCGGCATCGCTCAGCGGCTTCTGCAGCGATGCGCCGTCGACCGCCGCGGCCTGCTTGTCGAGGAATCCCTCCGGCACGGTGGTCGCGATGACGTTGTGATGCCCAAGCACCGCTTCGACGGTGACGCCTGGATACTGCATCGTTTCGCCGCCTTTGACGGGCTTGAATTGGCTCGCCGGCACGCCGCCCTTCGCGAGCACCTCGCTCGCGAAAGAGGCAGCAATCACGGGCGCGCCGGTCTGTTTCGCCACGGCGGCCGCGTCGGACATGTGGTCGAAATGTGCGTGGCCGATGAAAATGGCGTTCGCCTTCTTGATATCGGCTGGCGCGACGCCGATTGGGTGCATCCGCGGGCCGCGATCGTAGTACGCGTCGAGGAGGAACACCCCGCCGCGATAGGCGACTTCGTAATTCGTCCATCCCAACCAGCGCACGACCACGGTGTCCTGATTCTTCGGCGCAGGCCCACCTGCTGATACCGGAGTGAGGTTCTGACACGCCGGATCCTGTTGCATCGCGGCCTTCGTGTTCTGGGCTGCGGCAGGCGCAGCCAACCAGCCCACCAGCAGCGCCACGAAGAGAAACAGCGCGCAGCGTCGGGGTTTGGGATTTGGGATTTGGGGTTTGGGATTTCCCACGTCAATTCCCCAGATACAGCTCTTTGGTCACCGTGTTGATACAGACGGGCGCTCGCAGCAGCGGCGCAATCGCCTTTGACTTCGGAAACTCGGCGCGGATGGCGAGGTTCAGCGGACCCATCGGCATGTCGAGCATGCGATTGCGATGCCCGTCGTGGTGCGTCGGCAGCATCACCGTCGGCTTGAACAGCCGGATGTACTCCATCGTGATCGGAACCGCGAGCTCGCCGCCGTAGTAGGGGATGAAGCCGAGGTCGATGCCGGTCTTGCCCTGCATGATCTTCTTTTCCGCGTCCGTCGTCGGGCCGGCGCTGTCGGTGTAGAACGCTTTGAATCCGTTATCGAACGTCAAGAAGTAGGCGATCGTCCCCTCGGTGATCAGCTTCTCGCGTTCGACCGCCTCGAGCGGCACGGCGCCGTTGAGCCGCCTGTCGTGTGCCTGCTGCTCGGGCGTGAGGCCGCCTTTCAAGGCGCCGACCGCTTCAGCGGCCGCGCGATCCTTCCGCATGTATTCGTCGGGAACGATGTTGTGATGGCCCTGGACGGCTTCGACGGTGAAGCCGTTGAACTTGAACGTTTCGCCGCCGAGCCCTTTCACGACCGCCATCTTTTTCTCGCCAATACGGCCTGTGCTTCGCACCCACTTCATCGCGATCGGATCGCCGACCACGAGGGCGCCAGTCTTCTCGCCAATCGATGGCGCATCCCATAGATGTTCGCCATGCGCGTGGCCGATCAAGATCGCATTGACATGCCTGGTCATCTCGTCCGGCGTGATGTTGTTCGGCGCCCACCAGGCCAGCTTGTCGATCCCTGCATCCAGAAGGATGACGTTGTCGCGGTACGCAAGCTCGTAGTTCGACACGCCCAGGAATCGCAAGACGATGACGTCAGGATTGCTCGGAAGCGGACCGCCGGCCGCGGCGGGCGTCAGCGTCTGACACGCAGCCTCCTTCTCGAGCGCGGGATAACGTGTCTGAGCGAATGCGGACGTACAGAAGAAGAGAAAGACGAGTGCGCCGGCAGCAATGCGCATGAAGCAGGCTCCTTGTGCCGGCTACTCTAACACCTGAGGCTGCCCGCGACAGGTATCAGGTATCAGGTTTCAGTCGTGGTCTGGGGCCGGTTATCAGGCCCGAGTGGTGCGAGTCGGGCCGATGTGCAACACGTCCAGCAAATGTGCGCCGAAACTGGTCGGATGTACGCGCGCCCACCCGTACAGGACGAAGTACGCGACGACGAGCGCGATGCAGAGGCTGAGCACGATGGCTCTCAGGACATCCGGAAGAAACATGATGCCGAAGATCGCCGGCACGAACAGGATCGCGTCAATCCAGAGCAACTCTGCCCCGTCGAACGAAATCAGCTCGGTCGGAATTCGCGGTGTGACTTCCTGTGACGGTGCATGCAGATCCTTCATGGGGCCTCCTGCAATGGCTTCCGGTCTACCTCCCGCAAATCCTACGCCCACTCGTTGGTGGACGGCATCCGGTTTTTGCGCCTTCCGAATTCCTGAGTTGCGTGTCGTCTTCAGCTGCCCCGAGGGGACAGCAGACAGTTCCGCAGCTCATGTGTGGGACGCGCGCATCGAATTATCGCGTCGCCAGTTGAGCGGCGCGTGGAACTCGGGCTTCCGGATTCGAATGTTCGGGCATTAAGGATGGAAGCGTTGCCCGTGCGTTCGCGCTCAGGTAGACTGCGCGCGCTTGGTCGCCGGCCTCGTCGAGACAATCTGGTTGTTCGTCCGTGGCCCGGAATCGGTGCGGCTGATTCGGGCGTCCACGCCGGAAGGCCGCGCGCGCCTGCTCGTGTACGGCCCCGGCAACACGCAGGCGACGCATGAATTCGAAGACGGCACGTCGTGCACGACTCGTCAGTCGGAGCTCGAACGCGAACTGGTCGCTGGCGGCTTCACGCTCGAGCAGTTCACGGATCGGCGCAGCGGCGCCGATCGCCGCAACGTCGCGCGTGAGACGCCGGAACGGCGAAGAGAGTAAAGCCCAACCCCCTGTTGTTGTTCTGCTTCGAGCTTGGAGCTTACGTTTGGGATTTGGGATTTGGGATTTGGGCCTTGGGATTTTCCAGCGCAGCAATCCGTTGATCGAGATCAGCGATCGCCTGTTCGAGCATCGCGCGGTGCGCGGGTGCGCAGGCGCGCTGCAGGTCGGCCAGGGCGCGCGTTCGTGCCAGTGAGAGCGTCGCGCGTTCGGCCCGTCGTGCGCTTTCGTCCAGTGTGATCGGAGCCACCTTCGTGCGGCGCTCAGCGGCCGCTTCCTGCTGCGCTTCGATCGATTTGCTTTCCCATCCTCGCGCCATGGCCACATTTTGTCACCGGATTTGGGATCCGCGATTCGGGATTGGTGGGAGCGGAGGCACACCTCAGGTTTACAACTTGCTTCTCCCTGATCGGAGGTTCCCCAATGCCGAGATTCCCACTCGACACGGACGAAGATCCCGCGCGCATGCCACCGCAGACCGAGAGTTCCAAAGAGCGTGGCTTCGGCGACGAAGATGCGCCTGAGGACCTGGGGCGGACCAGCGAGTTCGACGATCTCGACAGCGACAGTGACATCGCGGACGAAGGTTCCGGCCACCGCGGCTGATCCTGGGCTCATTCGGGAATCGGGGCTCACGAAGCCAAGATCCTTGGTACCATGCGGGCGGCTTGGTCAAATCCAAGAAGCGAAAGCCTGCAAAGGCGGAAAACGCCAGCAGTGTCACACGGGCGTTCCAGGCGCTGCGCGAACTGATCGTGCGCGGCAACCTGCCGCCCGGTGCGTGGATTGTCGAAGCGGAGATTGCGTCGCGGCTCGGCCTGAGCCGCACGCCGATCCGCAGCGCGCTTCAATGGCTGCACCGTGAAGGCTACGTTGTCGAGCACAAAGGCAACAGGAAAGCGCGGATCGTCGTCGCTCCGTTGACGCGGGAAGATGCCCGCGAGCTACATGATCATCGGCCATCTCGAGACGATGGCGGGGACGATGATTACCACGATGCGGGCGTCGCAACGCACCAAACTGGCATGATGGCGCGCGCCGACAGCCGCTTCGAGCTGCTGACGACCGAGAACCGCGTCACGATGATGTACGAGCGGACCGCGCTCGGCAACAAACGCGAGGTCTATTTGGGACGCAGGGAGCACGCGACCAAAGGCGACCCGACATTTCTCGGCGACTCGATCGGCCGCGTCGATGGCGATACGCTGATCGTCGACACCACGCGCTTCAACGACGCCACCTGGCTGAACGATCTCGGCGCGCCGCACAGCGACGCCCTGCGCCTGATTGAACGGTTCCGATTGGTCGGCAACGGACGATACCTGGAGTACCAGGTGACCGCGGAGGATCCGAAGACCCTCGCGAAGCCGCACAGCTACACACGCTACTACCAGCGTTCCGCCAACGAGCTGCAGGAAGACTTTTGTGAGGATCGCCGCTAGTCGCCAATCGAGTTACCGCGATTCCGCGGCGCGGCTGTCCACGACCCATGAACGGATCAACTCCGACTTCGTTGCGCGGTCGCCAGTGAGATTCGGATACATGATGCCGTTCGACCTGGTGACACGAACGAGCAGCGAGTTCGCGCTGCCGGCCTGCACGACGCGCATCACGCCCGCGTAGGTGGACAAATTGACATTGTCTTCATGCAGTTGGGCGTTGTGGCAGATCACGCAGTCCGAGTCGAGGATCGGCTTGACGTCGTTGACGTAGGCCAGCGTTGTCGACGTGCCACTGGACGTCGTCGTGCCGCTGGAGGTCGTCGTCGTATCCGGTGTGGTCACCGTCGAGGGTGAGGTCGGCGAGTCGGCAGCGCCACCGCACGCGACCACCAGCACCCCCGCGATCCAGACAGCGGCCGCAGGCAGAAGCACGCGAGTGAATCGATGATGTGTTGTCGTGATCATTCGCGCTCCGCGGAGCAACCATCGTACCGGCCCGAATGCGAATGTATCCGCGCAATCCGCGCGTCATCCCGTCATGAATCGAGAACACCGTTGTCCGATGAAGGCGTCACTCCAGAACAGGCGCCCGTAAAATGTGCGTATGCCGAACGCGCGCGGCACGATTCTCGTGGTCGAAGACGAACCCGCGATTCGCGATCTGCTCCGATTGCATCTTGGCCTGGCGCAGTTCGATGTGCGCGAGGAAGCAAACGGACGACGCGCGCTCGACACGGCACGCGCCGAACGCTTCGTCCTCATCATTCTCGACGTCATGCTGCCCGGTCTCGACGGCGTGACGCTGTGTCGCGCGCTTCGCACCGAAGGTGCCAGCCGCGACACGCCAATCCTGATGCTCACGGCCCGCGACGCCGAATCCGATAAAGTCGTCGGTCTCGAAAGCGGCGCGGACGACTACGTCGCGAAGCCGTTCGGAATCCGCGAGCTGCTCGCGCGCGTCGAGGCGCTGCTGCGGCGGCACAAGCGCGCTGGTGGTGAACCCGCGCCGGCAGACACGCTCATCTCCGCGGGCGAGCTGGCCATCGACCTGCAGAAGCGGGAGGTGACGGTCCGCGGAGAGTCGGTCGACCTTACACGGCAGGAATTCGATCTGCTCGCGCTCATCGCTGCCCGCCCCGGTATGGTGTTCAGCCGCGTGGCGCTGCTGCAGCAGGTCTGGCGTGGCGATGCCTACGTCACCGATCGGACTGTCGATACAGTCGTCAGCCGCTTGCGCCGGAAGATTGAACGCGATCCGCAGACCCCGACCCTGATCCTCACCGCGTGGGGTGTTGGCTACAAGTTCGCCGACGCCTGCTGAACGCGCTCGTCAACGACCGGCTGCGGTAGACGCACGGTGAAGACGGTTCTCCCGCGCCGGCTTTCGACGGCAATCGTGCCCCCATGCCGTTCGACGATCGCACGCGCGATCGACAGGCCGAGACCGCTGCCCGAGGCGCCCGACGCGCGTGCCTCATCCACTTTGTAAAAGCGGTCGAAGATATGCCGCAGGTGCTCCACCGCGATTCCCTCGCCATCGTCGCTGACGGCGATCTCGGCCCCCGTCGAAGAGAGCTGCGCTCGTAGTTCGACGTGGCCGCGATACGCCGTGTGCCGGATTGCATTGGCGACGAGGTTGTCCACGACCTGTTCGAGGCGGTCTGGATCGCCAAAGAGTTGATCCGCCTCATCGTGCACGAGCGTCGCCAGCCGCACGCGACGCGCATCCGCTCCCGCCTGGTGCCGTTCGACGACGTGCTGAAACAGTCGCCACGTGTCGAAGTACCGCTGGTCGAGCGCAATGGCGTCGTTTTCGATGCGCGCGATGTCGAGCAGATCCTGGACGATGCGTTCGAGACGCCTGGTTTCGCGCTCAATCGTGTCCAGGTACTGGCCACGCTGTTCCTGCGACAGTGCGATGTCGGGAATGCGAAGCGTTTCGACATAGCCACGCATCGAGGTCAATGGCGTCTTCAGTTCGTGTGACACGTCAGCAACCATCTGACGACGCAGGCGATCGGACGTGCGCAACGCTTCGTCGCGTGCGGATAGTTCCGCGGCCATCGTGTTGAACGCGCGCGCCACGCGGGCGATCTCGTCGGCGCCGTGCTCTGGTGCCCGCGCGGTCAAATCCCCCCCGCCGAGCCGTTCCGCGGCTGATTCGAGCGCCTGTAATCGCCGGCGGGCGGGCGAAAAGATTAGCGCTGCAACCAGGACCGCCGTCGTGACGAGCAACAGTGCGCCGGGCAACGACACCATTCGTGCGGTTGCCTGCAGGCCCGTTTCAGGCGGTGGCGGCGGCAGGACGACGATGCCGCGAAGCTCGTTGCCAAGCTGGATCGGCGCAGTGACGATCGGGGCGCGCGACTGCATCTGCGCAGTCGCCTCGCGGACGTTGCCGCCGCCGAGAAAGGCGACGGTCGCGCGGCGCATGTCGTCGGATAGCGGCTCGCTCCTGTTGCCCCCGATGCGGCCGTCTTTCAGGACCACATACACGGGCTGTCGTGTCCCCGCATACTTCTGCCGCAGGTACTCATCGAGGCTTACCGACACGTCCGAGACGACGCGCTGCTGCAGGTCGGCTGCGACGAGCAGCGCCATGGCGTTCGGAGAGAGGAATGACGGATCCGGCCGCTCGAGGAGGTACCTGAACAGCATGTTCTGCACGAGCAGCATGCCGAGCGTAAAGACGGCAAAGCTGACGGCAATCCGCCAGTAGAGGCTGCGCGACCAGGCACGCACGCGCTGCAGCAACACGACGTCAATCATGTCTGGAAAGTGCTGCAGAAGTGTGTCAGCCGAGGGCGTCTACGGCCACAGTTCCGCAACAGTGCCCGCGTCTACTTGATCAGGCGATTCGCGATTGTGATGGGTGATTTGGAATGCGCCAAGGAAAGAAGCCATGACGAACGAAACGGCAAGTGAAAAGAAACTCGATCGGCGCGAGATGATTCGCTTCATCGGAGCCGCGGGTGCGGCGGCTGTGGCGGCGGCGTGCGGCAGCGAGTCGGGGACGAGCCCGTCGACGGTCGCACCGACGGTAACAACGGCCGCGGGCACCGGCGCGACGGGTGGGACCTCGGCCAGCAACGACGCGTGCGCGGTGGCGCCGAATGAAACCGCTGGCCCGTATCCGTCGAAGTCCGACATCTTTCGCAGCGACATCCGCGAAAACAGGCAGGGTGTGGCGCTCGCGCTGACCATTCGTGTCATCAACGTGAGCAATGGATGCGCGCCGCTGGCCAACGCCAACGTGGAGATCTGGCAGTGCGATGCAGCCGGCAATTATTCGGAATACGGCTCGCAAACATCGCAGACCTACCTGCGCGGCATCCAGACCACCGATGCAAACGGGCAGGTCAATTTCATGACCGTCTATCCGGGCTGGTATCAGGGACGCGCGACGCACATTCACATCGAGGTGACGATGAATGGCAGGTCGGTGAAGGTCACGCAGATCGCGTTCCCCGAAACAATCAACAACGCGGTGTATGCGACGGGCGTCTACGCCTCACGTGGCAGCAATCCGACGTCGAACCTGCAGGACGGCATCTTCGCGGACAGCCTTTCGTCCGAGCTGGTTACGCCGAGCGGTAACCCGGCCGCAGGTTACTCTGCGTCATATCAGGTCGGCGTCTCGGTTTGAAGGTGCGAGAAAGGGTAATCTTCAACTTCTTGGAGAGATTCCCTACTGACGCTCGCAATGGACAATCGAACTTCCGAATTGGTCTTAGCGCTCAGGGACTTGGAGACGCTCTTAGATGAACACTGCGTCTCCTACGTGAAATACATTCGAATCCTGTTGGACCGTGCTCGTGTCGCGAGTGACGAAGAAGTGAGGTCGGATGTGCGACGGCTTTTTCAAGGCACCATGGGATCGTTGACCGACCTCTATATCACAAGGAAAAACGGTCACGAGGTTGATGACGAGGATAAAGCGAACGAGACGCTTCAATCGATCACAGAGCGCTTGTGGATACTCAGTAAGTGACGAGAGCTTGGCGATCCCGAAGGCCGTTCCTTGGGGTTCGATAACTTGGGACGCCGGCTCGATTGCCGGCTGCAGTTGACCGTCGTTCGCTCACACATGCACTCTCGGCTCCAAGCTCGACGACCTGGAAAAACGCTGGCGTCGGCTCGTCGTCACGGCGTCGTGAGCGAAGATGCAGCGTTTGATGCTCGACGGACTGCGTCTGTGAAGCCGACGCCGCGTTTTTCGACTGACGCTGTCAGGTCGCTCGCAGTCGCCGGTCGTGCACGTGTGAGCGAACGACGCCTCACGAGTCATGTCGGGTTGAGGCCGACTACGACGCATGCCGCTCCGAGCAATCGGAAAGCGCGCGAGCGAGGGTTCCGCGTCGACTTCCGTCAACGCGTTCGAGTTGCGGCGAACTGGGCTCGGACAATTTGAGCCGCGTGAAGGACGCAGCATCGAGTTGCCCGATAGTCGACGCGACCGCGTCAGAGTGCCGAAGCGAGAGCGATTTCCCGGCGTGCGGAGTTGGAGGCCGAGCACCGACATGCCCGTGTCCGTGCTTTGAGTTTTGTTCTGACTCTGGCTCGTGATCGGACGATGAGGTGGAAACCGTCGCGACTTACCAGTACCCGATCATTCGCCCAGCTGTAACCGCCGTCAGCCAGGAGATCAGCGAGATCCCTCCCATTACCGCGAGCTGACGACGCTCGCCAGGCTGGAGCGCGCGAACGCCGATCTCGCGCCACGCGGACGTCATGTGCAGGATGCCTGCATTGAGCATCCCGAGGGCAATCGCCGGAAATTTGATTAGCAGGAACGGATTGTCGACGTATGCGGTCGCTTTGGTGGCCAATAGCGCCGCACCGGTGGTGATCGCGACGATGAAGGCGGTCGTCGCGATTGGCGTCACCGCCATCGAAAGGTCGGTGATGCGGATGCGGCGGCTCCAGACGCCAAGCAGCCGCAGATCGAGCACGAGCACGGAACCGAAGAGAGTGGCAACCCCGAGGATGTGCGCGACGTTGACGATCGCGTAGGTCCAGGGACCGGACTCGCGCATCATGTGCCCGAGCCCGGTCTGTTCTATCCAGGTGAGAAGATCGCGCATCGACGAACTCCCAATTCCCAACCTCCAACTTCCAAGGATCGCCTGGATGCTGGGCGTCGGGCGTTGGGAGTTGCTTTACTCCATTCCCGGGTAAACGTCGTACACCTTGCCGTTGAAGGTGAGCTTGGTGACCTTGATTTCGTAGGTGTTCTGATTCTTGTTGCGGTGGCCGTGCACGGTGACGGTCGATCCCACCGGCAGCAGCTTTTCTGACACGCCCGCCTGCTGCGTCCGGTTTGGCGGCGCCATGGTCACATTCCATTCATGGCCCTGCGCGTCCTTGATCTTCATCGTCCCGTGCGGGCCCGCGAGGCTGACAGGTGTCGTCACCGTGCCGGTGACGTCGGTCAGCTTATCTTCGTTGCCGCCCCAGCCGTGATGCGCAAACGCCGGCAGCGCCGACAGCGTGAACACGCCGAGAAGCATGGCGACTTTCTTCATCCCTACCTCCGTTCAACGATTCGTGATTGGCGACTGATCGATTGACGACTGCACACCACAAACCATGAATCACGAATCCCCTCTATTCTAGCCAGTTCCTGTCGTCAGCGGACCGTCTGCGCCATCCAGCGCGCAATTGCATACAGCGACGAATCGGCACCCTCGCCGCCGATCAGCTGCACGCCGACGGGCAGCCGGTTGACCTCGATGAGCGGCAGCGAGAACGCGGGCAGCCCGAGCCACGATGCATAAGACGGGAACGTGCGGCTGCCGGTCTGTGTGAGACCTCGAGGCGCCGGGCCGGAGCAGGCGAGCGTGATGAAGCCGTCGCAGCGAGCCAGCACGGCCGCGGTGTGGCGTTGCAGGCGATGGCGTGTCGCGAGGCGCGCCTCATAGTCACGGGGAGTAAGGTTGCGCGCACGGTCGAGCAGTTCGCGGATGCGCGGACCTATCTTCTGCGGACCGTATCTCGCCAGGTAGTCCTCGAACGGCCAGCGCATCTCGTACGCGATCAGATCGAGGTGGCCATCCAGCTCCTGTTCGAACTGCCGCTCGAGCTCCGCGACCTCGGCATCCTCATCTTGCGATGTCACGTCGATTCCGCGCGCCTTCACGCGATCGATGAACGCATCGAACGCCTCACGTGATGCGTGGTCGGTTTCGCTCCACCCGCGCGTGAACAGTCGAATCAGCTTTCGCGGCTGCCGTTCGGCAATCGCGTGATGCTGTGCGCCGTTCATGACACCAAGTCCGGCGCTGGCGGCGCCGATTGAGATCTGCGACGCGACGAGCCACGCGTCCTCGACGCTGGCGGCGATCACGCCCAGATGATCCGATGTCGGAGAGAGCAGATGAATACCGCCGGTGTGGAGGACGCCGTGTGTCGGCTTGAAGCCGACGACGCCGCAGTAGGCAGCCGGGCGCAGGACGGAGCCCTGCGTCTGCGTGCCGAGCGCCGCGGGCACCATGCCGCAGGCGACCGCCGCAGCCGAACCGCTCGATGACCCACCCGGCGTGCGCGTGGTATCAAACGGGTTGCGCGTCGGACCGGAACGGCCGATGGCAAATTCCGTCGTCACCGTCTTGCCGACGATGACCGCCCCGGCCTGACGAAGCGCCATCACACTCGCGGCATCGGCCTTCGGCCGCCACTTCCGGTAGATCGGCGAGTTCATCTCCGTCGGCATGTCGGCGGTCGCGATGATGTCCTTGACGGCGATCGGACAGCCATCGACCGGCGAGAGCGGACGCGCCTGCCTGTAGCGCCGCGTTGCGGCGTCGGCGGCTCTCCGCGCACCACGGGCGTCGAGCGTCACGAACGCCTTGATCGTCCTGTCGTGCGTGGCGATGGCCTCGAGGCAGCGCTCGAGAAACCGGCGCGGAGTCGTGCGGCCGTCGCGAAACTCCGCGGCGGCACGCACGAACGATACGGGTTCAGGCGGGTTGCGCGGCACCGAGATGCTGATCGAAGAACTCCAGCGTGCGCTCCCACGCCTTGGAGGCCGCGGTCGCGTCCTTTTTCAGTCCGACCGTGTGAATGATGGGATCGTCGCTGGCAAACGCGTGTCCTGCGTCGTAGCGATGGAAGGTGTGCTTGGCGCCGGCGGCGTTCAGCTTCTCTTCGAGCTGATCGACCTGTTCAATCTTGAAGAATCCATCGTGAATCGCGAAATGTCCCATTACGGGCGCCTTGATTTTGGAGGCGTCCACGTATTCGAGCGGCGGAAAACCGTACCAGGCGACCACTGCATCCGCTTCGGGTACGAAGACCGATGCGAGAATCGCCAGCGCACCGCCCATGCAGTAGCCGGTCACACCGACTTTCGGGCTTGATTGCTTCAGGTATTGCACTGCGCCGCGGATATCATTTCCTGCCGCGTCGCCGAAATTGAGACCGGTCATCAGGTGCTCGGCCTCTTTCGCATCGAGACCAACTTTCCCGCGATATAAGTCCGGTATGAGCACGCGGAACCCGTGCTTCGCGTAGCGATCCGCCACTCCTTTGATGTGATCGTTGACTCCCCACCACTCCTGAATCACGACGAGGCCTGGCGCGGTCTTGCCGCCGTTCCCCTCCACGTAATAGCCGGAGCACTCTTTTCCATCTGGACGTTTGAAGGTCACTTGGCTCATGGGAGGGGATCTTAGTCCGGGATCCGGGATCCGGCAGGTATCAGGTGTCAGGTTTCAGGGATGGTCCAGGAATCAGGTCGTCAGGTATTACGCATCAGGTGCTGCCTCGTCTCGAAAGCCTAGCGGACGTGCATTTCGCCGGTCGTGAGCGTCATCGGACCAAACGTCGGCGTGCCGAAGCGTCCGGCGTCGACGCCGACTGTGCCGTCAAGTTGATACGCCGCGGTGCCTCCGGTCGCGAGACGCCCGATGGTTCGGCTCAACGCCGGCACGTCGGCAAAGCTGATCGACAGATCGAGTGGAACCACTGTTTCCTGTCCCGCGGTGAGAGGCAGACCAAGCGGGAAGTTGCCGGTTGCGGCGTGATTGCCTTCGAGGATGAGGTCGGCGTCGATGGTGCTCAGTGTGAAGCCGAACGGATTCGGATTGGTGACCTGAAGCCAGATGCGAACGCCGGCGCCACCGAGTGGCGACCTGGCGCTCGGGCCGAGCAGTCGCAGTTCGGCGGGTTGACCGGACGCCTGTTCAAAGCGCGGCGGTCGAATGATCTGCTGCAGGTTGGCGAGGCCTGCACAGGCGACGGTTGTTGCGATGACAGTAACCAGAAGCGCGAGCGCGATCCGAGCACGGCTGTTTCGCAGCATGACTTTGGGTAAGCAAAGATCGTTCGGACCGTTCGAAGCGTTCGGAACTGCACAGAACGGCCCCAACGACCGGAACGTCCCGAGTATTCCGAACGGGCCGAACGATTCCAACGATCCCTAAATCGTCTGGCGAAATTCGATTTTGGGATTCTTCTCGAACGTGTAGCGCATTACCCAGTCGGACTCGAAGACGAGCACGTCGCGCTGCTGACGATCGATGGCCTGCATTACGCCAGAGGTCGGGAGCGCCAGGTCGAGGCCCGGGGGTTTGATGGGCCATCGTGCGCCGACATGCGGCAGTCGATCGAGCGTGCACGCGATGCCATACTCCGACGACATCCTCGCTTCGACCACATCGAGCTGGAGCGAACCGATGACGCCGATGATGGGATTGCGGATGCCGGAGGTCGGCATGAAGAGCTGGATCAGCCCTTCTTCGGCGAGCTGCTCGATCGCCTCATCGAACCGTTTGTGCCGCACGTCTACCGGACGGAGCATCGCGAACTGCTCGGACGGAAACTGGGGAATCGGTGGAAACTGGACGCGTTTGCTGGCGTAGAGCGTGTCGCCGATCGCAATCCGTCCAGGGTTGACGACGCCGACGACATCGCCGGGAAACGCCTCCGGCACCGTCTCCCGATCGCGCCCGAAGAACCGATAGACGCGTGACAGCCGCAGCGACGTGCCGAGCCGCGCGTTCATGACGGTCATGTCCTTGGCAAGACGCCCGGAGCAGATGCGCAGAAACGCAACACGGTCGCGATGCCGCGGGTTCATGTTCGCCTGAATCTTGAACACGAAGCCGGAGAAGTTCGCATCCATCGGTTCGACGTCGCCCACATCGGCGTGGCGTGGACCCGGACTCGGCGCGAGCGACAGCAGCGCATGCAGGAACGGCTCGACGCCGAAGTCGTTCAACGCGCTCCCGAAAAAGACCGGCGTCTGACGCGCGCGGCCGTACGCCTCGCGTTCGAACCGCGTCCCGGCGCCAGTGATGATCTCGATGGCGTCGATCAACTCTTTCTGCCGGCGCTCGCCCACGAGCTCCGTGACTTCCTCCGCCTGAGCGCTGGCGACGACCACCGGCTGCGTCCTGCGGCCGCGAGCCTGCCGCTCGTAGAGGAGCACGGCATTGGCCTCGAGGTCGTAGACGCCTTTGAAATCCGGACCGTCGCCGAGCGGCCAGTTCATCGGCGCCGCCGAGATGCCGAGGACACGCTCAATCTGGTCGAGCAGCTCGAACGGATCGCGTGCCGGCTGATCCAGCTTGTTGATGAAGGTCAGCACCGGCAGGCCCCGCGAGCGGCACACCTCGAAGAGCTTCAGCGTCTGGGGCTCCACACCTTTCGCGGCATCGAGCACCATGACGACGCTGTCGACGGCGAGGAGCGTGCGGTAGGTGTCCTCGCTGAAGTCCTGGTGGCCGGGTGTATCGAGCAGCGTGACGTGATGTCCTTCGAGCTCGAATTCGAGCGCCGCCGCGCTGATGGAGATGCCTCGTTGCTGCTCGAGCTCCATCCAGTCGGACACGGCGTGACGCTGTGTCTTGCTTCCGCGGACTGCCCCGGCCAGCTCGATGGCGCCCGCGTAGAGCAGCAGCTTCTCCGTCAGCGTCGTCTTCCCGGCGTCGGGGTGAGAGATGATGGCGAAGGTACGGCGCCGCGCAATTTCCGGCGCCAGTGATTCCTGGCCGATCAGGTCTTCGGTTTTCGGTGGCATGTGTATTTGGGCTTGAGCCGCATTCTGAGGATACGATTAATTCGTGCGCACGCGGCAGGTCCTGGCGTTATTGATCATGATCGCAGGGTTTTTCACGCCGCTTGCCGGACAGTCGCATCAGGTGCAGCGTCTTCCACCAGTTGGTTCCCGAGCGCCCGTCGCCGGCTACGCGGTTCGGCACGCGTACCCGCACGATCCACGCGCGTTCACGCAGGGGATCGAATATCGCGGCGGCGTCCTGTACGAAGGCACGGGTCTGAACGGCGAATCGACGCTTCGCCGGGTGGAGCTGGCGACAGGGAAGGTTCTGCAGCAGGTCGCTCTGCCTCGTGAGTATTTCGGCGAAGGGATCACCACGTGGGGCGAGACGATCCTTCAACTCACATGGCAGTCGCAGCTCGGATTTATCTACGACCGCAACACCCTCACGCAACTTCGCACCTTCAGGTACACCGGCGAAGGGTGGGGGCTGACGCACAACACCACGGAACTGATCATGAGCGACGGCAGCGCGTCGCTGCGCTTCCTCGATCCGAAGACGCTGACCGAGACGCGGCGGGTGCTCGTCACCGACGCCGGCATCATCGTTCGCGAACTGAACGAACTGGAGTGGGTCGACGGTGAGATCTACGCCAACGTCTGGCAGACGAATTTCATCGCGCGCATTTCGCCGTCGAGCGGCCGTGTGCTCGGCTGGATCGATCTGACCGGCCTGCTTTCACCCGAGGAGCAGCGCGGCGGCGCCGAAGTGCTCAACGGGATCGCGTACGACGCCGCCGGCAAGCGGTTGTTCGTGACCGGGAAGCTGTGGCCGAAGTTGTTTGAGATCGGGATTGTCGCGAAGCGGTAAATCCCAAATCCCAAATCCCAAACCCCAAATCAAAATTGGGATTTCAGATTGGGATTTGGGTTTTGGGATTTGGGTTTTGGAATTTACTCACGGCGTCACATCAAACGCATCAATCCACACCCAGGCGCCCTGGGAGCTCGCATTGCGGCTTCCAGTCGCTTCGATTGTGATCGTGTGAGCGCCGGGACTGAGGCCGCTGATCGTATACGCGGCGACCCCGATCCGCGCTGGCGACGCGTATTCGTCAATCGTCGTCTTCAGATCCCCGTCGACGTAGACCCGCGCGACGCCGGACCACTGATCCTCGTAGGTAATCCACGACACGCCTGACCCGGTAAACGTGAGGCTCGCGCGCGATCCCGCGTCGACCGCGAGAGCCGCGGCGCCGCCGCTCAGCGCCGGGTTGTTGTTCGCGTACCAGTGACCAGCGTAGGTCATCGCCGCGTTGTTCTGTTCGATGCGTCCGGTTCCGGCCGAAATGCCTCCGGCGACCGGTGTTCCTGTGATGTCGAAGGCGTCAATCCACACCCACGAGCCATCCGTGCCGGGACCGCGTTCATGCGTAACCTCAATCGAGAACGTGTGCGCGCCGGGCGCCAGACCGCTCGCCTGGAACAGCACACGCTGATATTGCGAGATCGGGTTGTACGTGTTAATCACCTGCATCGTCCCATCGAGATAGACCGTCGCCAGACCTGCGTACGCGTCTGCCACGCCAATCCACGCGATGCCGGTGCCGTTGAACGTGATCGAAGCGCGCGCCCCTTTCGTGTTCGTCAAAACAGCCTGGCCGCCGGTGTTGGCGGCGGAGTCGTTCGTATACCAATTGCCGCTGTAGACGATGGCGGGGTCGTTCTGTTCGATCCGTGTCTGTGCGAACGCCGATGACGGCGTCGCCGCTGCAAGGGCAAAATTGACTATAAGAAATCGAGTCCAGCCGTATCCCACGGCGTCTCGATGGAGCAATCGATATTCCAGTTCGTGCTCTGCTTTTTCGTATCGATCAGCTCGCAGGGTCTCCGGAGCCGAGCCGTTTACCATCATTGCGCGATCCGAGCGATAATCCGGCCGCAATCATCTGACCTCTTTCGGAGGGTTTTTCATGAAACGTCTGATGCTCAAACCGCTACTGCTTGGCCTGCTGAGCGCAACAGTGGGCGCCGCTGTGGCGGCGCAGGCGCAACAGCCGCCGGCGGACGTCGTGCTGACCAACGGCAAGATCATCACCGTCGACGGCAAGTTCACCATTGCCCAGGCCGTCGCGATACGCGGCGATCGCTTCGTCGCCGTCGGCTCCAACGCTGATGTCAACAGGCTGGCCGGGGCAAACACTCGGCGGATCGATCTCGGTGGGAAGGCGGTCATCCCCGGCCTGATCGACGCGCATGCGCATCTCACCCGTGGAGCCGAAACGTGGACGACGGAGGCGCGGTTCGATGACGTCGCGTCGCGTAAGCAGGCGCTCGACATCGTGCGCGCGAAGGCGGCCGAGCTCGGTGCTGGACGGTTCGTCTACAACCTCGGTGGGTGGTCCTACGATCAGTTCACGGACAATCCGACGCCGCTGACGAGGGCGGAGCTCGACGCTGCCGCGCCCAATAACCCCGTCTACCTGCAGTTCTCGCGCTGCTGCGCGTTCATGAACGGCAAGGCAATCGATCAGCTCGGCATCGACGCGATCAAGGAGCTGTGGGTGGAGCGCGACGCCGCTGGCAAACCGACCGGGCGCATCAATGATCCTGGCCTTGGCCAGGTGGCAGCGAAGATCCCCAACAAAGCGAAGGAGCCGTATCCGGTCAGCGCGCTCGCCATGATCAAGGACCTCAACCGTGCTGGTCTGACGACGACCGGCATGGTCGGCTGCCCGCAGGAACAGAAAGAGGCGTACCTCGAGATGCAGCGCAAAGGCGAGCTCACGTTGCGCCTGATGTGCATGGTCGGACCGGCGCCAGGCGATCCGGCGACGCAGCTGCAGCGCCAGGTGGCGTCGCTTGGGCAGATCAAGCTGTTTCAGGGGGACAACTACATCGATGACGTGCTGGTGGGGGAGACGCTCGCCTACAGCGACAACATGATGGCGCCGCACGTCAGCTATACGCCGCAGCAGGCGTCGAACTGGAAGGCGCTGGCGACGGAGGTCGCGAGAAAGGGAATGCCGCTGCAGCAGCACGCCACGATTTCCGAGTCGTTCCCGTTCTTCCTCGACCAGATCGAAGCGATCAACAAGGAGTATCCGATCCACAACTTGCGCTGGGCGTTCTGCCACATGGACCAGGTCTCCGCAAACGACCTAGCGCGGATGAAGAAGCTGGGGATGTGGGCGGCCGTGCGCGCGATTCCACCCGTGATGGGGCAGGCGTTCAACCGCGCACATGGCGAACGCTCGCTCGACATGCCGCCGCTCCGCATGATTCAGGACAGCGGCATCCTGTGGGGCTTCCACACCGACACCAACGAGGTCAACCAGTACAACCCGTTCTACACGCTTTGGTTTGCGGTGACCGGAAAGATGGTCGGCGGCAAGGTCGTCAACCATCAGACCATCACGCGCGAGGAAGCGCTCATCGCGCACACGCGCAGCAATTCATTCTTCGTGATGCGGGAG
>Ga0207648_10000940_pt1 | contig 32902 bp, 31 predicted proteins | sample KBSMisM32_FD_184310 | JGI IMG/M metagenome (GOLD analysis project Ga0207648, IMG submission 184310) | Miscanthus rhizosphere microbial communities from Kellogg Biological Station, Michigan, USA - KBS Miscanthus M3-2 (SPAdes) (version 2) | ecosystem: Host-associated > Plants > Roots >... | reverse complement strand
AGTCGCGATGAAGACCAACGGGATGGTCGGCGACGGCACCACCACCGCGACGGTGCTGGCCCAGGCGATGGTGCGCGAAGGTCTGCGGGCCGTCGACGCAGGCGCCAACCCGATGCGGCTGCGGCGCGGCATCGAGCGGACCGTGCCTGTCGTCCTGCAAGCCCTGACAGAGCAGGCAGTCCCGATCAGCGGTCGCGACGACCTTCTGCGGATCGCCTCGTTGGCGGCCAGCGACGACGACGCGATCGGTGAGGTCATCACCCGCGCGGTCGAGCACGTCGGTGAAGTGGGCGTGATCACCACGGAGGAGAGCGACACGCTCGGACTGACCGTCGACGTCGTCGACGGGATCGAGTTCGATCACGGCTACATCTCCGCGTACATGGTCACCAACCCCGAACGCATGGAAGCGGTGCTGGAGAACCCGGTGATCCTGCTGACCAACAAGAAGATCACCGCGGTGCAGGAAATCATGCCCACCATCGAGGCGGCCAAGCGCGCCGACCGCCCGCTGGTGGTGCTCGCCGAGGATGTCGACGGACCGGCTCTTCAGCTGCTCGTCGGCGGCAACATGCACAAAACCATGCAGTCGGTGGTTGTGCGCGCTCCTGGCTTCGGGCACCGCCGTGTCGCCGAGCTGGAGGATCTCGCGGTCGCATTGGGCGGCCACGTGATAGCCAAGGACACCGGCATCGAGCTGTCCGAAGTTGCGCGGGAGCATCTGGGGTCCTGCGATCGAATCACGGTGACGGAGAACGAGACAACGATCGTCGGCGCACATGGCGAGCAGGGGCTGATCAATGCTCGCGTCGGACATCTCGAGGCTCAGCGGGAACGGGCCCGGATCGACGCGGACCGGGACAGCCTCGAGTTGCGCATCGCCCGGCTGACCGGCCGGGTCGCGGTGATTCGAGTTGGCGGCGCCACCAGCGTGGAGCTCAAGGAGCGCATGCTGCGGGTGGATGACGCGCTGTCCGCGACGCGAGCCGCCCTGGAGGCGGGCGTCGTCTCGGGTGGTGGCGCCGCGCTGGCCCAAGCGCACCGTGCGCTGGCCGACCTGAACCTGCCGGGCGACGAAGGGATCGGTACCCAGGTGGTACGCCGGGCGCTTGCCGAGCCGCTGCGCTGGATCGCGCACAATGCGGGTTTCGAGGCCGAAGACGTCGTGCAAATCGTCGAAGACCTCCCGCTTGGGCACGGATTCAACGCCCTCACCGGCGAATACGGCGACATGTTCGAAGAGGGTGTGATCGACCCGCTCAAGGTCACCCGCGCGGCACTGGAGAGCGCGGCGTCGATCGCCGCGCTGCTCATCACGACCGAGACGGCGATCGTCGAGCACGTGGCGGTCAATCCGGGCGCCATCATCGCGCCCGGTTTCGGCGACCTGGCCGAGGGCATGGTGCGGCCGTCAAACATCTACTGAGTGCTTGCCGATTTGGGCACTTTGGCCCCAGACATGGCTGGGGGCCTGGGCTTACGGTCGCTGCATCATTCTCGAATTACGGCGCAGGGAGTCAATCGTGAAGGCGTTGGTGTACCACGGTACGGGACAGCGAGCGTGGGACGAAGTTCCTGATGCGGCTATCCGGGAGCCATCGGATGCGGTGGTGCGGGTCGATGCGGTCACCATCTGCGGAACCGATCTACACATTCTGAAGGGCGACGTGCCCGAGGTCACGCCGGGGCGCGTGCTTGGACACGAAGCCGTGGGCACCGTCGTCGAGGTCGGGGCGTCCCTGCAACGGGTGGCAGTCGGCGACCGGGTGCTTGTCTCGTGCATCACGGCGTGCGGTAGCTGCCGGTATTGCAGGGAGGGCACATACGGTCAATGCCTGGGCGGAGGTGGCTGGATCCTCGGCCACCTGATCGATGGCACGCAGGCCGAATACGTCCGGGTACCGTTCGCCGACAGTTCGACGCACAAGATTCCCGACGGCGTCAGCGACGAGCAGATGTTGATGCTGGCCGATATCCTGCCCACCGCCTACGAGGTGGGCGTGCTCAACGGAACGGTGCGTCCTGCAGACGTCGTCGCGATCGTCGGTGCGGGACCCATCGGGTTGGCGGCGGTCCTCACCGCGAAGTTGTTCACCCCCAGCCACATTGTGGCGATCGATCGGGCCGACACCCGGCTCGATGCCGCGCGCAAGTTCGGTGCCGACATTGTGGTCAACAACGAACGCGAAGACCCCTCGGCGGTGATCGACGACATCACCGGCGGGCTCGGTGCCGATGTGACGATGGAGGCCGTCGGAATTCCGGAGACGTTCGAACTGGCGGTATCGCTGGTCCGTCCCGGAGGCCACGTGGCCAACATCGGCGTGCACGGCGCGCCGGTGACACTGCACCTGGAAGACATCTGGATCAAGGATCTGACCATCACTACCGGGCTCGTGGACACCTACTCCACGCCGACGCTGGCCGGCTTGGTCGCCAGCAATCATCTGGATACCTCGGCCATGATCACGCACAGGTTCCGGCTCGACGAGTTCGACGCGGCTTATGATGTGTTCTCTCGCGCCGCCGAAACCGGTGCGCTGAAGGTCTTGCTGCGCAACCAAGTTGGCTGAAGCCGTTCCCAGCCGGCAACGGTGCACTAGTCGGTCAGTCTCGTCAGCAGCAGGTACGCGCCGGCAAGTCCGAGGATCATCGCCCCACATACGGTGGGCACTAGGAGGAACTTCGCCCAACTGATTCGGCAGAGAATCAGCGCACCCGCCAGTGCCGTGCCCCCCGCTGTCAGCGTCGACGGGTTGACCACCTTGAGCGCCTGGGCGAGCGATTTACGTGAATCACTCTGTCCCGCCCGGTGATCCAGGATGATCAGCAGGGCGGCCGCTAGTATGCCGAGCGCTAGTAATTCCGCCCCGAGCAGCCACTCCGGCTGCAGTGGAATCGCCAGGAGGACCCCGATCAACAGCACCACGGCGAAAATCGCCAATGTCTGGGCGGCCCTGTTGCGCAAGTCCGCCGACTCGGCGACGCGTCCTGCGTGGATCGACAGCGCCACGAACAACAGGCCGACGAGCGCCCCCGCGGAGCCCCCGATGATCACAGCAAAGGTGTCCCATTCGTGCATGGGGCAACGCTACTTCGGCTGAGACCAAGCAGCGACTGCTCGACGAGGTCGCGGGCGCCCTCACACAGGTTCCCGAGGTCGTGGAGGTGAAGGGGCTCAGTGGAGCCGTCGACCCGTTGATCGAGGTGGTCGCGCGCGGGGCCGACGGCCTGTACCGCATCGCCGGACGGATCCTGGACATCAGGGGCGTGCGGCGCATCCGCACCTCGCTGGTTATGCGGGGCTTTTCGACTATCGCCTCGGGCAGCTGATCGGCGGCTAGATCTTGCGGGCGCTGGCGGTGGCGCGGTCCAGCTCCCAGTAGGCCCGCAGCGCGACCATCTTGCCCTCGTCGTTGACCTTGTAGGTGAACACACCTTCGGCGGTGACCTCGTATCCGGCGGCCCTGATCACGATGTTGCCGACGTTGGCTTCCTCGTTGCCGCATTGATAGGTCTTCTCGAAGTTGAAACTGAGTTCGCTCGGCGCGATCGCCATATCGTAGAACTTAGCGATCGCCTCCTTGCCGCGGTGTCCCTTCCCTTCAGGGTCGAAGTGCGACGGCCCGATCGGATCCTCGACGATCGCATCGTCGGCGAACAGGGCCAGCCACCCCTCCTTGTCGCGGGCCATGGCGGCTTCGCGGGAGCGTTTGCCCGCCAAGTGAGCCGGGGAGTCCATCACTCCTGCCATCCCGAACGAATGTAGATGTCGGCGAACCGCTTCATGGCGTCCTGCTTCTTATCGAGAGGTGCGTCGAACCCGAGTCCCTCGAATATCCACGGGATGACGATGTTGTCGGTCACCCCGACCTTCGCGAGTTCACGGTGCCCGTCGACGCTGAACTTGTCGATGCATACGGCCTGGAACTCGAATGGGTCGTCGGCGCGGCCGTTCTCGGCCAACAGCTTCTTGAGCCTGCCGATGATCTCGGCCAGCTGATCGCACGTCAGCATCGCGCTGGTCCAGCCGTCGCCGACGCGCGCGGCGCGCTTCAACGCCACGTCGGTGTGGCCCCCGACATAAAACGGCACGGGCTCGGTCGGCGCCGGGCTCATCTGCAGCCTGTCGAAGTCGTAGAACTCGCCGTGGAACTCGACCATGCCGCCGGCAAGCACGAGCTTGATCACCTCGATCATCTCGTCGACGCGCTTGCCTCGCTTCGCGTATGGGACGCCGCACCATTCGAACTCCTCAGGCGCCCAGCCGATCCCGACGCCGAACCCGAACCGGTTCTTGGTCAGGTTCGCCACCGACCCCACCTGGCGTGCCAACAGAAGCGGGTTGCGTGAACCCAGCTTCATCACGTTCGTGTAGAACCGCAGTTTCGACGTCACCGCGCCCATCGCGCCTGCGACGATCAGCGGATCGGCCCACGGGGTGTCCTCGTTCCACATCCGCGAACCGTCGGCCGTGTAGGGATAATCCGCGGACTGCTTCTCCATGTAGAAGATCGAATCTGGCAGCGCGATCGAGTCGAACCCGACTGCCTCCGCGGTCTTGGCGAGTTCCGTAAGTTGGTCGACTGGGCTCATCGCCACGCTGACCGTGTACTGCATGCGCGTCACGGCTTGTCCGCCCCGACGACCCACATCGAGTAGTATTGTGCGCCACCGCCGTACGCGTGGCCCAGCGCCTTGCGGGCACCCTCGACCTGGTGATCACCGCCCTTCCCCATGACCTGGATCGCCGATTCGGCGAAGCGGATCATCCCGGACGCGCCGATCGGGTTGGACGACAGCACCCCGCCGGAGGCGTTGAACGGGATCCGCCCGGTCATCGCGGTCTCGCCGGCTTCGGTGAGCTTCCAGCCCTCACCCTCTGGCGCAAAACCCAGGCTCTCCAACCACATCGGCTCGTACCACGAGAACGGCACGTACACCTCTGCGGCGTCGATCTCGTCGATCGGGCTCTTGATCCCGGCCGCCTTCCACAGGGCCGCCGCGGCGTCGCGACTGGCTTGCGGGTTGACCTGGTCGCGGCCCGCGTAGGCCAGCGGTTCGGTACGCAGCGCGGTGGCGTGCACCCAGGCGACGGGGTAGCCGTCGGCCACCCGGGCGTCGGCGGCCTGCTCGTCACCGATCACCATCGCGGCCGCGCCGTCGGAGGACGGACAGGTTTCGTCGTAGCGGATCGGATCCCACAGCATCGGGGATTCCATCACCTTCTCCACGGTGATGTCCGGTTGATGGAGATGTGCCAGCGGGTTCTTCGCCCCGTTGAGCCGGTCCTTGACCGCCACCATCGCCCCAATGTGGTTGGGCGCGCCCGAGCGCCGGATGTAGGCGCGCACGTGCGGGGCGAAGTAGCCACCCGCGCCCGCACCCACCGGCTTGGTGAACGGCACCGGAATGCTCAACGCCCACATGGCATTCGACTCGGACTGCTTTTCCCATGCCATCGTGAGCACGCGCCGGTACTTGCCGGACTGCACGAGGCTGGCCGCGACGATCGCGGTCGAGCCACCCACCGAGCCTGCGGTGTGCACGCGGATCAGCGGCTTGTTCGTGGCACCGGTCGCGTCGGCCATGAACAGTTCGGGCATCATCACGCCCTCGAAGAAGTCGGGCGCCTTGCCGACCACCACGGCGTCGATTTCGTCGAACGTCGAACCGGAATCCGCCAGCGCCTTGTCGATGGCCTCACGCACCAGGCCGTTCATCGACACGTCGTGTCGTTTGGCGACGTACTTCGTCTGTCCGGTGCCCAGCACCGCGGCCACCTGCCCCGCCATCTAATTCTTCCCTTCCAGAACCGCCACCAGATTCTGTTGCAGCACAGGGCCGCTGGTCGCGTGGGCCAGCACGCGCTGTGCGGAGCCGTTGAAAATGTGCTGCGCGGCGAACCCGATGCGCTCCAACCCGGCCGAGAACATCGGATTGGCCGCCAGCGCGCCGCCGGACGGGTTCACCTTGGTGGACAACGGAAGCCCGATCGCCTCGGTGAGGATCAGCTGCTGGTGGGTGAACGGCGCGTAGATCTCGGCCACCTCGATCGAGCCGACGTCGCCGCCGGTCGCCGCCTTGGCCGACGCCGCGGTCGACGGGGAGGTCGTCAGATCACGGGCACCAAGAATCGGGGTCTCGATGCGGTGCTCGAAACCGGTTATCCAGGCAGGATTTTCGCGGAGTTCCCGTGCCCGATCGCCCGCGGCGAGCACGATCGCCGACGCGCCGTCGGTGATCGGCGCGATGTCGTGGCGGCGCAACGGATCGGCGAAGTACGGCCGGGAGAGCAGTTCGTCGATGTTCTTGGCCGGCTTCTCCGAGTCGGTGCGCTCGGCGACGGCGAACGAGTCGAGCGCCACCTGGGCCATCTGCTCGGCTGTCCACTTGCCTGCGTCGAGGCCGAAGCGTGCCTGCAGTCCGGCCATCGACACGGAGTCAGGCCAGAGTGGCGCGACCGTGTACGGATCGGTCTGAAGTGCCAACACGCGACGCAGCGTGCCTGCCGAGGACTTGCCGAACCCGTACACCAGGGCGGTCTCGACCTGCCCGGTCAGCAGCTTGATGTAGGCCTCGTACAACGCCCACGCCGCATCCATTTCGACGTGCGACTCGTTGATCGGCGGCACGGCGCCGATCGAGTCGATCGCCGAGATGAACGAGAACGCGCGGCCGGCAAGGTAATCCGACGACCCCGAGCACCAGAATCCGATGTCGGTCTGCTGCAGCCCCAGCTCGTCGTAGAGATGGTGGAAACACGGCATCAGCATCTCGACGCCGTTGGTGGTCCCGTCGGTGCGGCGCACATGGGGCGCGTGGGCGAAGCCCACAACTGCTATGTCAGCAATGTCAGTCATTTACAGGCCTTTACAGGTGGTGCTTGTAGGAGTCGTAGTCGGCATCGGGCTCGCCCGTCGGCCGGAAGTAGTCGATGTTGTCGATGCCGAGGCCCCACTCCTCGCGGGGCTTCCACACGGCTTCCACCCGCATGCCCATTCGCACATCCGCCGGATCGATCTCGGTGACCAGGTGCAGGAACGGGATGTCTGCGCCGTCGAGCAGCACGTAGGCCGCCACGTAGGGCGGCTTGATGCGCTGCCCTGGGAACGGGATGTTGATGATCGCGAAGGTGGTGACGGTGCCGTTGTCCGGAAGTTCGAGGAACTCATCGAGTTCCAGGCCGGTGGCCGGATCGGCTTCCTTGGGCGGGAAGTACACAGGGCCTGGTTTCTCGCCGCGTCCGCGCCTCGTGCGCGCGGCGAGCAGCTTGCCCTCCTCGAGCGCACGCAGGAACTTGGTCTCGGGAAGCGATGCGGTGTGCTGGATTTCGATTGCCGACGGCACCACCTGCACCTTGACCGGCTCCCGATCGTCGGGCTCGCCCTCGGGTTCGGCCTGATCCCCGAGCGCGAAGCAGGCGATGTCGGTGATCGCGCCGACCGGTTCGTCGACCCAGTGCGCGTGCACCCGCGCTCCGGTGCTGATCGCGTCGGAGGTGACCGCGTCGACTGCGTGCAGCAGCGGGGTGTCGGCCCCGTCGAGTTTGATCAGCGCCCACGCGAACGGTCGGTCCAGCGGCTGGCCCTCCAGCGGCGTGGATTGCCATGTCCACGACACCACTGTTCCGACGCCGGCCACCGGTACGATCTCCGTCAGTCGGTCATACGTGACGGGGTCGAACTCGGCAGGTGGCACGTGCACCCGCCCGTCCGAACCGCGCACCCCGAGGATGCGTCGTTCGCGCAGGGCGGTGAAGAACTGGCTAAGGAGTGGGCCGACTGAACGGGTGTAGTCGAATGAGAGCCTCAGCGGAGCTGACAGAGGCCGCTCATGCTTATCGATCTGCACCGGGCTGCTTTGGCTGGTGGTCACGGCATCGAGTAGAACAGGTTCTAAGAATGGTTTCAAGGACGCGTAGGGAGGCGAGCTAATGAAGCTTGGGCTTCAGCTGGGATATTGGGGCGCGCAGCCGCCGGAGAACGCGCCTGAACTGATCGCCGCCGCCGAGGAGGCCGGCTTCGACGCGGTGTTCACCGCCGAGGCCTGGGGCTCGGACGCCTACACACCGCTGGCCTGGTGGGGGTCGCAGACAAAGCGGCTGCGGCTGGGCACCTCCGTGGTGCAGCTGTCGGCGCGCACCCCGACCGCCTGCGCGATGGCGGCGTTGACGCTGGATCACCTGTCCGGCGGCAGGCACATCCTTGGACTGGGCGTTTCCGGGCCGCAGGTCGTCGAGGGTTGGTACGGCCAGAAGTTCCCCAAGCCGTTGGCCCGCACCCGCGAGTACATCAACATCGTGCGTCAGGTGCTGGCCCGCGAGGCGCCGGTAGCCAGCGACGGCCCGCATTACCCGCTTCCGCTGACCGGTGAGGGCACGACCGGCCTGGGCAAGAACCTCAAGCCGATCACCCACCCGCTTCGGGCTGACATTCCGATCATGCTGGGTGCCGAGGGGCCCAAGAACGTCGCAATGGCCGCCGAGATCTGTGACGGCTGGTTGCCGATCTTCTATTCGCCGCGGCTCGGCCAGATGTACAACGAATGGCTGGACGAGGGCTTCTCCCGGCCGGGTGCGCGACGCAGCCGCGACGACTTCGAAGTCTGCCCGACCGCCAACATCGTCATCACCGACGACCGGACGGCAGCGTTGGCCGCGATGAAGCCGTACCTGGCGCTGTATATGGGCGGCATGGGCTCGGAGGACACCAACTTCCACGCCGACGTGTATCGCCGGATGGGCTACGCCGAGGTTGTCGACGACGTCACCAAGCTGTTCCGCGCCGACCGCAAGGACGAGGCGGCCAAGGTCATCCCCGACGACCTGGTTGACGACGCCGCGATCGTCGGTGATATCGACTACGTGCGTAAGCAGGTAGCCGCCTGGGAGGCCGTCGGCGTGACGATGATGGTGGTTGCAGGTCGGTCACCGGAGCAGATCAGGGAAGTGGCCACGCTGGTGTGAACACTTCTTGCTAGTTGTCTAGAACGCGTTCTAGATTGGCCGGATGACCGCTTCGCAGCACACCATCGCAGGCATGGTGCTGACCATGCCGGTAAAGATCCGCAAGGCCAATCAGCACATGGCCATGTTCTCGGTCGACGCCGACGCCGCGCAGCACTTGATCGACTACAGCGGCCTGCAGGTCTGCCGGTTCATACCGGGCCGCGCCATCTTGGTCCTGATGCTGATGCACTACATCGACGGCGACCTGGGTGAGTACCTCGAGTACGGCACCAACGTCATGGTCAATCCGCCAGGCTCGACTGCGGGCGGGCCACGCGCCCTTCAGGGTGCAGGCGCCTTCATCCATCATCTCCCCGTCAACCAGGCGTTCACATTGGAAGCGGGACAGACGATTTGGGGCTATCCGAAGGTGATGGCCGACTTCACCGTGCGGGACGGGGGGCAGTTCGGCTTCGACGTCAGCATCGACGGCCAACTGGCGGTCGGCATGGAATTTCAACGGGGCCTGCCGATTCCGTCGGCGTTCACCTCGCGCGAGCAGGTGTACAGCACCTACTCACATCGTGATGGCGTCACGCGCGAAACCCTCGGGCATACGACCCTTTCGGGTGTTCGGTACCGGCTGGGTGGGGCCAGCGTGACGCTGGGCGATCACCCGTACGCGAAGGAACTTGCATCGCTCGGCTTACCGAAACGCCCCCTCGTGTCGAGTTCTGCTGCGAACGTACAGATGTCGTTCGACGACGCACAGGAGATCTGATGACCACCCCGACGAAGCCGGATGTGGATCTGTCCGACGGTGCCTTCTATGCCGATCGACCACGGGCGCGCGAAGCGTACCGATGGATGCGGGCCAACGAGCCGGTGTTCCGCGACCGCAATGGGTTGGCCGCGGCGACGACCTATGCGGCCGTGATTGACGCCGAACGCAATCCCGAGTTGTTCTCGAACGCAGGCGGCATCCGCCCCGATCAAGATGCCCTGCCAATGATGATCGACATGGATGATCCCGCACATCTGTTGCGCCGCAAACTCGTCAACGCCGGCTTCACCCGAAAGCGATTGAAGGTCCAAGACGAGTCCATCGGCGCGCTGTGCGACTGGCTCATCGACGCGGTCTGCGAGCGCGGTGAATGTGATTTCGTCCGGGACATCGCCGCACCCCTGCCCATGGCGGTCATCGGCGACATGCTCGGTGTGCTCCCTGACGAACGGGAGATGTTCCTGAAGTGGTCCGATGACATGATGGTCGGACTCAGTTCCACTGTGGCCGAGGCGGACATACAGGCCACGATGGATGCCTTTGTCGCGTACAACGATTACACCCGCAGCAAGATCGAACAGCGCCGCGCCGAGCCGACCGAGGACCTGATCAGTGTCCTGGTGCACGCCGAGGTCGACGGTGAACGGCTGTCCGACGACGACATCCTGCAGGAGACCCTGCTGATCCTCGTCGGCGGCGACGAGACGACCCGCCACACGATCTCCGGTGGAACCGAACAGCTGTTACGCCACCGCGACCAGTGGGATCTGCTGCAGAAGAATCCGGACCTGGTCTCCAGCGCGATCGAGGAGATGCTGCGCTGGACGTCGCCACTGAAGAACATGTGCCGCACGCTGACAGCGGATACCGAGTTCCACGGCACCCAGCTTCATGCTGGCGAGAAGATGATGCTGATGTTCGAGTCGGCTAACTTCGACGAGGCCGTTTTCGGCGATCCCGACAACTTCCGGATTCAGCGAGACCCCAACAGCCACTTAGCGTTTGGCTTCGGCACGCACTTCTGTTTGGGTAACCAGCTGGCCCGGATCGAGCTGGTGAACATGACTGGCCGGGTGCTGCAGCGGATGCCCGATCTGCGGCTCGCCGAAGATGCTGAGTTGCCGCTGCGGCCTGCGAATTTCGTCAGCGGCCTGGAGTCGATGCCGGTGAAATTCACGCCGACGAAGCCGGTCCAGGCGTAACGGCGGGACTACCCTCAGACATCCAGATAGGCGTCGGTGCGACCGACCTTTGCGAGCCGGTGGACCACCCGGCGCGCCGCGGCGCGGATGTAGTCGTCACGTTCGGGGTTGGCGAGGGCACCCGGTGAATCGGGCCCATGGCGTTGCATCTTCTCGCGAAGTCGCTCAGTCATTTTCACCAACGAGCCGTCTTGGCCGGCAGTGTTGTCTGCCGAGGTGAGCACATCGGACGCGGCATCCTCGGCAAACTCGAACTTCCGCAATGAACCGTCGAGGCCGTTGATCCGCGCGACAAAGCGGCTGCCTGAGTGATGCGCCACGAGAGCACACACGTCGTCCGGCCAGCCTTCCTGACGGAGATACGTTGCGCCGTCCAGCGGGTGGAAACCGGTCTGCCGCAATGCAGGCGCGTACCCGATGTCGTGAAGCCAGGCAGAGGCCACGAGCGCATCCACCGTGTCAGTCGGAACCGTGACGCTCAGCGCGTCCGCCCGGGCGGCCACCGCCGCCAGATGGCGGAGGCGGTCGGGGTACTCGCGCATGATTTGCGCGGCGAGGTCGCGAGCCCTCGCGACGAGCGTGTCCGGCACGTGACGGGAATATACGCACCTGGGCCGGCCGCCTGGCGCGAGGTCCGTCACAGGTGGCGGCCACCACCCGTAGGGATGCATACACTGCGGTCATGGTCGGGCTGCTGCAGATCGAGGACTGCCTCGACGCCGACGGCGGCATCGTGCTACCACCGGGGGTCACGCTGATAGGGCTCATCGACCGCAACATCGCCAACGTCGGCGACGCGGTGGCCTACCGCTACCTGGACTTCACCCGGTCGGAGGCGGGGCAGCCCACCGAGGTCACCTGGACCCAACTCGGTGTCCGGCTGGAAGCTATCGGTGCGCACATCCAGCGGGTCGCCAACCGAGGCGATCGGGTAGCGGTCCTGGCGCCGCAGAGCATCGACTACATCGCTGGCTTTTATGCGGCGGTGAAGTCGGGAACCATTGCGGTGCCGTTGTTTGCACCCGAGTTGCCGGGCCATGTCGACCGTCTGGAAACCGCGCTGAATGACTGCAGGCCGACCGTCGTGCTGACCACCGTGGCCGCCAGGGACGTGGTGGAAGCGTTCCTGGCCACGATGTCGACTGCCGGCCGGCCGCACGTCATCGTCATCGACGAGATACCGGACTCTGCGGGAGAGGCCTTCAACCCGGTGACGATCGATGTTGCCGACGTTTCTCACCTGCAGTACACCGGGGGAGCGACGCGGCCCCCTGTCGGCGTCGAGGTGACCCACCGGGCCGTCGGCACCAACCTGTTGCAGATGATCCTCTCGATCGACCTGTTGGACCGAAATACCCACGGCGTCAGCTGGTTACCGCTATACCACGACATGGGTTTGTCGATGATCGGCTTTCCGGCTGTCTATGGCGGCCATTCGACACTGATGGCACCGACGGCATTTCTCCGCAGGCCGCAGCGATGGATTCGCGCCTTATCGAATGGCTCCCGCGAGGGCCGCGTGATAACCGCCGCGCCGAATTTCGCCTACGAATGGACCGCTCAGCGCGGCCTACCGGATCCGGGTGATGACGTCGATCTGAGCAACGTGGTGCTGATCATCGGATCCGAGCCCGTGAGCATGGATGCGATCAGCGTCTTCGAAAAGGCGTTCGCGCCCTTCGGTTTACCGCGATCGGCGGTCAAGCCGTCCTACGGAATCGCCGAGGCTACACTGTTCGTCTCGTCGATCGCGCCGAGCGCAGAGCCCACCGTGAGCTACTTCGACCGTGAACAATTGGCCGGCGGTAGCGCGGTGCGGACCGCAGCCGACAGCCCCAACGCCGTCGCGCATGTGTCGTGCGGTCAGGTCGCGCGAAGCCAGTGGGCCGTGATCGTGAATCCAGATACCGGTGAGGAAGTGCCCGACGGGCACGTCGGTGAGATCTGGCTACACGGCAACAACATTTGTCGCGGGTACTGGGGCCGACCCGACGAAACCCGTCGAACGTTCGGCGCCCGGCTGCACGCCCGACTGCTCGAGGCCAGCCACACGGAAGGCGTTGCGATCGAGGGTGGTTGGCTGCGCACCGGGGACCTCGGGGTGTATCTCGACGGCGAGCTCTACGTCACCGGCAGAATCGCGGACCTCGTGACGATCAACGGCGCGCACCACTATCCGCAGGACATCGAGGCCACCACGGGGGAGGCGTCGCCGATGGTGCGGCGGGGATACGTGGCTGCGTTCACCGACGACAGCGAACGCCTGGTGATCGTCTCCGAGCGCGCGGCGGGTACCGCCCGACAGGATCCGCGACCTGCGATCGACGCCATTCGCAAGGCGGTGGCGGAGAAACACGGGCTGACGGTGTTCGACGTTCGCTTCCTGCCCGCGGGTGCCATCCCGCGCACCACCAGCGGCAAGCTTGCCCGGCGGGCGTGCCGTGATGAGTACCTCAGCGCATCTTGAAGTTCGGCGCGCGTTTCTCCTTGAACGCCAGCGGGCCTTCCTTGGCGTCGTCGGAGAGGAACACCTCGATACCGATCTTGGTGTCGATCTTGAACGCGTCGTTCTCGTGCAGCCCCTCGGTCTCGTGGATCGTCCGCAGGATCGCCTGCACCGCAAGTGGACCGTTGCGGTTGATCACCTCGGCGATCTCAAGCGCCTTCGCCAGCGCCGTACCGTCCGGGACGACGTAGCCGATCAGGCCCATATTCTTGGCCTCGGCGGCCGTGACGTGACGTCCGGTCAGCAGCAGATCGCAGGCCACCGTGTACGGGATCTGACGCGCCAGCCGCACCGCCGACCCGCCCATCGGGTACAGGCTCCACTTGGCCTCCGAGATGCCGAACTTCGCGCTCTCGCCCGCGATGCGGATGTCGGTGCCCTGCAGGATCTCGGTGCCGCCCGCGATGGCCGGGCCCTCAACCGCCGCGATGAGCGGCTTGGTGAGCCGCCTGCCCTTGAGCAGCGCGTCGATCCGCGACGGGTCGTAGCTGCCGTCCTTGAACGAGTCGCCCGGTGGCTTGGCCGTCGCCGCCTTGAGGTCCATGCCCGAGCAGAAGTAGCCGCCCGCGCCGGTCAGGATGCAGGTCCGGATCTCCGGATCGTTGTCGACCCGGTCCCACGCCTCGACCATTGTCGAGAGCATCTCGGTGGAAAGCGCGTTGCGTGCCTCCGGCCGGTTCAGCGTCAAGATCAAAGTATGTCCGCGCTGCTCAATGAGGGCGTCGGGACCTTTTTCTGCGCTTTTTACGTCACTCACGGAACAGCTGCCTTCCAGCGTCGATGCCACAGACTTGAATGAAAATGTAACACGTTCTAGTTTAGGTCTCGTGGCCCTGAACATAGCCGATCTCGCCGAGCACGCCATCGACGCTGTGCCTGACCGTGTCGCCCTGATCTGCGGCGACGAGCAGGTCACCTACGCCCAGTTGGAGGACAAGGCCAACCGCCTCGCCCACTACCTCATCGACCGAGGTGTGAAGAAGGACGACAAGGTCGGACTTTACTGCCGCAACCGCATCGAGATCGTGATCGCGATGCTCGGCATCGTGAAGGCAGGCGCCATCCTCGTCAACGTCAACTACCGTTACGTCGAGGGCGAGCTCAAGTATCTGTTCGAGAACTCGGACATGGTCGCGCTGGTGCATGAGCGCCGGTACGCCGACCGGGTCGCCAACGTGTTGCCGGAGACCCCGGAGGTGAAGACCGTCCTCATCGTCGAGGATGGCACAGAAGATCCAGCCGGCGACTTCGGAAAATATGGCGGTGTCGAGTTCTACTCGGCGATCGCGCAGGGTTCACCGGAGCGCGACTTCGGCGAGCGCAACGCCGACGACATCTACCTGCTCTACACCGGCGGCACCACCGGCTTCCCGAAGGGTGTGATGTGGCGCCACGAGGACATCTACCGAGTGCTGTTCGGCGGCACCGACTTTGCCACGGGTGAGTTCGTCAAGGATGAGTTCGACCTGGCCAAGGCCGCCGCGGAGAATCCCCCGATGATCCGCTACCCGATCCCGCCGATGATCCACGGCGCCACGCAGTCGGCGACCTGGATGTCGCTTTTTTCCGGTCAAACCACCGTGCTGGCACCGGAATTCAACGCCGACGAGGTGTGGAAGGCGATTCACGACCACAAGGTGAACCTGCTGTTCTTTACCGGCGATGCGATGGCCAGACCGCTGCTCGATGCCTTGGAGTCTGCACAGCAGCTGGGAGAGGAGTACGACCTCTCGTCGCTGTTCCTGCTGGCCAGCACCGCGGCTCTGTTCTCGACGAGCATCAAGGAGAGGCTGCTCGAACTGCTGCCGAACCGGGTTATCACCGACTCGATCGGCTCGTCGGAGACGGGCTTCGGCGGCACGAGCATCGTCGCCAAGGGTGAGCACCACATGGGTGGTCCGCGGGTGACGATCGACCATCGCACCGTCGTGCTCGACGAGGACGGCAACGAGGTCAAGCCCGGCTCCGGAGTGCGTGGCGTCATCGCGAAGAAGGGCAACATCCCGGTTGGCTACTACAAGGACGAGAAGAAGACCGCGGAGACATTCCGCACCTACAACGGTGTGCGGTATGCGATCCCAGGCGATTACGCGGAGGTCGAGGCGGACGGAACCGTCACGATGCTGGGCCGTGGGTCGGTGTCGATCAACAGCGGGGGCGAGAAGATCTACCCCGAAGAGGTGGAGGCCGCACTCAAGGGTCACCCTGACGTGTTCGACGCGCTGGTCGTCGGCGTCCCGGATCCGCGCTTCGGCCAGCACGTCGCCGCCGTCATCCAACCGCGCGAAGGCGCGCGGCCGACGCTGGCCGACCTCGACGGCTTCGTGCGCAGCGAAATCGCGGGATACAAAGTGCCGCGCAGTCTTTGGTATGTGGACGAGGTGAAGCGCTCACCCGCAGGCAAGCCTGACTACCGGTGGGCCAAGGACCAGACGGAGGAGCGGCCTGCCGACGACGTGCACGCCAGCCATGTGGGGACAGCGCCCTGATGCGGACCGAGCTGTGTGACCGCTTCGGCATCGACTATCCGATCTTCGTTTTCACGCCATCGGAGAAGGTCGCCGCGGCGGTCACCAGGGCGGGCGGACTCGGCGTGCTCGGGTGTGTGCGGTTCAACGACGCCGACGATCTCGAGCGCGTGCTGTGCTGGATGGACGAGAACACCGACGGCAAGCCGTACGGTGTCGACGTCGTCATGCCCGCCAAGGTGCCGCAGGAGGGCTCAGCGGTCGACATCAACAAGCTGATTCCGCAGAGCCACCGCGACTTCGTCGCTAAAACCCTTGCCGAGCTTGGTGTTCCACTGCTTCCCGATGACGAGGAGCGCAACGAAGGGGTGCTCGGCTGGCTGCATTCGGTGGCGCGCTCACATGTCGAGGTGGCGCTGAAGCATCCGATCAAGCTGATCGCCAACGCACTGGGCTCGCCGCCGAAGGTCGTCATCGATCAGGCCCACGACGCGGGTGTTCCGGTGGCCGCGCTCGCCGGCAGCGCCAAACATGCACAGCGCCATGTCGACAACGGTGTCGACATCGTTGTCGCGCAGGGGCATGAGGCCGGGGGACACACCGGCGAGATCGGGTCGATGGTGCTGTGGCCGGAGATCGTCGACGCTCTCGGAGGTAGGGCGCCGGTGCTGGCGGCCGGCGGCATCGGCACCGGCAGGCAGGTAGCGGCGGCGTTGGCCCTTGGCGCCCAAGGTGTCTGGATGGGCTCGGCGTTTCTGACGTCGGCCGAATACGACCTGGGCCACGGTAAGCCGAGCGGAGTGTCGACCATTCAGGAAGCGCTGCTGCGCGCAACGTCAAGCGACACGGTGCGCCGCCGCATCTACACAGGTAAGCCGGCGCGGCTGTTGAAGACGCGCTGGACCGACGCTTGGGACGCCCCGGATGCGCCTGAGCCGCTGCCGATGCCGCTGCAGAACATCCTTGTCAGCGAGGCGCATCAGCGGATGAACGAGTCGGACAACCCCGATACCGTCGCGATGCCGGTCGGCCAGATCGTCGGTCGGATGAACGAGATCCGGCCTGTCGCCGACATCGTCGCGGAACTGGTGCAGGGCTTCGCGGACGCCACCCGGCGACTGGATGGCATCCGCGACAGCTGAGTCTGGGCCTTAGGGCAATGCGTTTTGCTCGTTGTCGTTACGCGGGTCTGGCCTCCACCAAGCTGAGGGGTGAAGCGGTTTGCACGACGCGTGTCATACGGAATCCGGCTTCGCTCAGCAGGTCGCGGTACTCGGCCGCGGTGCGTTCACGGGCCCCCAGATTCAGCATCATCTCCAGATCCACCCATTTTCCTGCAAAGTCGCGGTCGTGATTGGGGATGACGAATTCGACCAGCAACACGGTGGCTTGGGAGCCGGCCGCCGTGCGAACGTTACCCAGGATCTGCACCGCCTTCTCGTCGGGCCAGTCATGCATGATGTTCTTGAGTACGTAGGCGTCACCGCCGCCCGGAACGCTGTCGAAGAACGACCCTTCGGCAATACGAACCCGGTCGGCGACACCGCGCTCCCGCAACAGGTTTGGGGCCTCCGCAAGGACGCGCGGCAGGTCGTACAGCACGCCTCGGGAACTTGGCGCCGCCGCGAGGATCGCGGCTAGCAGTGGGCCGTGTCCACCGCCGACATCCACGATCGTCGGGTAGGCGCTGAAGTCGTATCCCGCGACCACGGTCGCATCCGTCATCGCCGAAACACTCGTCATCGTGTGGTTGAAGAGCTCGGCAAGCTCGGGCTGTTCGTCGAAGTAGTCGAAACTTTCCTTGCCGCGCAATGCCGCGACGACCGCATTCCCGGTTCGCACCGAATCCACCAGCAGGGTCCAGCGTTCGCGCTGTTCGCGCGACCCGTAGAACCGGGCCGCCCAATTCATTGAGATCGGTGCGTCGGAACGCAGGGTGTCGGCAAGGGCGTTCAGCTCATACCGGCCGTCGCGACGATTACGAAAGATGCCCCGGCTGATCAACGCCCGCAGCAACCGGCGCAGTGCGTCCGCGTCCGCGTCCACCCGCGTAGCCAACTCGTCGATCGCCAGGGGTCCGTGAGCCAGGGCGTCGGCGACACCGAGTTCGGCCGCCACGGTGACCGCCTGCGATGTCCAGCCCGCAAGGATCATCTCGAGCATCGAGGCCGGCGCAGGTGTCAGCCGTTGGTGAAACCGGTAAAGATGGTGGCGAATCCACTCGATAGCGCGGGCCAGCTCGGGGGGCGGCACCTTCACGGTCACCGACATCGCGGCACCCCGCTAGTCAGGTCACGGTTGAGTTCCGAGGATATCCGGCGGTGACTTACCGAACGCAGAAACGTTGTCATCGCCCAGGTGCCAAACGAGTCCGAGATCATGGCGGCAGGTCCCAGCACCGACTTACTCTGGGCCAACTGACGCGACGTCACCCAGGACACGGCCGTGACCTTGCGTTGCCTTGTCTTCTCGTACCAGCGAAGCGCACCCGCGAGATCACCGCTGCCTCCGTCGGATCCGGCCTCAAAGTCCGAAAGTGCCCTACGCAACACCATCGTGTCGAGCAGCGCCTGATTGGTCCCCTGCGCGAGGATGGGCGGCATCGTGTGGGCGGCATCGCCGAGCAACGTAACCGCGCCATCGCGCGGCGAGCGGACAATCGGATGCCGAAAATGTGGGAAGGGCGAATCGATCAGGTCGTCGTCGGTCAACGCCGCGAGTACCCGATCGACCGACTCCGACCATCCTGTGAAATTCGACCGGATCACGTCGATCGGACGGTCCGGCCTGACGAACTCGGTCGACCACGGCAAGTCAAACCACCACTGCAGATCCGAGCCGCCGGCCGGCCACAGACCAACGTTTCCGCGCTCGCCGATGATTTGCAGTGCGACGTCCTTGTCAACGACATCGGGCAGGGTGATCAGTCCCTGCCAGCTGCACCAGCCGGTCGGCTTCGCGGGTTGCCCGCCGACGACATTTCGAACCATCGAGTGCAGACCATCCGCGCCGATCAACAGATCGCCGTCGGCCGAGCTGCCGTCTTCGAACTGCACCCGCACCCCGTCGTGCGAACTGAGGACCCCAACTGCACGGAAGTTGCATCGGATGCGGTCGGCCGGAAAGCCTTCCAGCAGACGGCCAAGCAGGACTCGACGTGGGACCTGCCGTACAGGTGCGCCCAGGCGGTCCACGATCGCGTTCAGGTCGATGGTGACGAGCGGGCGACCAGTAGATGTCGCGATCCGCACGGTGGACAGCAGCTGCCCAGCCCCGTTCATATCGACGCCCAGTTGTTCCAGAACCGTCGACCCATTGGGCCAGATGGTCACCGCACCGCCACCGGGCCGCATGTCCGGCCGCTGTTCGAAGACGGTGACGTCATGTCCGTCTCGCAGTAGTGCCCGGGCGATGGAGATGCCGCCCACCCCGGCGCCGATGACAAGAATCCGGCGCGCGCTTGGTATCTTCATCCGCGCCCCATCCAGCTGTGGAAGCGACCGTCCGGATCGTAGGTCGAGCGCACCTTGTCGAGGCGCGCCATGTTCGGGTCGGTGATGAATTTCGCCGGGCGCCGGCCGAGATTCTCGTCGGCGAGCGCGATGCCGGTCGCAAGGTGCGACATACTCGCCATGTTCGAGGCGGCCCAGTCGCGGTACCGTTCGTCGTCGGCCGGGTCCCGCCAGACGGTGTACAGGGCCATGTAGATCTCGTCCTCCAACCCGTACACCTTGTCGGCGCGCTCGGCGGATGTGCCCCAACCCGTCAAGATGAAGTGCGAGGGGTGTGGTGGCATCGTTTCGATGATTTTGCGGATGCCGGGCATCAGCTCCTCGGCTGAAGCCGAAGTGAACATGTTGTCGGCGATGTAGCGGTAACCCTCCGGGTAATTGGCCATCACCGCGGTGTACCAGCCGGTCAAGTCTGTCGGTGCATAGGGAATGTTGATCATGGCCTGATCGGCGACGGGGCAGGTGCCAAGTACGGCAAGGGCTTTCGTCGCCTCCTCTTCAGATTCGGCGAAGACTGGCGAGGCGACGGTGATTGCGGGGTGGTCGATCCCGATTGTCGGATAAGCGCGTGTGGTGATGATCTGCAGTTCGACGCGGTCGTCGACCTCGGAACTGATGGAGCGCCCCCAGGTGAACACCTCGTCGGCGAGCTCTATCGGGTACATGTACATGCAGGTGCCCAAGACGGCCGGGCGGCGGTGAATCCGCAGTTTGAACGAGGTGACCACACCAAAGAATCCAGGGCCAGACCCGCGGGCGGCCCAGTACAGGTCGGGGTGGTTCTCAGCGTCGCAGTAGATCTGTTCGCCGTCGGCGGTGACAACCTCGAGTCCAAGTACGCTTTCGCATGCCGGTCCGACCACCTTGCTGTTCCAGCCGTATCCGCCCTGCAACAGATAGCCGCCGAGGCGAATGCCTTCGCAGTGGCCCGCGGGGAAGAAGAGCCCTTGCGAGTCGAGTTCGGTCGCGAAGATGCTGGCGATCTTGCCCGGCCCGACGTCCGCGGTCATCCGAGCTGCGTCGACCGTGCAGTGGTCGAGGCGGCTGACGTCGAGCAGCAGACCGCCGTCACGCAGATGACTGGCGGCCCAGCTGTGTCCCCCCGAACGTACGCCGACCTTATGGCCGTTGGCACGCGCGTAGCGGAGCGCGGCGACCACGTCGCCGGTGTCATGCGCTTGCACTATCACGTCGGGAAAGCGGGCCGGTAGAAGGCCATTCCACACGGTGGCCCGACGGGCCACCTCGTATCCTTCAGCGCCGCGGGAGTAGCAATTTTCGACCGAAAGCAAAACCATTGCGTCTCCTTTGATTTCGGGCAGCGACGCTGCGCGTACGGATGACCATCGGCGTGCGGTGACGCCCACGCAACGAGACCAGTCGCCTATAGCGGGGCCACTCTGCCTTACCAAGTGACACGGAGCGTGAACAGCTTTCGTTCACGTGACGTGGCCGACGTCACAAACCTCGCTCGCCGTGATCCACTCTCAATTCAGCGACTTCACTTGTGCTGCATAACAAATGCTGCGAGTTCACTATGAACGCTGACCAGCTGTGATGTGTGAACCCGTGATGTGCGTATTGGTGCGTCGAGCGACGGACGAGGTCAACCCAAGACCCAGGTGGGCCGTGATCTCGTCGGCCAGGGGTGTCGCGGCGCGGCGGATCGCACGGAGCGGGCCATTGGGCGGTATGCCATAGCCGATCGCGAACATGCCATCGCCGATATGCGAGGCGAACCCGCCGCGCGGTTTGCCGCGGTCGTCTAGGACGCCAAGGTGGCCGACCAAACCTTCGAGATCCACGCTGAATCCGGTGGCGGCGATGATCACCGCGGGCGGTATGCCGGTGCCGTCGCCGAGGATCACACGGTGGGGTTCGATCGCCTCCACGGCAGCGACGACCTCGACGCGGCCGGCGCGTACGGCGTGAATGAGCCCATCAGCGAGCGTGGGGATTCGGCCTGTCTGTTCCACCGTCGCCTTCAGCCCGAGCGGCGGCTGGTTGAAGCCGTGGGCCGTCAGGTCGCCCCACATCAGGCGCTCCGAGAACTTGATAATCGGATCGATCTTGCTTGCAGGCACGCGGGCAGACAGTTCGAGGAAGATATCCGATGGAATCGGTCCGAGGGACCGCCGCACGAGGTGCGGCGGTGTGCGGACCGCAAGCCAGATCCTGCGTGCGCCGTTGTCGGCGAGCTGGACGGCGATGTCGGCCGCCGAATTGCCGGCGCCCACGACGAGAACGTCGCGGTCGCGGAAGGGCCAAGCGTTGCTGAAGCTCCCGGAATGCACCAGCTCGCCCTTGAAACTACTCAGCCCTGGCCAGGGAGGGATGGTGGGCGTGCGGTAGTTGCCCGTCGCGAGCACGATTGCCCGCGTTTGGATTTCGCCGGAGGACGTGTCGAGCCGCCAGCCGCGCTCTGCGCGGTAAACCCCGGTGACCTCACAGCCCAGCTCGAGCGTGATGTTCTGCCGCCGCACGTAATTGTCGAAATAACAAACCATGCCTTCCCGGGTTGGCCAACGACCGGCGGTCAACGGGATCCGCTGTCCAGGAAGATGTGATAAGAACCCCGTCGTGTTCAGGCGGAAGTTGTCATAGCGCGTGCGCCACGAAATCGCGGGTGCCGGGGCACGGTCGATGACAAGCGTCTCGATGCCGTGCTGATGTTTGAGCTCACGTGCGACAGCGAGACCGGCGGGACCCGCCCCGATGACAACCGCATCGCGGCCGTCCTGGACCTGTGTCATAGGGGGATCTATTCCTCGCTTCTGGTCGGCGAATAGTGCACACAAGCTGCATGACCCCATCGTCACAGTTCCCACCAGTGACACGATGTGGAACCGTGGGTGGTTCAATCTCGGACGCGTGCAGCGGATTCCCTGCTTGCGTGCGCTTTTCCAGGCGGCCCGGAGGGCCTCGCTCGTCCCCAGGAGGCGACTGACAAGGTCGGAGAAGGGCGCGATGACATGTCGAGCCACCAGGGGCGTCACCTGTTGACGACAATCCCGCTCGGCGTCGAGTGACGGTTGTCCGATTTGTTCATGACGGCACCCCCTCGATCGACCTAGCGTGCTGTCATGGACATTCATCTGACATCGGCCGTCTTCCAGGTATTCGCTCAAGATCTTCAGCGATCGATCGATTTCTACCGACTGCTCGGCCTGCAGGTACCGGACCCGGACGTGCCCCACGTCGCGGTCGAGCTGCCTGGAGGAAACAGCCTGTCGCTTGACACGGAGGAAACGATCGCCGGCATGCATCCGGGATGGACGCCGCCGCTGTCCCCTGTCAGCAGACTGGCGCTTGCGCTCGGCGTCGCGTCTCCTGCGGAGGTAGACGCCTTGTTCGAGAAGGTCACGGCCGCAGGGCATGCCGGCCCGTTGGCGCCGTACGACGCGCCGTGGGGGATGCGTTATGCGACCGTCGCCGACCCGGACGGCAATTGGGTGGATCTGTTCGCACTGCTGGATTCCTGACGCAGCGACGCCAGCGGCACGCCCGCAAGACCTCTGACCTCGCGGTGCAGATGGGGTTGGTCGGCATATCCGGCGCGGGTGGCCACCTCGGTCGACGGCAGTCCGCCGCTCAGTAACCGCACCGCGCGCCGGAAGCGCAGGATGCGTCGCAGCGTCGCCGGGCCGTAGCCGTAGACGGCTGAGCACTGGCGCTGCAGCGTGCGGGCCGACCAGCCGACCTGCTGCGCCACCTCGGCAACGGCGGAGCCCGCCGCCAGTGTGCCGGTCACGTGGCTCAGGACCGGCAGTGACCAGGGCGCCGTCTCGGCCCGCGCTTCTGCCGATGCGAGCGCGGCTGCGAGATCGGTCAAGGAGCCGCGCTGGAGTAATCCGGTCTGCAATTCGGACAGGGGTACGCGTTCGTTGCGCAGCTCCGACGCCGGCACTCCGAGCAGGCGTGGAAGCACGCCCGGATGAAATCGCAAGCCCACGAACGGTTCTCCATCGCGTGGGCTCACCGACGCGGTGGTGTCCGGGCCTGCCACCATGATGCGACCGGCGAGGCGCATCAGATCCATGCACCCGTCCGGAAGTACTCGCACCGGCTCCGGCGGTCCGTCCACCACCCACGCGCATTCGACCAGGCCGCGCAGCGTGGTGGGCGGCGGGAACTCGCGATAGCCCACGGTGGTCAGGCTACCGGTGCCCGATGACATCTCGGGATGGTTCGACTTGCGTCAACGCCCGATCGGATACACCGGGTCGGCACATTCGGTGGCCTCCGCCTGTAGCCGGCGTTTGATCACCTTGAACGTCTCGGTCCGCGGCAATTCGGTACCGACTCGCACGAACGACGGCCACTGCTTCGGCCCGAGATCCGGCTGCTCGGACAGGAAGGCCCTGAACTCGTCGGCGTTGAACTCGGCGCCCTGCGTGAGCACCAACGCCGCCATCACCTGATCACCGACATCGGGGGCGGGGATCCCGTATACCGCGACCTCGACCACGTCGGGATGGCGCAGCAGCACCCGCTCGATCGGCGCCGACCCGAGGTTCTCGCCGTCGACGCGCATCCAGTCGCCGAGCCTGCCCGCGAAGTACGCGTAGCCGTTCTCGTCGCGGTAGGCCAGGTCCCCGCTGTGATACATGCCGCCGCGCATCCGCTCGGCCTCGGCGCCGGGGTCGTTGTAGTAACCCTCGAAACGCCCTGCGTCCGAAACGTTCACCAACTCGCCGGTCACGCCGGGAGGGCACGGCTCACTGGTCTCCACGTCGACGATCTCGGTGCCGGGCGGCAGCGGACCCAGTGCGCCAGGCGGAGTATCGGGCGTGCGGCCGATGGCGATCCCGCCCTCCGTCGACCCGAACCCGTCCATCACCAGCGTGTTGAACCGCTCCGCGAACCGCTCGACGTCCGCGGGCGCGCCCTCGTTGCCATACACGGCCCGCAACGGGTTGTCCGCGTCGTCCGACCGCTTGGGTGTGGCGAGCACGTAGGACAGCGGCTTGCCCACATAGTTGGCATACGTCGCGCCGTAGCGGCGGACATCCGGAAGGAACTGGGATGCAGAGAACTTGCGTCGCAACACAAGTGAGCCCCCGCACGCCAGCGCGACCGCCCAGCCGACCAGCACCGCATTCGAATGGAACAGCGGCATCGACACGTAGCAGATATCTTCTGGCCCCAGGGAGAAGCGTTGCGTCATCGTGACACCCGCGATCGCGACCTTGCCCTGGCTGCACTTCACCGCCTTGGGCTCGCCGCTGGTGCCCGACGTGTAGATGAGCATGAACAGGTCGCTCGGATCGGCGTCGTAGCCGACGACGGGCGTGTCCTGGAACGCGGCGACCTCGGCCGCCCACTCCTGCGAATCGACGTCGATGTAGTCGACATCGAGGTCCGTTGCGGAGGCCGAATCAGCCAGCACCACTTGGCAATCCGCGTGCGTCACGTCGCGGACCAGCGCGACGCCCCGCCGAACTGGATTCAGCCCCACCGGCACGATGCCCGTCAGCGCCGCGCCGACGAGCACCGCCGAGAAGAACGGTGTGTTCTGCAGCAGCACCCCGACATGCGGCGGGCGTTCAGGATCGAGACGTGCCTTCAACGCCGCTGCGATCGCGGCGCCGTGCTGGATGTGGTCATGCCAGCTGGTGAAGGCGTCCTCGAATTGCACGCCCCGACCGTCAACCTCGACCAATGGTGTCAGCAGGTCGGTGACGGTCGGCAGACCCGCGCTCATCGCTGATCAGGCAGGGGTGTCGGCCAATTCACGGCCGATACGCAACAGCTGTCCTGTGGCGTTGCCGATCGCGAACTCAGTCTGCTTGGCGGCGAGGAAGTACCGGTGTACCGGGTGGTCCGTGTCGATCCCGACGCCGCCGTGCACGTGCACCGTCGTGTGTGCGACCCGGTGGCCGGCGTCGGCCGCCCAGAACGCGGCAGTGCTGACGTCGACGTCCGCCGGCAGGTCCTCGGACAGCCGCCACGCTGCCTGGGTCAGAGTCAATCGAAGGCCCTTGATGTCGATGTAACCGTCGGCGAGTCGCGACGAGACGGCCTGGAAGCTGCCGATCGGACGGTCGAACTGCTCGCGCTCACGGGCGTATTGCGCCGTGAGCTCCAGCGCCCGCTCGAGCACGCCGAGCTGATACGCGCTGCGACCGAGGGCGCCATGGGTGGTCAGCCAGGCGAACGCCTCAGCACCACCGACAATCCGGTCCGCATCGACGCCCTGCAGCTCCAGCTGCGCGACACTCCCATGTCCGGTGGTGTCGAGGGGGGTCACCGTCACGCCGGGGTCATCCTTGCCGACCAGGAAAACCTTGGTGCCTGAATCGGTTTCGGCAGGCACGAGGAACGCATCGGCCACCGGTCCGTACACGACCAGCGTTCGCGAGCCGGTCAGCTTGAACCCGGAGCCGCTCGGTCCAACAGCCTGAGCCTGCACCGGGCCCTCACCCATCTCACCGTCCAGCGCGAGCGCGATGATCTTCTCGCCGTTGATCGCCGGTGTCGCCCACTCCTGCTGCAGCGACTCGGAACCGAACTTCGCCAGCGCGCCCGCACCGAGCACCACCGATTCGAGGTACGGCACGGCGGCGAGTTGACGGCCCAACGCCACCAGCACCGCCACCTGCTCGAGCACCCCGAAACCGCCACCGCCCAACGATTCCGGCATCGCGGCAGACACGATGTCGGCCTCGATCAGCTTGCCCCACAGGTAGCGGTCGAACCGTGTCTCGAGCCTGTCGAGCTCCCGCTGGTGCTCTGCAGTGCAGACCGATTCGGTGATGGTGCGGGCCAGGCCGCCCAGATCGTCCGCGGCTTCCGTCGTCGAAAAATCCATGATGTTCCTTACCGGTTCACTCTGGGCAGGCCGAGCGCGACCATGCCGATGATGTCGCGCTGAATCTCGTTGGTGCCGCCGCCGAACGTCAGAATCAGGCAAGAGCGGTGCATGCGCTCGATGCGGCCGCGCAGCAGGGCGCCGGGGGAGTTGGTCCGTACCGTTGCGCCGGTGCCCAGTACTTCCATCAGGAGGCGATACGCCTCGGTGGCCAGTTCGGTGCCGTACACCTTGGCGGCCGATGCGTCGGCCGGCGACGGAGCGGCGACCTCGGTGGAGGCGAGTTCCCAGTTGATGAGCTTGAGCACCTCGGCCTTGGCGTGTACCCGAGCGAGGTTGAGCTGCACCCATTCCGAATCGATCAGCCGGTTGCCGTGGATGTCCTTGGTGTTCTGTGCCCACTCACGAACGCCGTTGAGTGCCACGAAGATCGGCTGCGCCGAGACCAGCGCGACGCGTTCGTGGTTGAGCTGGTTGGTGACGAGTTTCCAGCCACCGTTCTCCTCGCCGACGAGGCTGCTGGCCGGCACGCGAACGTCCTGGTAGTAGGTCGCACTGGTGTCGACACCCGCCATCGTGTGCACCGGTGTCCACGAAAAGCCCTCGGCCGTCGTGGGGACGATCAGCATCGAGATTCCACGATGTTTGGCCGGCGCGGTGCGCACCGCCAGCCACACGTAGTCCGCGTAGGCGATCAGGCTGGTCCACATCTTCTGACCGTTGATGACGTAGTCGTCGCCGTCGCGCACCGCCGTGGTGCGCAGGGCGGCGAGGTCGGTGCCCGCGCCGGGCTCCGAATAGCCGATGGAGAAGTGAAGGTCGCCCGAGGCGATCTTGGGCAGGAAGAACTTCTTCTGCTCCTCGGTGCCGAACGCCATGATCGTCGGCGCGACGCTGTTGATCGTCAGAAACGGCACCGGGACGTTCGCGATCGCGGCCTCGTCGTTGAAGATCAGCCCATCCATCGGCGGGCGCGCCTGGCCGCCGAACTCCTTGGGCCAGGACAACGTCAGCCAGCCGTCCTTGCCCATCTGCGCGACGGTCTCGCGGTAGACGTTGCCACGCCCCATCTCGCCGTCGCCTGCGGCCAGCGCCTCGGCACGCGCAGGCGTCATGAGTTTGGTGAAGTAGGCCCGCAGTTCGCGGCGCAACTCCTCCTGCTCTGGGGTGTAGCCGATCCGCATCGCCATGTCCTAACACTTCTGGGGATATTTCGGGGTATAACGAACCCGTCGTGTGGGCCCGCTTTCACCCCCGGTTGTAACACGTTCTAGTCTTGGGGTCCAGGCCGGTGCCACACTGGTGCTCGAGGCAGCGCTGACCACGAGGAGGTTTGTAATGCGAGTGGAAGTGGACCGTGACCGCTGCGAGGGCAACGCCGTGTGCGTCGGAATTGCCCCCGACCTGTTCGATCTCGACGACGAGGATTACGCCGTCGTGAAGGCCGACCCCGTGCCGGCCGACCAGGAGGACTTGGCGGAGCAATCGATCGCCGAGTGCCCGCGAGCCGCCCTGATCCGCAGAGACTAGAGGTATTCATAAATTGACTCCGAACGACGCGACTGATCTGTCCGGACTAGTCGCGGTGGTGACCGGCGCTGCCGCGGGCTTGGGCCGGGCCGAGGCGATCGGACTCGCTCGCGCGGGTGCGACCATCGTGGTCAACGACATCGCAGGCGCGCTGGACAAATCCGATGTCATCGACGAGATCACCACCGCCGGGTCCAAGGCCGTCGTCGTCGCGGGTGACGTGAGCGAGCGGTCCACCGCCGACGAACTGGTGGAAACGGCCGACGGCCTCGGAGGCCTGAGCATCGTCGTCAACAACGCAGGGATTACCCGAGACCGCATGTTGTTCAACATGTCCGACGAGGACTGGGACACCGTGATCGCGATCCACCTCCGCGGCCACTTCCTCTTGACGCGCAACGCGGCCACCTATTGGCGGGCGAAGGCCAAGGAAGCAGAGGGCAGCCAAAAAGGACAGGTCTACGGCCGCATCATCAATACGTCGTCGGAGGCGGGCCTGGCCGGTCCCGTCGGTCAGGCCAACTACGGCGCCGCCAAGGCGGGCATCACCGCGCTGACGCTCACGGCTGCGCGTGCGCTCGAGCGCTACGGCGTGCGCGCCAACGCCATCGCCCCCCGGGCTCGCACGGCGATGACGGCCGACGTCTTCGGGGAGTCGCCGGAGCTGGCCGAGGGGCAGATCGATCCGCTGTCGCCGGAGCACGTCGTCAACCTCGTGCGGTTCCTGGCGTCACCCGCGTCGCGTGATGTCAACGGACAGCTGTTCATCGTTTACGGTCCGACGGTGACGCTCGTTGCGGCGCCGACCGCCGAGTACCGATTCAGTGCGGAATCCAATGCGTGGGACCCGTCAGACCTCTCGAAAACACTGCAGAATTACTTTGCTGACCGTGATCCCGAACGGAATTTCTCAGCGACGGGACTGATGTCCCAAGGAGAATGACGTTCTCTGTTTGTCAGGGTCCTGTGGGGACTAGAACACGTTGCAGAACGATCTGCGCCACAGTGGCCTTGAGCTGCGCAAAGGTCACGATTTCGAGCTCTTGGGCCGTTCTTTGACACTGCGAACTTGTTCTAGTTACTATGATCCGGCTTACTAAGAGCAACGCTTAAGAATTGGGTGGGAGAACCGCCACGGCAAGTAGTCACGAACTCTTCGCCATGGCGCACGTTCAGCACACGCCGACTGCCGAGAACGGAGCCGAGATTGATCGAACAGCTCGCGGCTCCGGCTCGGGCCGTTGGCGGGTTCGTCGAAATGTCCTTGGACACGTTCGTCAAGATCTTCCGCCGGCCATTTCAGTTTCGGGAGTTCCTCGACCAGACGTGGATGATCGCGCGTGTCTCGCTGATTCCCACGCTGCTCGTCGCCATCCCGTTCACCGTGTTGGTGGCGTTCACCCTCAACATCCTTCTCCGTGAGATCGGCGCCGCGGACCTGTCGGGGGCGGGCACGGCGTTCGGCACCATCACTCAGCTCGGCCCCGTTGTGACCGTGCTCGTGGTGGCCGGCGCAGGCGCCACCGCCATCTGCGCCGACCTCGGTGCCCGCACCATCCGCGAGGAGATCGACGCGATGCGGGTGCTTGGCATCGATCCGATCCAGCGCCTGGTGGTGCCGCGCGTGTTGGCATCGACGTTCGTCGCGCTGCTTCTCAACGGCCTTGTCTGTCTCATCGGCCTGTCCGGCGGCTACGTCTTCTCTGTCTTCCTGCAAGGCGTCAACCCCGGCGCGTTCATCAACGGGCTGACGGTGCTGACCGGCCTTGGCGAGTTGGTGCTTGCTGAGGTCAAGGCACTGCTGTTCGGTGTGGTCGCGGGTCTGGTCGGCTGTTACCGCGGGCTGACGGTGTCGGGTGGCCCCAAGGGCGTAGGGACGGCGGTCAACGAGACCGTCGTCTACGCGTTCATCTGCCTGTTTGTGATCAACGTGATCATGACGGCGGTCGGGGTCCGGGTGCTGGTGCGATGAACGCTCGCGTGAAGAGCCGAGGACGCCGATGAGCTACGACCTCAGCGTCCGCATCAGGCGTGCCTTCCGCGGCGTGCCGAAGGCCGTCGACACCGTCGGCGAGCAGGCGCTGTTCTACGGCGAGACGATGCGCTACATCCCCAACGCGCTGACCCGCTACCGCAAGGAGACGATCCGGCTCATCGCCGAGATGACGATGGGCACCGGCGCGCTGGTGATGATCGGCGGCACGGTTGGCGTCGCCGCCTTCCTGACCCTGGCATCAGGTGGCGTGATCGTCGTCCAGGGCTACTCGTCGCTGGGCAACATCGGCATCGAGGCGCTCACCGGCTTCCTGTCAGCGTTCCTGAACGTGCGCATCGTCGCACCAGTCATCGCAGGCATCGCGCTGGCTGCCACCATCGGCGCGGGCACCACGGCACAGCTGGGCGCCATGCGGGTTGCCGAGGAGATCGACGCCGTCGAAGCGATGGCTGTGCATTCGGTGTCCTATCTGGTGTCCACGCGGCTGATCGCCGGCCTGATCGCGATCATCCCGCTGTATTCCCTGTCGGTGCTGGCGGCGTTCTTCGCGGCGCGGTTCACCACGGTGTTCATCAACCATCAGTCGGCGGGCCTCTACGACCACTACTTCAATACCTTCCTGGTGCCGACCGACCTGTTGTGGTCGTTCCTCCAAGCCATCGTGATGTCGATCGCCGTGATGCTGGTCCATACGTACTACGGCTACAACGCATCCGGCGGCCCGGTCGGCGTGGGCATCGCGGTCGGCCAGGCGGTTCGCACCTCGCTGATCGTCGTCGTCACCATCACCTTGTTCATCTCGCTCGCCGTCTACGGCGCGTCCGGCAACTTCAACCTCTCCGGATAGGTGGGGGACAATGTCTGACGGAGACGCCAAGCGCAGCCACGTGAGGATCGCTGCTGCGATCCTGGCCGCGATCCTGGTGGCCGCCACCGTGTTCACCTACCTGGCGTACACCGCCGCTTTCACGGACACCGACACCGTCACGGTGACGTCTCCGCGAGCGGGCCTGGTGATGGAACAGGAGGCCAAGGTCAAGTACCGCGGCATTCAGGTCGGCGAGGTGAAATCCATTGAGTACGCCGGTGATCAGGCGAAGCTGACGCTGTCGATCAACAGCAACGAGATGCGCTACATACCGGCGAATGCGGGTGTGCGCATCGCGGGCACAACGGTTTTCGGTGCAAAGTCGGTCGAGTTCCTGTCGCCGGAACAGCCGAGCGGACAACTGCGTCCCGACGCCAACGTTCAGGCAAAGGACGTCCAGCTCGAAGTCAACACACTGTTCCAGACCCTGACCGATGTGCTGCACAAGATCGACCCGGTCAATCTGAACGCGACGCTATCCGCCCTCGCCGAAGGCCTGCGCGATAACGGCGACGACCTCGGTGCCACGCTGTCAGGGCTGAATTACTATCTGCAGCAGCTGAATCCGAAGCTGCCGACGCTGCAGGACGACCTTCAGAAGACCGCGGTCGTCGCCAACATCTACGGCGACGCCGGCCCCGATCTGGCCCGCATCTTCGACAACACACCCGCGATCAGCAACACGATCGTCGACCAGCAGGACAATCTGAACGCCACACTGCTCGCCGCCACCGGATTGGCCAACAACGGCACCGCGACGCTGGAGCCCGCCGAAAACGACTACATCGCAGCAATTCAGCGACTGCGGGTCCCGTTGAAGGTCGCCGCCGACTACTCGCCCGAGTTCGGTTGCCTTTTCCAGGGTGTCGCGAAGGCGATCGATACCTTCGCCCCTGTCATCGGCGGCATCCGGCCGGGCCTGTTCGTCGCGTCCAATTTCCTGCCAGGCTCGCCGGGCTACACGTACCCGGAAAGCCTGCCTATCGTGAACGCGTCCGGCGGACCGAACTGCCGCGGACTGCCGAATGTGCCGACCAAGCAGAATGGCGGTTCCTGGTACCACACGCCGTTTCTGGTGACCGACAACGCGTACATCCCTTACCAACCGAACACGGAGTTGCAGTTCGACGCGCCGTCCACGGTTCAGTTCCTGTTCAACGGAGCGTTCGCGGAAAGGGACGAGTACTGATGGCGGGCGATCGGGCGCTGCTGAAGGTCTCCGTATTCACGGTGGCGATGCTGTTGGTGGCGGCATTCCTCATAGTGGTGTTCGGCGAGTTCCGATTTGCGTCGGACAGCGCTTATCACGCCACGTTCACCGACGCCTCGAGATTGAAGGCCGGGCAGGACGTCCGGATCGCGGGCGTTCCGGTGGGATCCGTGAACAAAGTCTCGCTGAACCCGGATAACACTGTCGACGTCGCGTTCGACATCAACAAGCGTTACCAGCTCTACACCTCCACCCGGTTGGTGGTGCGGTACGAGAACCTGGTCGGCGACCGCTACATGGAGATCACCTCCGGCCCGGGCGAACTGAAGAAGCTACCGGCCGGCGCGACCATCTCGAACGCCAACGGCAAAGTCGCCTTCCGCGACGGCACGGGAGTCCAGAAGATCGAGAACTCGTTCGGCTCGATCGAGCTCATCCGCAACGCGGGAGCCGTCGACGTCTCAGGGGCCAACGGCTCCGTGACGGTGGCGGAAGTCGACGGACTGGTGGATGTTCGGAACCGCTTTGGCAGCGTGACTGCCCGCAGGATCAAGGGCAAGGCATCCATCACGGGCTCCAACGGGAGCGTGACCGTGGAAGACGTGACCGGCCCGGCCGCGATCGTCAACTCTTTCGGGGCCGTCACCGTCAGGACCGTCAAGGGCTCTCTCGAGATCGAGAACTCCAACCGCTCGCCGCGCGTGAAGCGAGTCCAATAGCCGATGGGCTTACGCTTCGCGCTGGCGGCGCTCCTCGCCGCCGCGCTTCCCGCGCTCGCCGCCAACGAGGCACTGGTCACCGCGGCGGAGCGCTCCAAATTCCGCCAGACCGGGCGCTATCCGGAAGTGCTGCAGCTCTGCGCGGCGTTCGAGAAGGCGTTTCCGCGCGACGTTCGCTGCGTGACCTTCGGCAGGACTCCGGAGAACCGGCCGATGGTCGCCCTCGTCGTCTCGCGCGCCGGGACGCTCTCCGCGGAGCAGGCGGGGAGTGGAATCGTCTGGGTGGTCGGCGACCGCTCGAATGTCGTCATCGCGCTCGAAGGGGCCACTCGCGTCGAGTGGCGGG
>Ga0207648_10000939_pt1 | contig 32903 bp, 21 predicted proteins | sample KBSMisM32_FD_184310 | JGI IMG/M metagenome (GOLD analysis project Ga0207648, IMG submission 184310) | Miscanthus rhizosphere microbial communities from Kellogg Biological Station, Michigan, USA - KBS Miscanthus M3-2 (SPAdes) (version 2) | ecosystem: Host-associated > Plants > Roots >... | reverse complement strand
GCGCCGAGATGACGCCGAGGCTCCCGCCGCCACGAGGAACAGATTACCGGGGAACGGCACCGAGCCGATAGCGAGCGCCCTGACCCCCGGCTATCGCGCGAGCCGCAAGCGGAACGCGGCCCAGGTGTCGTCGATGCCCAGGAGGCCGAGAGGCCGCATGTCCAGCTTCTCTGCGGCCGCCCAGACGGTGTCACGGTTCATGTCGAGGCCGGCCTCCTTCGATCCCTTGCGGAAGAAGACCCAGAGCGCAGAGCCCGGTCCCAGACGGCCGACCGCCCGCGGCATCTCCGCCTCCAGCTCGGCACGCGTACGCACGAAGAGGAACACCAGATCGGCCTCGCCTGATCGCACGAAGGTCACGTCGGGCAGGCCAAGAGACTCGACGATGGCCGGGACGCGCCGGAGGACGGCGATCCTGGTGCCAGGCTTGACGCGAGCCTTCTGCGCGACCGTCTTCTCGGGCACGAGTCACCTCTTCAATGCGCCGGCGGTACTGTGCCTGGAACGAGCCAATCATCGCCCCTCCACTTCAGCTTGTTCCATGGCCGGTGTCGCGCCGATGTCTGGGCGCGGACGCTACTTGTAGCGCAGACTTCCGGAGCGGCCCACCGTGACCCGAACGTCGTTGGAACGCCACCCGGCGCCACCCGGCGCCTCCACCTGCACTTGCAGAGTGTACGTGCCGGGAACAACGGCCCGCCCCAGCGGCTGCTCTGGTGACGTCCCACTCCGATCGGTGGCCCAGAGCAGGTCTGAGGGATTGACGGACACCGTCGTCTTGCCGCGCGCCGGAATCGTGACGGCCCCGTGCCGGCTCGGCGTGGCGTCGTTGTCGAGCCGCGCCCAGTAGCGCGGGGCGAACTCATCGGGGAGCGAGAGCGATAGGTACGTCACGCCCGACAGCACCACCGGGGTGCCGGCGGCGTTCTCGATGACGATCTGCGGCGGGCCGCCCCGGGGAACGGTCAGGGTCACGATCACGCGAGGCGACGGCGGTAGCGGCGATTGCGGCGGCGAAGCGTGGAGGAGAGGGATGACGAGGAGCGCAGTTAGCATCGGCATCGCTGATCCACGGCGCCGGCCTCCGCTCCAATCTTTGTTGGACGGCCACCCCCTGTGGCCCTCGGCCAGTCGAGATGAAGCACTTCGTCCACCGGCAGCGCTCGCCAGCGGGCGAGCATGGCGTCCAGCGCGGCACCCACCGGTGTGTGAGCGCCCGCCCGCCAAGCGTTCACGTGCGCGTTGACGAGACCTTCGGCCCTGTCGAGCCGCGCGCCGTGCGCCCGAATGACCTCCCGGCCAGGCCGCGTACGACGACGCCCCGGGACGCTCTTGAAGGTCGCGCCTTTGGCGAGCAACCCCCAAAAGCCGCAATCCAGCCCGAGAGTCTTCTCGACCACGAACTGAGCCAGATCGTGCGGAAGGTGTCGCCCCGAGGCCATCGTCGTCCCCTGGAAACGCTTGCGCTTCGGCGGGGCCGCCGTCCAGCCGCACAACCGTCCGTCGTCCGCCTTGTAGAACCCTACCTGCATGGCCTGTCCACTCCCCACGTGAGCACGAAAGCGCACGCGGTCCCGGCGGGTACGATAGCACTGGTGCGGTCAGGGTCGACTAGAGATGTGGGGCGACCTTCTCCGCCGCTTCCTTCGACGTGATCACTGGGACTATTTCGAAGTCGACGATGTCGGACCAATTGGCCACCCATTGGTCGATCAAGCCGCGATCAGCGGCTTCCATTACCTGATAGCAGCATTCCATTCGCGCATCGACCCAGCTCGAGACGTAGCCCACGCCCTCCGGGGCAAGACGACCACGGTCCCGAAAGCGGCGGTACACCGGGACGGGGTCCCTGTTCTTGAACCTCTCGATGATCATGAAGAGCATGGGACCTCGTGTGTCGGGATAGCCGTATCCAGCACGCAACTCGCGCTGATCTAGCGCCAGTGGATCGTCGTCGTGATGATCAGGCAAACGGGCACCGCGCGGCCGTCGATGATCAACGGCTCGTATCGCCATTGCTGGAGCGCATCCGTGATGGCCTTTCCAAACGGCGGGAACGGGGGTTGTAGTGACGCCTCGCGAACGGTCCAGACGCGTTGCACGTGTCCGTCCGGCCGAATGAGAAGTTCGTGAACTGCGGCGCCACTGCCACGAGTTCCCGCCGGAAGGGCGGGATAGTCAGGCAGCCGTCCACTCGTACGCTTGAGGGTCGCTATGTCCCTGGGAGTGGACCTCGCCTGTTCTCCAAACGCCTGTCGGGCTTCCGCCTCGCACCGCGTGAAAGGTGACGGAGACGGAATGGCCTGCCGGCTCTCCGCCTTGACCGATCCGCTCGCCTGAACGGTGAGGAGAAGCAAGGAGGACGCCAAGCTGGCGATGGTCATGCTTCGCCCGCCGCGACGTCGATGACCGATCCAGATTCCTCGTCATATGCCACGACGACACAGGTGAGCCCCCCAATCTGGCCGTCCACCGATGAGGATGCGGGGACAAGTGCTATCGCTACGCTCTCCGTAACCACGGTCGGACATCCGCACGATGGAGTTGTCCCTTGTACGACGAGGGTGCGTCGCTCCGGAGCGAAGCCGGCGGCGGTTACGTCAAGAGTGTATGTGCCAGCCGTCCCAGGGACATGGCAGATGCCAGGGCAAGGGATGGTAGCGACGGTCGCGCCCGTTACCTGCACGGTCACGCCCTCCACAGACGTCCTGGACGTACCCCCCGTGACGCTGATGTTGATGGCAATCGGTAGCGCGCAGGGAAGCGCCAGACAATCATGGCCACAGGAGGCCAAGGCCATACTCGAGGCGCAGAGAGCCACGAGGGTGGCGGGAGTGAGTCTTGGTCTCAGGCCATCTTTGGAGTGTTCTTTCAAGGCTGCTGCTCCTTGCCGCTGGACGCTACTCGTCGTCCGGGATCGGACGGGCGGGAGTATCACCCCTGAACCCGTGCACTTCCTCGACCCGCACCGGGCGCGAGAAGCCGTAGAACACCGGGATGGGATCGAGATCGACCTTGTACGTCACGCCGAGGCCCTTCAGGACCTCCTCGAACCGGGCCGGATCGTCGTCCGGACGCAGGACGTACGCATCTGGCCCCTCGCGCGCCACCCGCGCCGTCTGCTCCTCCGGCTCGTAGGCCGGCGTCGGGCCCAGGCGCGACGAGAGCAGGATGCGCTCGCGCGTGAACATCGTGAGCGGCGCCGACAGCGAGAAGTCGGCGTAGCCGGTGCGGACGCCCTTGTTCTCGAGCGAGCGCAGGACGCTGCGGTAGTAGTCCGACGTCGGACCGCCGTCGTTCAGGCGCGACCACATCCCGGTCACGTTGAGGGCGAGGATCAGCGCGAGAGCGGCGGCCGCAAGCGCGCGCGCGCGCGACCAGGCCGCGGCGAAGACGACTCCGATGTGCACGGCGGTCGCGGCCATGACGGGCAGGAGGTACCGCGGCCGCCCATAGACCGCGCCGGACGCGGTGGCCCACACGAGCGCGAGACACGCGAAGAGAAGCAGCGGCGGCAGGAGCGCCGGCGAAGGCCGGCCGGTACGGATGGAGGCGGCGATCTCGCGTCCGCGGAGGGCCAGGAAGGCGACGAGCGCGGCCGGAATCAGGAGGCCGGCCGCCGCGCGCAGGGCACGGCTGCCGAGGGCCAGCCACGGATGGCCAGGGCTGACGCCCGCGAGCACCGGGAACGACGTGTCCACCGTGCGGCGGATGAGATACGGCAGGGCCTCGGCCTGGGCGCGCAGTCCGGAAGAGTCCGGGCTCATCACCTCGCTCGTCGCCCAGCCGTGCCGAAGGTTCCAGAGGATGACGGGCAGCGCGCCGACGAGAAGGCCGGCGATCGTCCATCCCCAGCGCACGCGGAGACCGGGCCCGCGCCGCAGAGCCAGGGCCGCGAACACCGCGATCGCGTAGCAGGTCGCGACCGGCTGCTGCCAGAACGCGGCGCCGAGGAGCAGCCCGACCGCGAGCGCACGCAAGCGGTGCGAAGGGGACGGCTCCTCTTGCAGCAGCGGCGGCACCAGCGCCAGGGCGAGGCCGCCCAGGGCGAGCACGTCCACGTATTGCCCCACCGAGTTCAGCGAGAACACGGTCAGGAACTTCGGTCCCAGGGCCAGGTAGAGGCCGCTCGCGACCGCGGCCGCGCGGCCACCGAGGCGGCGGGCCAGGGACATCGTCGCCACGATGAAGACGACGTCCAGCGCCACGCTGGCCAGCACCAGCATGCGCGAGAGGTCTTCCGCGCCGCTCAGCGCGGAGAACAGCGCCGCCAGGTGCCCCTTCAGCGTGCCCTGGTAGTTCGCCCCGATGGTGAAGACGGGCGCGGGCCGTGCGCCGGCCAGCAGCCGCAGGGCGACGAAGGCGCCGTACGCGCCGTCGGTGTTCACCCATCCCCAGGGATGGACCAGCGCGGGCAGCCGGTAGACGAGAGCGACGGCAACGACGCCGAGGGTGTCTGGACCGGGGCGGGGAAGCGAGCGAAGCGGCGACGACGGACGGACGGCGACCGAGGCACAGGTCAGAGCCCCGACGAGGGCGACCACCGCCACCGGCGCGGACGCGCGCAACGAAGGAAACCCCCCGAACCAGGCGAGGACGGCCAGAGCGAGCAGGGTGAGGAGTCCGAGCTCGGCGGGGAGCCGCCTATCCTCGGGCGCGAGGGAGCTCAAGTCAGCGGACGGTCTTGAGCTGCTCCAAGAGGGCATCCGTGGTGGACGGGCCCTTCAGGATCGAGGTGGCGCGCGCGATCTGGTTGATGGCCTCTTCGATGGCCTCGGTCCCCGCGCCATGCTCCAGCTCCGACTTCGCCTTCACGTAGTGCTTGTTCACGACGCTCTCGCCCACGGCCCCGAGCACGTGATTGCACACGTCGCGCACCTTGATGAGCCGCGTCATCAGCTCCGGCGAGACGGCGGCCGGAGGCGGGGGCGCGGGGGCCGCGGCGTGTCCGGCGGGCATGGCCGGGAAGGTCCCCGTGCGCGGCTTGGCGGGGGCGGCGCCCGCGGCGGGAGCGGCGGCCGCGGCCCCGCCGGCGGGCCCGGCCGGGCGCTCGCGCAGGCGGATGAGCCCGGTCGCGATCAGGCCGTAGAGGATCTTCGAGGCGTCGAACACGCTCAGGCCGCTGGCCTGCGCGATCGCCTTCACGCTGCGATGGGCGTCGATCTTGGAGAGGATCAGCCACTCGCTGGTGTTGAGGTTGATCTGGCCTTCCCGGCTCTCCTGCACGACGAACTCGGGGATCATCTCGACGGACGGGATCTTCTTCTGGAGGACGCGCCACTCGTCGAGGCGCCGCGCCGCCTCCATGAGCAGGTTCGTATTGCTCTTCGAGATGGTCTTGATCTCGCTGGGCGGCGCCGGCTCGAACTTGAAGTCGCCCTTGTTCCAGATGGCGAGCGCGTAGACCGCCTCCTCGCCCGTCACCTCGTCGAGCGTCGCGTGGACGATGCGGCCCTCTTGAAGGTAGATCTGGCCCTTCAGGTGGCCGTCGACGAGATGGAACACGCCCGTTTTTCCGGAGACGCTGACGAGCTGGATGATGTCAGGGAGATGGAGCTCAGCGAGTGAGCCTTGGAAGGCCATCGGGTTCAGGCTCTCCGCCGCGTCCGCCCTTCCGCTAACCCTCGCCGGTGGTGGCAGATACGGCGGCGCGAGAACGTGAGGCTATCAGGCGATTTGGAGCGTGTCAAACGCGCGAGCGCAGATCGTGCGAGAGGATCGCCCGGCGGATCGATCGCGCGATCGCGCCGCTGCCATCGTAAGGGGTTGCGTGTGTCGCCCGCAGCGGGGCCTGTGTCGCTGCATTCACGCGCGGGAAGCGCGACACCGGAGCGTAGGCGCGCAATGGGCTCGCGGTAATGAGTTCCAGCGCGCCGGAGCGTCCCCGCGAGGGCGATCACGCAGCCCCGAATCGGTCAGCGGCGCGTCAGCTCGGCAGAATCACGCCGGGGTGATCTTCTCCGCGGGCTCGTCGAGGTCCTTGGCCCGCCGCTCGCGGTCACGCTCGCGCGGCAAGAGGATGTTGTGCCGCTTGATCATCTCGTTCAGCGTGGTCGGCTTCAGGCCCAGGAGGCGCGCGGCTTCCTTCTGCACGCCCGCGGTCGACTCCAGCGTGGACTCGATCAGGCGGCGCTCGAAGTTCGCGATGACGTCGCGCAGCGAGATGCCCTCCGGCGGGACGGTCAGGTGCGGGACGTGGAAGCTGGGCGCGGTGCGCACGTGGTCCGGGATCAGCTCGCGTCCGATCTGGGTGCCCGTGGTCAGCACCACCCCGCGCTCGATCACGTTCTCCAGCTCGCGCACGTTGCCGGGCCAGTCGTAGTCCATGAGCGCCTGCAGGGCCTCCGGGCTCACGCCGGTCACGTTCTTGGTGTTCTCGCGCGCGTATTTGTCCACGAAGTGCGCGACGAGGGCGGGCACGTCCTCCTTGCGCTGGCGCAGGGGCGGGAGCTGGATGGCGATGACGTTGAGCCGGTAGTACAGGTCCTCGCGGAAGCGGTTCTCCTCCACGGCGCGGCGCAGGTCGATGTTGGTGGCGGCCACGATGCGCACGTCCACCTTGACCGTGTCCGTCCCGCCCAGGCGCATGAACTCGCGCTCCTGCATGACGCGCAGGAGCTTGGCCTGGGTCTCGAGGGGGATGTTGCCGATCTCGTCGAAGAAGAGCGTGCCCTTGTCCGCCAGCTCGAAGAGACCCTTCTTGGAGTACACGGCGCCGGTGAAGGCGCCCTTGACGTGGCCGAAGAGGTTCGACTCCAGCAGGTCATGCGGCAACGACCCGGAATTGACCACGATGAAGGGCTTGTCCGCGCGCGAGGAGTTGGTGTGGATGGCCTTGGCCACCAGCTCCTTGCCCGTGCCGCTCTCCCCGACGACGAGGATGGTGGAGCGCGAGGGCGCCGCCTGCGAGATCAGGTTGAAGACCTGCTGCATGCGCGGGCTCTTGCCCACGATCTCGGTGAAGCGGGCCTGGTCCTTGAGGGCGCGCCGCAGGTCGCGGTTCTCGTCCTTCAGCCGCCGCTGCTCCAGCCCGTTGCGCAGGATGTGGAGCACCTCTTCGTGCTTGAAGGGCTTGGTGACGTAGTCGAAGGCGCCCCGCTTCATGGCCTGGATGGCCGTCTCCACGGAGGCGAAGGCGGTGATCATGAGGACGACGAGGTCGGCGTCCACCTTCTTCAGCTCCTCGAGCACGTCGAGGCCGCCCATCTCCGGGAGCATCACGTCCACGATGGCCGCTTCGTAGGACTGCTTCTTGGCCAGGGCGAGCCCCTCGATGCCGTCGTGGGCCAGGGTGACGCGGTAGCCCGCCTCCTGGAGGAGGCTCTGCAGGACGTCGCGCATCACCTCCTCGTCGTCGACGACGAGAACGTTCTCTTGACTCATGCGAGTCGGCTCGTCATCGACGCGCCGCTTCCGCGGCGGCCAGGGACGGGAGGGCGACCTGGAACGTGGTGCCCTGGCCGGGGACGCTCTCCACGAAGATGGCCCCGCCGTGCTCCTGCACGATCCCGAAGGAGATGGAGAGGCCGAGGCCGGTGCCGCGGCCGATCCCCTTCGTCGTGAAGAAGGGATCGTAGATCCGCCGCACGTGCTCCGGCTTGATGCCGTGACCGGTGTCGCGCACTTCCACCACGACCGCATCGTCCTCCGCGCGCGTGGCCAGCGTCAACCAGCCGCCCTTGGGCATGGCGTCACGGGCGTTGAGGATGAGGTTGAAGAAGACCTGCTGCAGGCGGTTCTCGTTCCCGCGCACGAGGGGCAGATCGCTGAGCTCCTTGCGCACCTTGATGCGCCCGCGCTCGAGCTGGTGCTCGAGCAGGGAGAGCACGTCGAGCAGGACCTTGTTGGTGTCGAGGTTCTCGAACTCCGCTTTCGAGGAGCGCGAGAAGTTCAGGAGGTTGTTGACGATCTTGGCCGCGCGGAAGGTCTGCTTCTCGATCTTCTCCAGGAGGGCGGACCGGGGGTCGTCGTTCTTGATCTGCTGGCGCAGCATCTGCGTATAGGACGAGATGCCGGTGAGGGGCGTGTTCACCTCGTGGGCCACGCCCGCGGCCAGGATGCCGATGGAGGCCATCTTCTCGGAGTGCTGGAGCTGCTCTTCCAGGCCCATGCGGACGGTCACGTCGTCCACGATGACGATGGTGCCGCAGCGCTCGCCGGATCCCACCTTGAAGGGCGCCACCGAGACGTTCACGCGCAGGGCGCGCCCGTCGTGGCAGGGCAGATGCAGCTTGTAGATGTTGGCGATCTCCTCGTTGCGGCCGAGCACGAGGCTGCCGCGCAGCGCTTCCAGGAACGCCTCCGGGAAGATCTCGTCGAGGCGGCTTCCCAGCACCTCGTCCTTCTTCTTCCGGTACAAGCCTTCCATGGCCCGGTTCCAGCGCACCACCTTGCCGTCCAGGTTCAGGACCAGGATCCCCGAGTCCATCGACTCGATGATGTTCTCGTTGTATTCGGTCAGCTCCTGCAGCTCGTTGGCCTTCTCGCGCAGCGAGTGATAGAGGCGGCCGTTCATGACCGCGGTGGCGGCCTGGCCCGCGAGGGCCTGCAGGACGTCGACCTCTTCGCTGTTGAGGGGATCGAACAAGTCCTTGCGGCCGACGCCGAGGATGGCGATGACCTCGCCCTTCACCCGGCAGGGGAAGTAGTGCGAGAGGTCCAGCGGCCCCGCCTCCGGATACAGCTCGGCGTGGGCTTCGGCCAGTACGGGCTCGCCCGCGGCCAGGGCCTTCACCAGCGAGCCGCCGGGGGGCAGGTGGGCCAGGCAGGCGGCGGGCGTGCAGCCGAGGTCCTTGAAGATCCAGAAGCCGCCGTCGTCGTGGGGAAGGAAGAGGGCCAGCGAGCTCACGCCCAGCGCGTCGTGCACGCCCTGGAGCAGCCGTTCCGCCATGCGCCCGAGGTCCAGGTCCGCGTTGAGGTCCTGGGACAGGCGCAGCAGCGCGCGCCGCGAGTTGTAGCGCTCGCGGAAGAAGAGGCGGTCGATGCCCTCCTGGATCCGGTTCTTGACCGGGCTGAACAGGAGCGCGACGACCAGGGTGGAGAGGATCGCGATGACGGTGACGTGGGGCTCCTGGTCGGAGGCGAGCAGCACCTGGAAGAGGTTCACCGCGAGCAGGCACATGCCCAGGATCGCGGCCAGGGCCAGGATGTAGACGAGCGTCCGCCGGAAGATCAGCTCCACGTCCATCAGGCGGTGCTTGACCACCGCGTAGGCCAGGGAGAGCGGGATGAGGGCGAGGGGGATGTACCCGGCCAGCTCCATGGCCTGGCGCGGCTCGCGGCCCAGCGCGAAGGGAATCGCGTAGAAGAGGAAGAACGGCATCACGCCCGCGCCCGTGCCCCACACCAGCCACTTCATCTGCTTGCGCGCGGTGAGGCTGCGCGTGCGGCGGTAGGAGCCGAGCAGGATGCCGAAGGAGACCGCGAACAAGGTCGCGAAGTAGATGGGCTTCCAGTTGTCGATGAAGCTCGTGACCTGCCAAAGCACTTCGCGATGGGCGGGCGGGCTGGTCACGAACAGGACCTGGCTCGCCACCGCCGCTCCGGCCAGGGCCAGGGCGGGCATGTAGGCGGCGGGGATCACCCACGCGCGCGCGGTCGATCGCCGCTCGGGGAAGGCCAGGCAGAAGTGGAGGAAGACGACGGGCAAGAACAAGATCGAGAGCGTGTCCGTCCAGAGGAGCGTCCAGTCCGCGAGGTTGAGCTTCCCCGTGTACGACGTCGAATACATGAGGAAGAACAGCAGGCAGATCGCGTAGAAGTGCAGGGCGGCGCGATCGGGCGGCCGCCGCAACATGACGATCGTGCCCACGAGGAGGCTGAAGAAGCCGACGAGCGAGAGGTAGTAGAAGAGGCTGACGTTCCCCTGCGAGAGCGGCTTCACCGTGACCTCGAGCGGCCGTCTCTCGTCGGCGCGGAGGAGGTCGTACACGAGGTGGGCGCCGGGCGGGCGGCGGGAGAGGTGGGTCTCGATCTGCTGCGAGGTCAGGACCTCCTCGCCGTCCAGCGCCAGCACGATGTCGTTGACGTGGATGCCCGCCTGCGCCGCCGGGCCCCCGGGAGCGACGCGCGCGGCATACACGCCCTGCGCGCCCTGGACCCACAGCACTCCGTCGTCCATCAATGTCCAGGTGGCCTTCAAGAAGATGTTGTACGAACCGAGCGCGGCCAGGACGGCGGCCACGCCGAGGACGGCGACGTTCTTGAGGGGCGGGCGCTTCATCGGGACATTTTCGACACGAGACCGTGCACCCGGGGTAGCAAACGACGTGCCCGCACGATCGCGGGTGAACTCACGCATATTCAAGGAGTTGACGCCCGGAAACGCGGCTGCGATCCAGCAATACGGATCGCCGATCCGGTTTGATGGAGTGGAAAGGGCGGGCCACGCCCGCCGTCAGAAGCGGACCGAGATCCCGCCGAGGACGCGCTTGGGTGGATGGGCCACCGCCATCTCGTCCAGGACGCCCCCTTCCGAGGCCTCGTAGAAGAGGTTCCGCACCGCCACGAGCACGTCCCAGTCCGCGCGCGTGATCGCGCCGAGGAAGGGAAGGCCCTGGCTCACCTGCACGTCGAAACGCGTGTTCGTCATCCCGCCCGGGCGGAGCTCGGGAGAGGCGAGCCGGTTCACGCGGCAGAACGCGATGACGCGCGTGTCCGTCCCTTCGATCATCGTCTCGACGCGCGCGGCCAGGTCGTGGAAGTCGCCCTCGCGGAACGCGAGCGGCATCGGGGCTTCGGACGCCTCCGGGCGCCACGTGTGGCCGTAGGTGTAGGTCATCGAGCCGTGCACGACTTCGCCGAAGCGGCGCGAGACCTTCACCCCCATCCCGCGCGTCCCCATCCAGCCGCCGTTGGTGACGTTCAGGGCATGGGGCAGGACGGCGGAGGTGGTGAAGCCGTTGACGAGCTGATCGTGGATCGTCTCGTAGAAGGCGTGGCCCTCGACGGTGAAGTCGCCCATCTCCTGGTCGAACCCGAGCTCGTAGTGCAGGACGCGCTCCGGCCGCAGCCCCTCGTCCAGCATCGAGAAGGCGACGGCGGGAGCGGAAGAGATGGTGGACACGGTGAGGACGTCGCCGCCCGGGACCAGCGTGCGGCTGCGGGCCAGTCCGCGCAGGCGCGCGTTCTCGTCGCTGCGGAACTCCACCGCGAACATGCGGTCGATATGGTTCGACTCCCGCAGGAAGCCCGCGTACGAGTAGCGCCCGCCCAGGGTGGCCGTGACGCGATCGGAGGCCTGCCAGCGGTCCTGGAAGGACACCGCGCCCACGCCGCGATCCATGCGCGTGGGATCGGAGCCCAGGATCATCGGGCGCAGCGCGCGCGTGCCGTAGCCGGTCGCGACTTCGATCTCGTGGCCGCCGCCCGGCTCGAAGACGAACTCGCCGGCCATGCGCCAGGTCGCGCTCTCGCGCTCGGCCACGAGCCCGCCCAGGCTCCAGCGGCCGGAATCCGCGATGCGCCCGTTGAGCTTCACGACGCTCCAGCTGCTCGGTTCCACCTCGTCGGCCACGTCGGTGCCCATCGGGTTCGTGACCACCTGCAGCGTCCCGGCCAGGTCGGGGAAGAGAGAGGCCAGGAGGCCCGTGGGCGGCGTCTCCGTGTCCGCGCTCTGCCCGTTCTGCGCGCGATCTTCGAGAGCCGAGCGCCGCTTGTGCCGGATCAGCCACTGCAGCTCGCGGGTAGAGCTCGTGTCGTCCTTCGAGGCCGCCTTCGAGTCCTGCGCGTCGCGTATCGGATCGCCGGCAGAGGTCATGCTGATCGTGAACGTGGCATCCTGGTTGGGCAGGATGAGCACGCGGCGCGCCGGCGCGGGCGTGTGCCCGTCACGCAGAGCGCGCACCGTGTACGAGCCGGGCGGAAGCGACGGCACGGAGAAGCGGCCCGCGCTGTCGGTCAGCGTCACGAGCCCCATCGAGCCGACGCCCCGGCCGAACAGCGAGATCACCGCCCCGGGAAGGGGCGAGCCCTGCGCGTCTTCGACGACTCCGAGAATGCGGCCGGCCGGTCCTTCCGCGTAAACGGCGGGCGCGGCCAGCAGGGCGGCCAGGATCGCGACGTTTCGCGAGAGGGGTCGAATGCGTTGCCCTCGGCCGAGCGGATACATGTAGGCAGGTTTGACGCTACCAGCGGGGGTGCGCGGTGTCAAGGGTGCCGGCGGCCGGAAACCGTGCGGCCGGGCGGTTTTCCCCTGTGCGCGCTGTGCTATAACGAAGGGCCGCGCTCACGCAGCCCGTGCTCAACTCAATCAACTCAAGATGATGCCCTCCCGCGGTGACGTCTCGTGAACGTCCTCCTCCTGCGCGACGTGGCCGCCGTCCTCCTGGCCGGAGGCGCGGGGGAGCGGCTGTACCCCCTCACCAAGGACCGGGCCAAGCCGGCCGTCGGCTTCGGCGGACCCTACCGCATCATCGACTTCACGCTCTCCAACTGCGTGAACTCCGGCCTCCGCAAGATCTTCATCGCCACCCAGTACAAGGCCCAGAGCCTCAACCGCCACGTGCGCATGGGCTGGAGCATCGTCAACACGGAGCTGGGCGAGTTCGTGGACGTGCTGCCGCCGCAGAAGCGGGTGGGGGAGAACTGGTACCTCGGCACCGCGGACGCCGTCTACCAGAACCTCTACTCCATCTCCCAGGAGCGCCCGCGCTGGGTGATCATCCTGTCCGGCGACCACATCTACAAGATGGACTACGGGAAGATGCTCGACGTCCACATCGCGCGCGGCGCCGTGCTGACGGTGGGCGCCATCGAGGTCCCCCTGGGCGAGGCGCGCCGCTTCGGCGTGCTGGAAGTGGACGACGACAGCCGGGTCACCGGCTTCCAGGAGAAGCCCGCCACCGCGTCGCCCGCCCCCTGGAACGCGGACAGCTGCCTGGGCTCGATGGGGATCTACATCTTCGACTTCGACGTGCTCGCCCGCGAGCTCGCGCGCGACGCGGAGGCGAGCACCACCCACGACTTCGGGCGCGACATCATCCCCCACCTCGTCTCCACCGGAGAGCGCGTCTACGCCTACCTCTTCTGGGACGAGAACAAGAAGACGTCGAAGTACTGGCGCGACGTGGGCACGCTGGACGCGTACTACGAGGCCTCGATGGACCTCATCGCCATCGATCCCACCTTCAACCTGTACGACCCGGAGTGGCCGCTGCGCACCTACCAGCCGCAGTTCCCGCCCGCCAAGTTCGTGTTCAACGAGGACGGACGCAAGGGATTCGCCATCGACTCCCTGATCTCGATGGGCTGCATCGTCTCCGGCAGCGAGATCCGGCACAGCATCCTCTCGCCCGGAGTGCGCGTGCACTCGTATTGCGACATCGAGGACTCGATCATCATGTACAACTCCACCATCCACCGCCACGCCCGCATCAAGAAGGCGATCCTGGACCGCGAGGTCGAGGTGCCCGAGGGCGCGGTCATCGGCTACGACGCCGCGGAGGACCGCCGCCGCCACACCGTTTCCGACGGCGGGGTGGTGGTCGTGACCGCCGGCGAAGAGTGTTACGTCGATCCTCAATTTGCAGGCTAGGAGCGTATGACGACCACCATCGAATCCGTCTTCGGGCGGGAGATCCTGGACAGCCGCGGCAACCCCACCGTGGAGGTGGAGGTCGAGCTCGACGGGGGCGCTCGCGGCCGTGCGGCCGTGCCCTCGGGCGCTTCCACCGGCGAGCGCGAAGCGGTCGAGCTGCGCGACGGGGACAAGAAGCGCTACCTCGGCAAGGGCGTCCTCAAAGCGGTGAAAGCCGTCAACAACGAGCTGGCCGCGGAGCTCCTGGGCGAAGACGCGCTGGACCAGGCCCTCGTGGACTCGCTGATGATCGAGCTCGACGGCACCGCCAACAAGGAGCGCCTGGGCGCCAACGCGATCCTCGCCGTCTCCCTGGCCGTGGCCAAGGCGGCGGCGGAGGCCACGGGGCAGCCCCTCTACCGCTACGTGGGCGGGGCCAACGCGCGCACCCTGCCCGTGCCGTTCATGAACATCATCAACGGCGGCGCGCACGCGGACAACACGCTCGACCCCCAGGAATTCATGATCGTGCCCCACGGCGCCCCGACCTTCGCGGAGGCGCTGCGCATGGGCGTCGAGGTGTTCCACACCCTGAAGGGCATCCTCAAGAAGAAGGGCCTGGCCACTTCCGTTGGCGACGAAGGCGGCTTCGCGCCCGACCTCAAGTCGAGCGAAGAGGCCCTGGAGACGATCCTCGAGGCCATCAAGGGGGCGGGCTACAAGGCGGGGGCGCAGATCTCGCTCGCCCTCGACGTCGCGGCCAGCGAGCTGCACGAGGGCAAGAAGTACGTCTTCAAGAAGTCCGGCGGGGCGGTCAAGACCTCGGAGCAGATGGTCGCCATGTACGAGAAGTGGGTGAAGGACTACCCCATCGTCTCCATCGAGGACGGAGTGGGCGAGAAGGACTGGGCGGGCTGGAAGCTGCTGACGCAAGCGCTGGGAACGAAGGTCCAGCTCGTCGGTGACGACCTCTTCGTGACCAACCCGGAGATCCTGGCCCGCGGCATCGAGGAGGACATCGCGAACTCCGTGCTCGTGAAGGTGAACCAGATCGGCACCCTCACGGAGACGCTGGACTGCGTGGCCATGGCCGGGCGCGCCGGCTACACCTGCATGATGAGCCACCGCAGCGGGGAGACGGAAGACGTCACCATCGCCGACCTCGCGGTGGCCACGAACTGCGGCCAGATCAAGACGGGCTCCGCGTCGCGCACCGACCGCGTGGCCAAATACAACCAGCTCCTCCGCATCGAGGAGGAGATCGACCCCATGTCCCGCTACGCGGGCCGGTCCGCGCTCAACCCGCGGAAGTAGCCCTACCCGGCCTCGCCTTCGGGCTTGGCCTTCCGGCTCCAGCGCGCGCGCGCCGCCATCTGCGCGATCTGGCGCCGGCGCGCCGGAGGCAGGGCGGCCGCGCGGGCGCGTCCTCCCTTCAAGCCTCCGCGCCGGCCGAGGGCGGCCGCGTGCACGCTCAGGCCGAGGGGACGTCGCCGCTCGGCCAGCGCCAGCGTCCGCAGGCAGCGGGTCGGCGCGTGGCACCAGGGGCAGTCCGTGTCCGCGTCCGCTGCCTCGATGCGCTCGCCCTGCCACTCGCACACGCGGCAGCGGCGAGTCACGAGCTGACGGCGGGTCTCGCGGGTCACTGCGCTCCATGGTGACACCGGGCGGCCGGGGATTGTAGGAATGCCCGGCGGTTTTGCCGGGTCCGCGGCGGGGCCGCCGCGCGGCCGGGGCCGGCCCACGACCTTTTACATGGGCGGCCGGACCGCCTCCCGCCGCGTCGTTGATGAGGCAGGAGATAGCCGGATTCCTCATACTTGAGCGGTCAAGCAGATGCTTGAACGAGCAGGCATTCCGGCACGAGTCTCGTATCTCTTCTCTCTAGAACGGAGGGAACATGCCAGAGCTGGTGCACGAACGCCTGCTCGAGATCAGCGACGCCCAGGGAAGATCGTTTCGCCGAGTGCTCATCTACGCCGAGCGTCAGGCCGAGGGGACGTGGGCCGCATGGGTCGAGTTCGTGTCCGCGAGTGGCGACCGGGTGGTGCAGACGGACCGGGAGACGACGCAGAGCACGCTGCGCGACGTCGTCTACTGGGCCATGGGCCTGCAGACGACGTACTTCGAAGGGGCGCTCGACCGCGCCCTGCAACGGACGCCGGAAGCGCGCAGCGCCATCGCGCCGACGCCCGCATCCGGCCGCGGAGGGATGGTGTCCTTCCGCGTCCGCAGCAGCGATCCGCTGGTGGCATTCCGCCTGATGGGGACGCAAACGCTGGTGCCGGGAATGCGCCGACCGGTGCACCGTGGCGGAAGCCTCATCTACGTGCGCTCGGTGGAGCCCGCGCTCACGGAGATGCCGCGCATCTACGAGTTCCTCGCCCACTTCCAGAGCGCGAGCGGGGCCGCCGTCCTCGCCCAGCGGCTGGAGCTGGATCTGGCGGGGATGGCCGCCATCCTCGAGGTGCGACGCGCGGAGGTGCCCGCGGAGGGCGAGGCCATCCAGAAGGCGCTGGTGGAGGCGGCGGCAGGAGGGCCGGAGGCGATCGGCCGGAAGTGAGGCTTACTCTTCCTCTTCGACCGAGATCTTGAGCGACCGCAGGAACTTCTTGTCGAGGGGGGTCATCTTGATGGGGGCGGGGTCGCTCTTCTCCACCTTGAAGTCGAAGGTGGAGACCTCGGCCGCCTCCCGGCTCCCGCTCTTGCTGAAGCCGATGGTCGCCTCCAGCACCAGGGACACTTCGTAACCTTCGGCCTTGATGCGGTTCAGGCAGTGTGCGATCTGGGGGGACTCCGCAAGCGTGCGCTGGATGGTCGTGCCGAGGTCCTGGACCATCCTCTTGACGTCTTCGCTGCTGGCCGGGTCCGCTTTTTCCATCGGTTCCACCCGAAGGAATTATGCGGAGGAGCCTCGCGGTGTGTCAAGCCAACCTGTTGGCACAGAAAACGTAGAGGGCTTTTTAAGTCAGGGGGGGCACTCACACATCATCACGATGGGTGTTCGCGACCCCCCCTGAAACCCCCCTCGCACGTCGCCGCCGCTGCGCAGCGCCGCCGTGCTCTACGTTCCCACTGCCTTTATCGCGCTCGGCCTGCCAGCGTCGCCACCACGTTCGCGAGATCCGCGGGCTGCACGGGTTTGGGCAGGTGGACCTGGAAGCCGGCGGAGAGCACGCGCTGGCCGTCTTCGCCTTTTGCGTACGCCGTCAGCGCGGCCGCGGGGACCTGCCCGCCGCGGTCCGGCCCCAGCGCGCGCACGCGGCGGATGAACGCATAGCCGTCTTCGCCGGGCATCCCGATGTCGCTGACGAGCACGTCCGGCCGCTGCGCCTCGACCGCCACCAGCGCGTCGGCGCTGGTCTCGAAGGCGGTGACCTCCGCGCCGTAATGGACGAGGGACATGCGCAGGAAGTCCCGCACGTCCTGCTCGTCTTCGACCACCATCACGCGCACGCCGTCGAGGCGGACGTCGGGATCCGCGGGCTCGGGCTTGGGCGCGGCCGGCCCCTGCAACGGCGTGGTGAGGGGAAGGCGCACGGTGAAGGTCGAGCCCGCGCCGATGCCGCCGCTCTCCGCGTGCACGGTGCCGCCGTGCAGCTCGACGAGGTGGCGCACGATGGCGAGGCCGAGGCCGAGGCCGCCGTGCGAGCGCGTGCTGGTGCTGTCCGCCTGCCGGAAGCGCTCGAAGACGTGGGGGATGAACTCGGGCTCGATGCCCTTGCCGTTGTCGGTCACGGAAAGGCTCAGGAACGAGCCATCCTGGCGCAGGCGCACGTCGATGCGCCCGCCCTGGGGCGTGAACTTCACGGCGTTGGAGACGAGGTTCCACACCACCTGCTGCAGCCGGTCGGGATCGCCGACGATCGTGGGCATCTCCGACGGGAGTTCCATGCCGAGCGTGATCTGCTTGGCCTCCGCGGAAGAACGCACCGCTTCCACTCCCGCCTCCACGACGGGAACGACCGCGATCGGGCTCACCTCCAGGCGCAGCTTGCCCGTGATGATCCGGGAGACGTCGAGGAGGTCGCCGATGAGCTGGGTCTGCGCGCGCACGTTGCGCTCGATGACCTCCAGGCCGCGTTGGATGGCCGCGGGGTCGAGCGTCCCCGAGCGCAACATCACCGTCCAGCCCAGGATCGGTGTCAAAGGCGTGCGCAGCTCGTGGGAGAGCGTGGCCAGGAACTCGTCCTTGGCCCGATTGGCCTTCTCCGCGCCCGCGCGCGCGTCCTGCGAGGCCCGGTACAGCCGCGCGTTGTCCACGGCCAGGGCGGCCCGGCGCCCGAGCTCTTCGGCCAGGTCCAGGTCGTCGCGCGCGAACACGCGCCCCGAGGTCGTGCTCAGGAGGCTCATGACGCCGAGGGTCCGCTCGCGCGACACGATGGGGACCACCATCAGCGAGCGCGGGCCCAGCCGCCCCAGGAGGGCGCGATGCCTTTCGTCTTCCGCCAGATCGGAGAGGCGCTCGCGGGCGTCCGCCACCAGCAGCGCGGATTCCCCGGGCCGCAGCAGGCGCGCTTCCGGGCTGCGGCCCTCGAGGCTGGGAGCGAAGCCTTTCACCTGTTCGGCCAGGCCCTCGTCTTCGGGGCGAGCGTGGCCCACGGCCAGGCGGCGCGGGCGGCCGTGCTCGTCGAGCACGTCGATGACGCACCAGTCGGCGAGGGTGGGCACGGCCAGGTGGACGAGCTTCGACAAGGTCTCGCCGACGTCGAGGGACGAGGTGAGGGCCACGCCCGCCTCGGCCAGGAAGGTGGACCGCCGCTCCGAGGCCTCCGCGGCCGCGCGCGCGGTCTGCTCGCGGATGAGCTTGACCCTCTCCTCCTCCGCGTGGCGCCGCTCCGTGAGGTCGCGGGCGAAGATGTAGACGAGCCCTTCCGCCGCGAAGGGGGCGGCCGTCCACCCCAGCCACCGGTAGCCGCCGGACTTGGCCGCGAAGCGGTTCTCGAAGTAGGTGATGGGGGCACCCGCGCGCAGGGCGGCCAGCTGCTCGCCCGTGGCCTCGCGGTCGTCGGGATGGACGAACTCCAGGAAGGGACGTGCGGTCAGCTCGTCGTGGCTGAAGCCCAGGGTCCGCTCCCAGCTCGGGTTGAGCTGCTTGAACGTCCCCGAGAAGTCCGCGATGGCGAGCATGTCGAGGGCGAGGGTGAAGAAGCGGTTCCGCTTCGTCTCCGCGTCCAGGCGATGGACGGCCTCGCCCAGCTTCTGACGGTGCTCGCGCTCCTGCAGCAGGCGCATCTGCTCGCCCTGGCGCTTGACCTGCTCCGTCTTCTTGTAGAGGTCGACGAACACCGAGACCTTCGCCTTCAGGATCTCGGGCACCACGGGCGTGCGGATGAAGTCCACCGCCCCCAGCGAATAGCTGCGGAAGACGTGGGCCTCCATCTCGTTCATGGCGGTGAAGAAGATGATCGGGGTCTGCTGCGAGCGTGGCCGCGAGCGGATCATCTCCGCCGTCTCGAAGCCGTCCATCATCGGCATGTTCACGTCGAGCAGGATGACCGCGAAGTCCTGCTGCAGGAGGGCGCGGAGGGCCTCACGCCCGGAATAGGCGCGCACCATGTTCTGGCCGAGGTCGCCCAGGATCGCTTCCAGGGCCAGCAGCTTGTCCGGCCGGTCGTCGACGAGGAGGATGCTGACGCGGTCGTCGCCCAGCATGGTCGAGGGCGTCGCCTCCGGGCCCGGGTCCGCCGTCACCGAAGCCTCCGGGGGCCGCGCCATCTCACGCCACCTTGCGGTAGAGGCGCTCCGGGAGCTCCTCGTAGTGCGCTTCGTGCGGGGTGAAGCGCACGGTCTCCTTCATGCCCAGGCCCAGGAAGCCGAAGCGGATGAGGCTCTGGTAGAGCAGCCGGTGCACACGCTCCTGGAGGTGGCGGTTGAAGTAGATGAGGACGTTGCGGCACACGATGAGATGGAACTCGTTGAGCGACCCGTCCGTGGCCAGGTTGTGGTGCGCGAACGAGATGTTGCGGCGCAGCTCCGGGTCCAGCACCGCGTGTCCGTCGCGCGTCTTGTACCAGCGGGCGAACCCGTGGCCGCCGCCCGCCTCCAGGTAGTTGCGCGTGTTGTCGCGCATGGTGGAGAGCGGAAGCTCCCCGCGCTTGGCCTGGCGCAGCACGGCCTCGTTGATGTCGGTGGCGTAGAGGCGGCAGCGGTCGTACAGCCCCTCCTCCTGGAGAAGGATCGCCACCGAATACACCTCCTCACCCGTCGCGCAGCCCGCGTGCCAGATGCGCACGGCCGGGTAGGTCCTCAGCACGGGCACCACGACCTCGCGCAGGGCCCGATAGAAGCTCGGGTCCCTGAACATGGCCGTGACGTTCACGGAGAGGGCGCGCAGGAACCGCCGCATGGCGAAGGTATCGTGGAGCACGCGGTCCTGTACGGAGCTGATCGTCGAAAGTGCCTCTTCCTCCATGAAGAGGCGGACGCGCCGCCGCAGCGAGCTCAGGGCGTAGTCGCGGAAGTCGTAGCCGTAGCAGGACCAGACCCCTTCCAGCAGGAGGCGGATCTCGAGGTCCTCCAGGGACTCGAGCCCGGGCGCGCGCGCCTCCGCGCTCCCCGGTCCGGCCCGCGCCCGCGCGAAGCGTTGGGTCACTGGCGGCGCTGTCCTAGCGATACAACCAGACCCGGAGCAGCGAGAGCAGCTGCTCCGTGTCCACGGGCTTGGCGATGTAGTCGGAGGCGCCCGCCTCCAGGCACTTCTCGCGGTCCCCCTTCATGGCCTTGGCCGTGAGGGCGATGACGGGCAGGTCCTTGAACGCCGGCACCTGGCGGATCCGCCGCGTGGTCTCGTAGCCGTCCATCTCCGGCAGCATGATGTCCATGAGGACGACGTCGACCTCGGGATGCCGCTCGAGGATGTCGAGGGCGTCCTGGCCCGTCTCCGCGGGCAGCACTTCCATCTTGTGGCGCTCCAGGACGGAGGTCATGGCGAAGATGTTGCGGACGTCGTCGTCCACGAGCAGCACCTTCTTGCCGGCGAGGAGCGTGTCGGACTGGTGCAGCTTCTCGATCATCTGCCGCTTCTGGTCCGGCATGTGGGCGGCGTTGCGGTGCAGGAAGAGCGCGGTCTCGTCCAGGAGGCGCTCCGGCGAGCGCACGTCCTTGAGGATGATGGTCTGGGCCAGGCGCTGCAGCTCGCGCTCCTCCTCGCGCGCGAGGTCCTTGCCCGTGTAGACCACGATGGGCAGCGAGCGCAGCTGCGGCTGCTTCTTGATGCGCTGCAGCAGCTCGAGCCCGGGCATGTCGGGCAGGAGCAGGTCGAGCACCATGCAGTCGAAGTGCTCGGTCTCCAGGGCCTTCAACGCCTCTTCGCCCGAGGCCACCGGCACCGCCTTCACGTCGCCGTTGCCGATGAGGTCGAGGATGCTGTTGCGCTGGATCTCGTCGTCCTCCAGGACGAGGAGGTTCTTGACCCGGCGGTCCACGAACTCGCGCAGGGTGTCGAAGGAAGCGGCCAGGGCCTGGCGGTCCGCCGGCTTGTGCAGGAAGCCGAGCGCGCCCTGCTTGAGCGCGCGCTCGGGCTCGTCCGCCACCGAGATGAAGTGGATGGGAATGTGGCGGGTGGCGGCGTCCTCCTTCAGCCGCTCCAGCACGCGCCAGCCGTCGATGTCGGGCAGGCTGATGTCGAGGGTGATCGCGCTGGGCTTGAGCTCGCGGGCCAGGGCCAGCGCGTTCACGCCCCGGCTGGTGACGAGGGCCTTGAACCCCTTCTCGTGGGCGAGGTCGTACAGGAAGCGCGAGAAGGCGAGGTCGTCCTCGACGATCAGGATCACGCGATCGCCGGGCTTGACGTCCTCGCGGTCGTCCGCGTAGTCCTCGCTGGGCAGCGGCTCCGACGGCGCGAGCGCGATCTCGCTCCGCGTGACCGAGGGGCCGCCCGGCCGGTACTGCGACTCGGCGCCGCGCGCGGGCAGGCGCGGGGCGGCGGGAGCCGGGGCGGGGGCCAGGGACGAGCGCGACTTGTTGCCCGGAACGTAGCTCTGGGGCACGTAGAGGATGAACGTGCTCCCCTCGCCGGGCGCGCTGTGCTCCAGCTTCAGCTCGCCGCCGAGGAGGCGCGAGATCTCGCGGCTGATGGCCAGGCCGAGGCCGGTGCCGCCGTACTTGCGGCTGGTGCCGCCCATGGCCTGCTGGAAGGCCTCGAAGATGATCTGCTGCTTGTCCGCCGGGATGCCGATGCCGGTGTCGATCACCTCGAAGGCGATCACGGACCGCGCGCGGTTGAGGACTCCCTGCTCCGGGCTCCATCCGGACCGCGCGGGACGCATGCGCAGCGTGACTTCGCCCTTCTCGGTGAACTTGAAGGCGTTGGCCAGGAGGTTCTTCAGGACCTGCTGCAGGCGCTTGGTGTCCGTCTGGATGGCCTTGGGCAGGCCGGGATCGGCCTCGATCTTGAACCCGAGGCTGCGCGACTCCGCCACGTGCTTGAAGGTGCGTTCCGTGAACTCCTTGAGGTCCGAGAAGGTCAGGTCGCCGACCTCCACCGTCACCGTGCCCGACTCGATCTTGGAGAGGTCGAGGATGTCGTTGATCAGGACGAGGAGGTCCTGCCCGGAGCTGTGGATGGTGCGCGCGAACTCGATCTGCCGCGGGGTGAGGTTGCCGTCCGGGTTGTCGCCGAGCTGGTTGGCCAGGATGAGCAGGCTGTTGAGGGGCGTGCGCAGCTCGTGCGACATGTTGGCCAGGAACTCCGACTTGTACTTGGAGGTGAGGGCGAGCTGCTCGGCCTTCTCCTCGAGGGCCCGCCGCGCCTGCTCGACCTCCTTGTTCTTGCGCTCGACCTCCGCGTTCTGGTTGGCCAGGAGCTTGGCTTTCTCCTCCAGCTCCTCGTTGGTCTGCTGCAGCTCCTCCTGCTGGCTCTGCAGCTCGCGGGCGAGGCCCTGGGACTGCTTGAGCAGCTCTTCCGTGCGGCTGTTGGCCTCGATCGTGTTGAGCACGATCCCGATCGACTCCGTGAGCTGCTCCAGGAACGCGAGGTGCGTCTTGTTGAAGCGCTCGAAGGAGGCCAGCTCCATGACCGCCTTCACCTCGCCCTCGAACACGATGGGGAGGACGATGATGTTGAGCGGCGTGGCCTGGCCCAGGCCCGAGGTGATCTGGACGTAGTCGGGCGGCACGTTGGTGAGGAGGATGCGCTGCTTCTCCAGCGCGGCCTGTCCGACGAGCCCTTCGCCCAGCCGGAACTCGGTGGTGACGTGCTTGCGCTCCTTGAACGCGTAGCTGGCCAGCAGCTTCAGGCGGCCCTCGCCGCCCGGGGTGCTCTCCATCGTGTAGAAGACCGCGTGCTGGGCGGACACGACCGGGGCCAGCTCGGACAGGATGAGGCGGCCGACGGTGAGCAGGTCCTTCTGTCCTTGCAGCATGCGCGTGAACTTGGCCAGGTTCGTCTTCAGCCAGTCCTGTTCCGCGTTGATCAGCGTCGTCTCGCGGAGGTTGCGGATCATCTCGTTGATGTTGTCCTTGAGGGACGCGACCTCGCCCTGGGCCTCGACCTGGATGGAGCGCGTGAGGTCGCCCTTGGTGACGGCGGTGGCCACCTCGGCGATGGCGCGCACCTGCGTGGTCAGGTTGGCGGCGAGCTGGTTGACGTTGTCGGTGAGGGCGCGCCAGGTGCCGGCGGCGCCGGGCACGCTGGCCTGGCCGCCGAGCTTGCCTTCCACGCCGACCTCGCGGGCCACCGTGGTGACCTGGTCGGCGAAGGTGGCCAGGGTCTCGATCATGCTGTTGATGGTGTCGGCCAGGGCCGCAATCTCGCCCTTGGCTTCCAGCATCAGCTTCTTCTTGAGGTCGCCGTTGGCCACGGCGGTCACGACGCGGGCGATGCCGCGGACCTGGCTGGTGAGGTTGGCGGCCATGAAATTGACGTTGTCGGTGAGGTCCTTCCAGGTGCCGCTGACGCCTTTCACCTCGGCCTGCCCGCCCAGCTTGCCTTCCGTGCCGACCTCGCGGGCCACGCGCGTGACCTCGGAGGCGAAGGAGGAGAGCTGGTCCACCATCGTGTTGACGGTGTTCTTGAGGTCGAGGATCTCGCCCTTGACGTCGACGGTGATCTTGCGCGTCAGGTCGCCCGCCGCCACCGCCTTGGTGACGTCGGCGATGTTGCGGACCTGCGTGGTCAGGTTCGAGGCCATGAAGTTCACGGAGTCGGTGAGGTCCTTCCAGACTCCGCCCACGCCCGGCACCACGGCCTGTCCGCCCAGTTTGCCTTCGGTGCCCACCTCGCGGCCCAGCCGCGTGACCTCTGCGGCGAACGCGCGGAGCTGATCGACCATCGTGTTGATGGTCTCCTTCAGCTCCAGGATCTCGCCGCGCACGTCGACGGTGATCTTCTTGGAGAGGTCGCCGTTGGCCACGGCGATGGTGACGGCGGCGATGTTGCGGACCTGGCCCGTGAGGTTGCTGGCCATGGAGTTCACGGAATCCGTCAGGTCCTTCCAGGTGCCGGCCACGCCCTTGACTTCGGCCTGGCCGCCCAGCTTGCCTTCCGTGCCCACCTCGCGCGCGACGCGCGTGACCTCCGAGGCGAACGAGTTGAGCTGGTCCACCATCGTGTTGACGGTGTTCTTCAGCTCCGCGATCTCACCCTTGACGTCCACCGTGATCTTCTTGGTGAGGTCGCCCGCGGCCACGGCCTTCGTGACGTCGGCGATGTTGCGGACCTGGACGGTGAGCGAGCCCGCCATCAAGTTGACGGAGTCGGTGAGGTCCTTCCAGGTGCCGGCCACGCCGGGCACGGCGGCCTGCCCGCCCAGCTTGCCTTCCGTGCCCACCTCGCGGGCCACCCGCGTGACCTCGGAGGCGAAGGAGCGGAGCTGGTCCACCATCGTGTTGATGGTGTCCTTGAGCTGCAGGATCTCGCCCCGCACGTCCACGGTGATCTTCTTGCTGAGGTCGCCGTTGGCGACCGCGGTCGTGACCTCCGCGATGTTGCGCACCTGGCCGGTGAGGTTGCTGGCCATGGAGTTGACGGAGTCGGTGAGGTCCTTCCAGGTGCCGGCCACGCCCTTGACCTCGGCCTGGCCGCCGAGGCGTCCGTCCGTGCCGACCTCGCGGGCCACCCGGGTGACTTCGGAAGCGAAGGACGAGAGCTGGTCCACCATCGTGTTGATGGTGATCTTCAGCTCCAGGATCTCGCCCTTGACGTCGACCGTGATCTTCTTGGTGAGGTCGCCGGCGGCCACGGCCTTGGTGACGTCCGCGATGTTGCGGACCTGCACGGTGAGCGAGCCCGCCATCATGTTCACGGAGTCGGTGAGGTCCTTCCAGGTGCCGGCCACTCCCGTGACTTCCGCCTGACCGCCGAGCTTGCCTTCGGTGCCGACCTCGCGGGCCACGCGCGTGACCTCGGAGGCGAACGAGCGCAGCTGATCCACCATCGTGTTCATGGTGTCCTTCAGCTGCAGGATCTCGCCCTGCACGTCGACCGTGATCTTGCGCGTGAGGTCGCCGGCGGCCACGGCCTTCGTCACTTCCGCGATGTTGCGGACCTGGGCCGTGAGGTTCCCGGCCATCGAGTTCACGTTGTCGGTGAGGTCCTTCCAGGTGCCGGCGACGCCCTTGACGTCGGCCTGTCCGCCCAGCTTGCCTTCCGTGCCGACTTCGCGGGCCACGCGCGTGACTTCGGAGGCGAAGGAGCGGAGCTGGTCCACCATCGTGTTGATGGTGTCCTTGAGCTCCGCGATCTCGCCCTTGACGTCGACGGTGATCTTCTTGGTGAGGTCGCCCGCGGCCACGGCCTTGGTCACGTCCGCGATGTTGCGGACCTGGCCGGTCAGGTTGCTGGCCATGAAGTTCACGGAGTCGGTGAGGTCCTTCCAGGTCCCGGCCACGCCCTTGACCTGGGCCTGTCCGCCCAGCTTCCCTTCCGTGCCCACCTCGCGGGCCACGCGCGTGACCTCGGAAGCGAACGACGAGAGCTGGTCCACCATCGTGTTGATGGTGTTCTTCAGCTCCAGGATCTCGCCCTTCACGTCCACGGTGATCTTCTGGGTGAGGTCGCCGGCGGCGACGGCCTTGGTCACCTCCGCGATGTTGCGGACCTGGGCCGTGAGGTTGCCGGCCATGGAATTGACGGAGTCGGTGAGGTCCTTCCAGGTGCCGGCCACGCCCTTGACGTCGGCCTGTCCGCCCAGCTCGCCTTCGGTGCCGACCTCGCGGGCCACGCGCGTGACCTCGGAAGCGAACGAGGAGAGCTGGTCCACCATCGTGTTGATGGTGTTCTTCAGCTCCAGGATCTCGCCCTTGACGTCGACGGTGATCTTCTTGGTGAGGTCGCCCTGGGCCACGGCCTTGGTCACGTAGGCGATGTTGCGGACCTGCGCGGTCAGGTTGGAGGCCATGGAGTTGACGGAGTCGGTGAGGTCCTTCCAGGTGCCGGCCACGCCCGGCACCTCCGCCTGCCCGCCCAGCGCGCCCTCCGTGCCCACCTCGCGGGCCACGCGCGTGACCTCGGATGCGAAGGAGCGCAGCTGATCCACCATCGTGTTGATGGTGTCCTTCAGCTCGAGGATCTCGCCGCGCACGTCCACGGTGATCTTCTTGGAGAGGTCGCCGTTGGCGACGGCGGTCGTGACGTCCGCGATGTTGCGCACCTGGCCGGTGAGGTTGCTGGCCATCGAATTGACGGAGTCGGTGAGGTCCTTCCAGGTGCCGGCCACTCCCGGCACCTCGGCCTGGCCGCCCAGCCGGCCTTCCGTGCCCACCTCGCGGGCCACGCGCGTGACTTCGGAAGCGAACGATCGGAGCTGGTCCACCATCGTGTTGATGGTGTCCTTCAGCTCCGCGATCTCGCCCTTGACGTCGACGGTGATCTTCTTGGTGAGGTCGCCGGTGGCCACGGCCTTGGTGACGTCCGCGATGTTGCGGACCTGGACGGTGAGCGACCCGGCCATGAAGTTGACGGAGTCGGTGAGGTCCTTCCAGGTGCCGGCCACGCCCTGCACTTCCGCCTGGCCGCCGAGCTTGCCCTCGGTGCCGACCTCGCGGGCCACGCGCGTGACTTCGGAGGCGAACGAACGGAGCTGGTCCACCATCGTGTTGATGGTGTCCTTCAGCTCCTGGATCTCGCCCTTGACGTCGACGGTGATCTTCTTCGAGAGGTCGCCGCCGGCCACGGCGGTGGTCACGGCCGCGATGTTGCGGACCTGGGCCGTGAGGTTCGAGGCCATCGAGTTGACGGAGTCGGTGAGGTCCTTCCAGGTGCCGGCCACGCCCTTGACCTTGGCCTGCCCGCCCAGCTTGCCATCCGTGCCCACTTCGCGCGCGACGCGCGTGACCTCGGACGCGAAGGATCCGAGCTGCTCGACCATCGTGTTCACGGTGCGCGCCGTCTTGAGGAACTCGCCCTCGAGGGCGCGGCCCTCCGCCTCCATGGCCATGGCCTGGGAGAGGTCGCCCTTGGCCACGGCCCCGATCACGCGCGAGGTCTCGCTGAGGGGATAGGCGAGGTCCGAGATCAGCGCGTTGACGCAGCCGATGGACGCCCCCCACGACCCGGGTGCGTCCGTCAGCGCGCCGCGCTCCGCGATCTTGCCCTGCTTGCCGACCACGCGGCTGAGCCGGTCCAGCTCGCGGGCCATGCGCTGGTTGGTGTCGATGACGTCGTTGAACGCATCGGCGATCTTGCCCCCCAGCCCGGTCCAGTCGTCGGGCAGGCGCACGGTGAAATCGCCGCGGCGGAAGGCGGACAGCGCGCGCAGGAGGAGCCGCGGATCGAACTGCTCGGGAACCGGAGTGCCGGAACCGCCGCTGCCGCGGGCGCCCGAGCGGCGCTCCTGCCCATTCGTCGGAGGCGTTACGTTGGCCATCTCATCTCCCGTTCATCAGCAAGAAACCGTGGACGCGCGAAAAATACCGGCCGTGGGTCGCGGAGGGGCGATCGGACGACGGGATCCGGGACTCTCCGCCAGCGGGCGGAAACTCCCTGACATTTACTATTCGAGACTAAGGCGGGCCTGCCTACGTGTCAACGGCATAAACGTAAAAGGATGACGGCGTTCCGGCGTTTCGCGTGTGCAGGAGCCGCTTTGCGGACTACGTCGCTCGCCGGGAGGGAGGGGGCGGGCGAGCCTCGATCAGGCCGCGTGTCAGCGCGCCGGGATGGGGTCGTGTTCGGGGACCGCTAGATCGGCCGGCGGCCCTGGATGATTCGGACGAGCACCACGATGATCGCGATGACCAGCAGGACATGGATCAGGTTGCCGATGTGGAAAGCGAAGAACCCCAGCAGCCATCCGATGATCAGGATCGCGATGATGAGCTCGAGCACGCGTCACCCCCATACTGGAAACATGCAGTGGTTGAACCGTCTGTCTTTCGAATCTACGTCGGATCGGAGCGCCGCGTGGCCAACGCCGACGCTTTCCTCGACGCGGCCTCGGCGCGCCCCTGGGGTCCATGCCACCCGCGGGTGACCGCCGTTGGTCGGGGGCCTTCCTCGTTTGCCCGGGTTGCGGCCAGCGGAACTTCTTCGGCCGCACGTCCTGCACCGCCTGTGGAGCGAGCCTCCGCTCCCACCCGGCCACGGAGCCGCCCGCCCCCGGCCCGTTCACGGGCCGGCGAGACGCGGATCGCATCCGTGGCCGCAGCCTCACCGTCGCGGGCAGCGTGATGGCGGTCGTGGCGACGGCCGGCGGAATCCTCGTGTGGCGATCCCTGCGCGCGCCGGAGTTTGCTCCCGCTCCCGGAGCGGTCGCGGAGACGGCCGCGCCTCCGACTCCCGCATCCACGCCCGCCGTCGTGGCGACGGACGTGCCGGTCGTGGCCCGGCCGGAGGACCGCGCGAACTACGAGAAGGGGCGCCGGCTCCTCGCCGCGGGAGAGGCGAAGCGGGCCCTGGAGCCGCTCACCGCGGCGGCGCGCGCCATGCCCCGCGACGCTGCGGTGGCACACGACTACGGCATCGCCCTCATACGCACGGGCGACACCGACCGCGGCCTGTTCCAGCTCGAACGCGCGTCGCGCACGGCGCCGGGAATCGAGACCTACCGGGTCGACCTGATCCGCGCGCTGATGGCGGCGGGCCGGCGCGGACCGGCGGCGCGCGAGCTACAGGAGATCCTCGCGCGCGATCCGGCCAACCAGGGCGCGGCGGAAATGCTGGCCAGCCTGGGCGTGGCGACGGGGAGCGCCGGTGGCGCGTCGCCGACCATGGACCTCGGAGGGGCCAGCGGCGGGGCCAGTTCCCGGCCCGCACCCGCGGGTGGGGCGTTCACGAACGAGGATCTCGGCCGGCGGCGTGCGCCCACGGCACCTCCGTCGAGCGCGCCCCCCTCCCCCGGGCCCGTGGGCTGAGCGCGCCCGACTTCGCCTAGAATCAGCGCCAGTCGTGGCCGACCCGGACGATCCGCGCGCCCTCCCCGATGGCCCCGCCCCCGTAGGGGCCTCGGCGAGCGCCACGACCAACGACTCTCCGCCCCCCCATCGCCCGCGCCCGTCCGAAGAGCAGATCGGCGTCTATCGGGTGCTCGGATTCCTGGGCTCCGGCGGGATGGGCGATGTCTACCTCGCCCACGACGATCGTCTCCAGCGCCGCGTCGCCATCAAGCGCATCCGCATCGACGCACCGCTGACCGGGCGGGCGCGCGAGCGCCTGCGCCGCGAAGCGATCGCCGCGGCCACGCTCAATCACCCCGCGATCGTGCACATCTACGACATTCTCGACGAGCCCTCCGGCGAGGCCATCGTCATGGAGTACGTCGAGGGACGGACGCTGGCCCAGGTCCTGGCCACGGGCCGGCTGCCCGCGCCGCAGGCGATCGGCATTGCCCGCCAGGTCGCGGAGGGCCTCGCCGCCGCGCACGGCACCGGCCTCATCCATCGCGATCTCAAGACCCAGAACGTCATGGTGACGCCGTCCGGGCAGGCCAAGATCCTCGACTTCGGGCTGGCCAAGCGGGTCGTGCACGCGTCCGACGAGGACTCGTTGACGGGCGAGGGGACCCTCGTCGGGACGACGCGCGCCATGTCGCCGGAGCAGGCGGAAGGCCGCGAGCTCGATGCGCGTTCCGACCTGTTCTCGCTGGGCGTTCTTCTCTACGAGATCTGCACCGGGCGGGCTCCCTTCCGCGGCGACAACGCCACGCAGACGCTCCTCAAGATCGTGGCCGAGACGCCGCCCCCGGTCGGCGATCTCAATCCCGAGCTGCCCGTCGCCCTCGCCGATCTCATCGCCGAGCTGCTGCAGAAGGACCGCGAGCGGCGCCCGGCCGCCGCCGGCCGGGTGGCCGAGCGGCTGGCCGAGATCGAGCGGCTCCCGGCCCTGCGCGACCTGGAGCTGCCGCCCCTGGCCGCGATCGTCGCCGCGCCGCGCGTCGTTTCGGACGAGGATCCCACCCGGGCCCGCACCTCGGGCACGGCTCCGAAAACGCGGATGCGCTGGCCCGCGGTGGCGGTGGCGGCGCTGGTCGCGCTGGCCCTGGCCGTAGCCGTCGCCTTGCGCGTCCGTTCGCCTTCGCCGGTGTCCGGGCGAGCGATCGCCGTACTCGTGCAGGAGCCGCGGCTCGCCTCCCCGGCCGCGGAGGAGCGCGCGGCCTTCGCGGCTTTCGCGCTGAGGGAAGCCGTCGTGCGCACCCTCGCCGGCCTCGAGGGCATCGAGGCGATCGGACCGGATGAGCTGCCTCCGGGAGCCGTGTCGGTCCCGGACGCGACGCGTGCCGTGGCCGCCGACGAGATCGTCGTCCCGACCATCGCCTGCCAGGGCCAGTGGTGCCGAGTCTCCCTGCGCCGCCAGCGGGGCCGGGACGCTCACGTGCTCATGGACACGGGCTCGTTCGACGTGTCGAGCGACCCGGTGGATTCGCTGGCGCTCTCCGACGCCGTCGCCTTCCACCTGCGCGAGGCGTTCCCGGATCACCGGCCACGGTCCACGGATGCGCGTCTCGACGTGAAGAGCGCGGACTACCAGCGGTACCTCGTGCTGCGCCGGCGCATGGAGACGGGCGAGGTGCTGGGGCGTCCGGAGATCGACGCGCTCGAGGAGGTCACGCGATCGTCCCCCGGTCTCGTCAGCGCGTACGTCCTGGCCTCGGGGACGGCGCGGGGCCTTCCGGACTACGCCCGTGCCGAGACGATCCTGCGCGAGGCCGAACGGCTCCACCGCGACGACCCGAGAGTCGTCGCCGAGCGTTTCGCGCTCACCCTCGACGCCGGACGCCTCGACGAGGCCAAGGTGGCGCTCGCCGCGCTGGAGAGAGTCGCGCCCGGCGACGTTCGCGTATGGCGCGCGCGCGCCGCCCTCCTGGCCCGGGAAGGAAAGCTCCCCGAGGCGGCCGAGATGCAGATGCGACTGGTGCGCGAACGCCCGTCCTGGAAAAACCTCTGGTACCTCGCTGACGTCGAGATGACGCTCGCCGACGTGCAGGGGGCGCGCCAGCACCTCGAGCAGCTCCTCCAGGTCTCCCCGGGGAATTCGCGCGGGCTGGCCAAGATGGCGGAGCTGGAGTGGAAGATGGGCGATCCGGCCAAGGCCGCCCACATCTACGAAGGCCTGTTGACGGACAAGGTGACTCGGCAGAACCTCAGCAACCTGGGATGGAGCCGGCTGCTCGCGGGCGACTACCAGGCCTCGGCGGCCGCCTATCGCCGTGCCCTGGAGCTCGAGCCGGACCACCTGCTGAGCCGCCTGAACCTCGGCATCGCCGGCGAGGGGGCGGGCGATAGGGAGGGGGCGCACGTCCTCTATCGAGACCTTCTGGCCCGCATCGCTCGACTCGAGCAGAAGGCCGCGCTCACGCGCCCCGAACGTCTGATCAAAGCGCAGGCGCTGGCGCGGCTCGGCGACGCCGTTCCGGCGGTGGCCCTCACGATCGAGGCTCTCGGAGACGGCGATCGCGACGCCCAGGTGCTGTTCCAGGCGGCGATCATCTACGCGATCTGCGGCGAGCAGAACCACGCGATCGTGCAGGCACGTGAGGCCCGGCGACGGGGTCTCTCGGCGAAATGGTTCACCATCCCCGGCTTCGAGTCACTGCGGGCGACGCCGGCCTTCCAAGAGCTGTTGACCCCGGCCTGACCGCGGAGGCCCGGGCGCGCCCGCCGAGCGCGGAGCACGTCAGGGATTGACGGGACCCGCGCTGTTCTCTCCTCCGCCCATCCCGGATTCCGCGGGTGGCTGAGGCGGAACGCTCCAGAAGCACACGAGGTTGACCGTCTTCGAGGGGCTCACCAGGTCGACGCGGTAGCGGTAGTGCCCCTTGAAGGCCTCTGCGCGTACCGTGCCGCTGATGGTCTTCCCCTTCGTCTTGAGGATGTTCCCTTCCTTCAGCAATGCCTCCGGTGGTTTCGACCCTTTGGGAAAATCCACGAACGTGATCACCGCCTCGAAGCCCTGCGGAGGCGGCGCGGCGTTGCCCTGCGCGTCCTGCAGATCCCACGTCAACGTGTCACCGGCCTTGACCCGGAACGTGCTGAGGCGAGGCAAACCCGCGGTGACCGGGATCAAGGTCACCCTCTCGCCTTGCATGTCGATTTTCGCGATCACGTTTGCCATACGGCTTCTCCTCTCGACGCCGCGAGGATACCACCGCGGGATCGCGCACACCCTGAGCGGAGCGTCAGGCCGTGGCGGTCGCTTTGCCGAGGGACGGCGCCGGCCGCGTGGCCGCGCCCAGCACGACCCGCACGACGTGCCTCCCGCCGTCGTCCACGAGAGGCATGGCCGACGCGTCGACGGGCGCGCCGTCGAGCTCCGCCTCCGCCACGCCGCGGCACCGGTGCTCGGGGTTCGTCACCGTGATCTCGTAGCGCGTGGCCCCGAAGCGCCAGGCGATCGAATACTCCGGCCAGGAGGCCGGGATGCAGGGATCGACGGTGAACGTCGCGCCCTGGCGCCGGAGTCCGAGCAGGCTCTCCAGGCCGGTGCGATACAGCCAGCCCGCCGCCCCCGTGTACCAGGTCCAGCCGCCCCGTCCCGGATGCGCGGGGTGCGAGTAGACGTCGCCGGCCAGGGCGTACGGCTCCGTGCGATAGCGGTCGGCGTCGGCGCCGGTGCGCGAGTGGTTGATGGGGTTCAGCATGTGGAACAGCTCCATCGCCTCGTCGCCGCTCCCCAGGCGCGCCACCGCCATCACCGCCCACACCGCGGCGTGGGTGTATTGCCCGCCGTTCTCGCGCACGCCCGGCGGATAGCCGCGGATGTAGCCCGGATCCTGCGCCGAGGTATCGAACGGTGGCGAGAGGAGGAGCACGACGCGGATCCCGCGCCGGACGAGCTGGGCGCGCACCGCGTCCATGGCGCGGTCGCCGAAGCGGAGAGGCACCGCGCCGGAAAGGACGGCCCAGGACTGGGCGATCGAGTCGATCTTGCACTCGTCGTTCTGCGCGGAGCCGAGGGGCGTGCCGTCGTCGTAGTAGCCGCGGCGGTACCACTCCCCGTCCCAGCTCAGCTCGA
>Ga0207648_10000937_pt1 | contig 32934 bp, 28 predicted proteins | sample KBSMisM32_FD_184310 | JGI IMG/M metagenome (GOLD analysis project Ga0207648, IMG submission 184310) | Miscanthus rhizosphere microbial communities from Kellogg Biological Station, Michigan, USA - KBS Miscanthus M3-2 (SPAdes) (version 2) | ecosystem: Host-associated > Plants > Roots >... | reverse complement strand
GTCTGGTTGCGGGTGGTGATCTCCATGGCTTCCTGGGAAAGCTGCTCCGCCCGGTCCTGCATACTTCGGGTAATGTGAAGGGTCTCAATCCGTTTCTCCAGGGATATAACCTGGGTCATAAAGTTGTATTTATGGTTGGTGCGAGCCATTTCTTTGGCCTTTTCCAGGATCTTGAGGCTCTGGAGGAACAATCCCTTCTTATAAAGGATATGAGCATAATCAAACTGCTCATGTAATTGAAGGTCAATGCTATCAGCGCTTTTTAAGAGGCGAAGACTGGCCAGGATCTCCTTATAAAGGTGGGTTTTGAGATTATAGAGTTGCCGCTTTTCAGTTCCCGGAAGTTTCTTTAAAAGGTACTTTTCATCATATTCATCCAACTTATCTATAGCGTCGAAAAGGCGGACTATTTTAAGGTCCTCCTTGGCTGAACTCCGCTTGATATACAGCTTAAAATGCCTTTTTTCTGCTTTTTCAAGGGACTTAATTAACTGAAATAATATGTCATGTGACCTGTTGGACATCGTGCATAAATTAGCTTGAAATCGGCTACCAGTAAGGGTTTTGCTACTAAAAGGGGGGCTTTGCCATGCTCAAAATCAGCTGAAGTTGTTTTGTGCGGCTATTTTCCCCAGACTACATTTGTGATGTAATAGTTCATTACATAGTTCATACAGCAGGCAATCGTTGAAAAAGGCAAGCCGTCAGAGGCCAAAGGTAAGAAAGAGTAGTCTGCGAAAAAAGCTGAGCAATCGGCTAATAAGTTCTAATTCTGAAGAATTTTCATATGGCAAGCAATCGTTAGAGGTCAGACCGTTTCTACGGTAGGACCTTTTTTTTTGAAGGTGCGCTAAGTTAAAGGGAAATTACGATACGTTGTTAATTTTTTCTGAAGTTTTTTCTGCTAAAATCCCCAATTCTTAATATTCTCTCAATAAATCCCGCAAAAACCCGAGAGTTCACAAACAATCCTGCATTTTTATTCTGATTTCATCAATTTGGCGCAATAGGATTTTCCAAAATTCAACCTTTTTAGCTGCCATTGGTAATCGATTATAACCGTAAAAGCAGGAAGACCTACTCCAAGCGTTTCAACACTGCTAACTTACCAGAATAACTACACACGTGCAGCACATCGAGTTTTTCGATATAGCCCATTTTGAAAATAATTACTACCGGGTTCCTCCTCCCGCAGCTCTTTCCCACTTCATTGACTTTTTCTGGGAAACAAAATTTGATGAGTTATGGGAAAAATATCCAAAGGGATTTTCTGATGCTCAGTTCCCTAATATCGGTTATACCTATATCATTAACCTGGGAACCCCCTTCATTATGCACGTAGGAGAAGGAAAGATCAGTATGAAAACAGATGGGTTCCTTCCACGCTATAATTCAATTGAATGTTTCCATAAACCAGGTAATAAATTATTTGGTATCAAGTTTCGTATCTCACCTGTTATTCTGAAGAAGAAAGTCAATTTTTCAGAGTATAAGGAATATATGTACCCTCTCAGTTATCTGCTTGAGCCTTCCATTATTGAACAGGTTAAATCTGTAAACAATTTTGAAGAGCGTATTGAAATCCTTTCCAATTATTTTATTAGTGAGCTAACCAGGTATGAAGGTTCCATTCAGGCCGTAAATATCGTTAGCACCATCCTGGATGATTGTTTCCAGCAAAACCGGTTCACTGATTCTGTTGAAACACTGGCTCAACAATACAATATTTCTTCCCGCACTCTGCTTCGCTATTTTGAGATGTGCACAGGTGTCAGCTGTAAACAGGCAATGCAGGTAATGAGAATAAGGAAAGCCACTTCCCACCTGGTCAATGACCCGGATTCCTTTGACTATACCGCCTATGATTATTATGATCATAGCCATTTCTATAAACACCTCAAACAGTTCCTTGGCAATAGCAGTTCTCGCACCATGGAGCCGCATATCAGGCTGCTTGAACTGCTACATAAAGATTAACCTGTAGAATCTCTTCCCCAAACTGGTCCATTACAGGCGGTTATATATTCTATTTAAGGTAGCATTTTACTTTGGCCTGATTCTTTTATCATTTCCTGTTGTAAATCTATTCGTTTCAATTAAACCATGTTTGTATGAAACAGCCAGGATACAAAATCATCCGTCAGTTAATGATGGTTTTTCTATTCAGCCTTATGCAATTGGCTTTATGGGCACAGGATAGCACAAGTTCAAGTGTCAGTGTTCATAAAGAAACAACCACCACTACAACCACCAACTGGTATACACAGCCCTGGGTATGGATAGTGGGAGGAGCAGTTTTTATTTTAATATTGATCGCATTGTTAAGAGGTAATTCAAGTAGCAATACCGAGGTTTCCCGAACAACGGTGATCAAAGACCGCGAAATTTAGCTTTCGGTACTCTTAGAAAATTATAATGGGTGACTCTAATTGATTAGAGCCACCCATTTTTTTCATCCCGGATCTATTCCGGATACGTAGCACGCATGCAGTTGACCTAATAAACAACACATGAGACTCTTAATTGCCAGCCCTTTGTCTTTCCTCTTCTGATGCAGTAGTTCTTCTTCGGGCCGCCTGCACTTTATTATTTCCAAAACGATAAGTAAATGTGAGATTGGCTACCCTTGTTTCCCTGAAGGCATGCCATTTTTCTATATAGTTATCATAAGTGATCACAGCCTTCGGTAGATTGGTCCAGAAGATATCAGTTATATTGAACCGCACTGTTCCTTTGCCCTTCATAATCGTTTTCTGTCCACCTGCAGATATTCCCCATCTCGGATCAAATACCATGAATCCCGCCTGCCCGGCTGAGTTGAAACTTCCGTTCAATTCTGCAGTCCATCCTTTTTTGAAGGTGAATGTGTTATTGGTGCGTAAATCAAGTGAAGGTTTACCTCTTCTCAATATCGTAGTTCCCAGCGCTCCATTAAAATGCTGATAATACAGATCTCCATTGCTGATCATATTCCACCATTTGGTGATTTTGATAGGTGCTGAAACGCTCATTCCATAATACTCAGATGATGACAGGTTGATGGGGATCTGTACTGTTACATTATCATCAGATGGAATACTCGGGAACACATCCCTGAACTTGGCAATGGCTATATCCTGGGGATCTTTTGTATGGCTATAGTTCAGTGAAACACTCAGGCTCTTTACAGTATAACTCATTTCATAAGACCAGGTCAGTTGTGGTAGTAATCCCGGACGGCCGGTTGCATAGGTTGTTACATCAATCAGGAATAAAAATGGATTGAGCTGACCATAACCTGGCCTGTCTATTCGTCGACTTACGGATACTCCAAGTGTCTTGTCCTCGCCCAGTTTGTAATTAAAAAAGGCGCTTGGGAACAACTGGAAATAGCTTGAATCAAATTTGATATTGCCTTTTAACTGTTCAGTTTTGATCTGTGTATGTTCCCCTCTTAGGCCAACCTGTATATCAAACTTTGACCATTCTTTTTTGAAATTGACATACCCAGCATTATTATTTTCATGATACAGGAAATGATTGGTCTTGTTCACATCATTCTGTGGAGTTCCAGTACTTACATTAAAAAATTGTGCGTCATTATCTGAAGAAACAAAACTGGTCTTGAAGCCTGTTTCAAATCTTGCTCCTTTCTTCAAAGGATTTACATAATCTACTTTGCCGGTCTTAAAAGTGAGTTTACCCTCCTGGTCTCCATCCAGAATATAATCGGGCTGCAGGCTACCCCCATTGAGATTATAATAGCTGGTAGCGTTATGTGTTAGTGAATTGGAATTGTATTCTCCATAATCCAAATCTGCTGTGATCTCTTTCCCCGTGCTGTCAAATGTGTGCTTGAAATTGATATTGGCCACTATATTCTTTCCATGATCATTATTGGTAGCGAAGGAATTAAACTTACTGGTAGCCTGTTTTGATGGATTGATAACGGTTGAGCTATTGGTATTCCTTCTTGTAAAATGATTGAAGTTTCCATTCACCACAAAACCCAGGATCGTCTTTTTGGAAGGAAAATAATCCATGCCAATCCGGCTTGTATGGGAACTGAATGGCATTTTAGCGTAATTGTCTTTCAGGTCGCCACCATTATAAGTCCCATTGGTGAAAAAGTTTCTGTCCAGGATCAAATGGTTCAATCCAATACGATAGGCATAATTATAATTTCCGAAGACATTGATCTTTTTATTTCGATAGTTAAAAGTTCCTCCTGCATTAGCTTTTGGATAAACTCCCTGACCATATCCTGCCGTCAAGGTTCCATTCACGCCCAGGCGCTGATCTTTTTTCATTCGGATATCAATAATGCCTGAATTACCTGCAGCATCATATTTGGCTGAAGGGTTTGTGATAATTTCTATTCGTTCAATTGCGGCAGATGGAAGTCCTCTTAAATAATTGGCAAGGTCAGCGCCGGACATGGCGGTGGGTTTTCCATCAATCATGATAATCACTCCTGATTTTCCTCTAAGACTGATCACGTCATTCTGATCAATATTAACTCCGGGTGATCTTTCAAGTACTTCCATGGCAGAACTTCCGGCACTGACAATGCTGTTCTCTACATTCACTACAATTCGGTCTGTCAGCTTTTGAATAAAGGGTTTACGTGCGGTAACGGTTACTGCTGATAAGTCCCCTGATTTTGGCAATAATGTTATTACTGGGACTGAAACACTGGTTTGCGTTTCAGATAACTGGAATGACGAAGTATAGTGTGTGGTAAAATTGATACTACTGATCCTGGCGAGATAATTTCCCAATGGAATGTTTTCAAACAGGGCATTTCCTTCTTTATCCGTAATAGCCACCCTGGCCAGCGATGAATCCTTCCCTTTCAATAATTCAACCGTTGCATTCTCCAGGCCTGTTTGCTGGGGGTTCACGATCCTAAGTGTAGCAGATCCTTTTATTGGTTGTTGGGCAATAGAAACTAAACTACAGGTCACAAAACAAATCATTAGCACAAATCTTCTCATAGCCGTTATTTCCCCAAAAATTGAGAAATAACGATAGATTTCGTACTAATACTTTATAACCAGTAACCGCTTATTTATGAGTGGGTTAATAAAGGTTAAGCGATGTCCGCTTTTTACATTTATGCCTATTAGTTGGTCTTTGTTGTCAGTGATTTTTCCCTGATAGCCTTGAATTCTGACCCTTCTTTCCATCCGGGCCATTTTTCCGAATAAGACAATCGCTTACCTACCTGGAATAGCAATTGAAGATCCTGGATAGCTCCATCCAGTACCCAGGTGGATGTATCAAATTCGTCTGAGGGACGATGATAATTCTTATCGGTATAGGAATCGGAAATCAATTTACCTGAACCTTTTTCTTTTCCTACCAGGTCAATGCCCTTGCTTGTATAAAGTGCCGGTACTCCCACCTTTGCAAAATTGAAATGATCAGAACGATAATAAGATCCGGCTTCCGGATGTATTTCAAATGCAATATCTCTTTCCTGTTTATGCGCTTCATCATGTAACCAGTCTTCCAGGTCATTCTGTCCCTGTCCCACCACTATAATATCTTTTGTTTTTCCAAACCAGTTCAATCCATCCATATTGATATTGGCAACTGTCTTTGCAATGGGATATACAGGATTTTGAGCATAATAAGCCGAACCCCATAGTCCCTGTTCTTCTGCCGTTACTGCCAGGAAAATAATTGTTCTCTCTGTTGCACGCTTCAAACTTTTAAAACCACGCGCCAGTTCCAATAACCCTGCTGAACCACTTGCATTGTCCAATGCGCCATTATAAATGGAATCTCCTGTTTCATCAGGTTTACCGATTCCCAAATGATCCCAGTGCGCAGTATAGATCACATACTCATCCGGATGTTTGCTACCGGTGATCTTGCCGATCACATTGTGCGACATATTATAGGTAGTTGTTGCAGTCAGTCCCACAGAAACTTTCAAGCCCAATGATTCACCTTTGAATCCTTTCTTATCTGCTGATGCAAACAGGGAAGAATCCTTCCCGGCAGCGCTCAATAATTTTTGAGCTGCAGGTCCGGAAACCCAACCTATCACATCACACAATGTTTCATTCTTGCCCCGGTTATCCAATCGCAGTCTTGAACCATTCCAGTTATTCTGGACAACTGAAAAAGGATAACTGGCCGCATCAGTATTGTGAACAATCAAACATCCTTTAGCTCCCTGGCGAGCCGCTTCTTCAAACTTATAGGTCCATCTGCCATAATAGGTCATGGCCTTCCCTTTGAATAATGTAGAATCATGTGCATTATATCCCGGATCATTCACCAGTATCAGAACTACTTTTCCTTTTACATCCAATCCCGCATAGTCATTCCAGTTATATTCAGGAGCTACCACACCATAACCTGCAAATACCAGCTCTGAATTATTTAATGAGAGAACAGAATCTGTCCGGTCTGTCCATATCACATAATCATCAAATCCTTTCAATGTAAATTTTTGCGATGCACTCTCCACCTTCATTTCTGGTGATGCCTTTGTGGTGATTTGTACCATGGGTACTTCCTGGAAATAATTATCTCCATTTCCCGGTTCAAGACCAGAAGCAATAAATTCATTCTTGAGATAATTAATCGCCATCTTTTCTCCTTCAGTAAAAGGCTTTCTTCCCATAAAGGAGTCTGACGACAGCATTTGGATATGATTTCTCAGGCTGTCTGCATTGAATGCAGTTAATCCGTCTTCAGAATCAATATAACCAGGGGCCTGACAGGAAAATATTGTGATTGCAGTGGCAATGAGAACAAAAAGATATTTATACATGTTAATGTTTTATCCAGGATTAGCGGAGGCCTAAAGATATGAGAGAATTTGATTGGGGATTGCCGTTTTTTCCTATCTTAAAGCGCTATGATACAGGACAACCTTTTAGTGATCCTTTCCCTGCTTTTCACCATCAGCATGCTAACGATGCTGAGTGATAAATTGCGTATTTCCTATCCTATTCTTTTGGTGATAGGTGGTTTATTGATAAGCTTGATACCCGGTATTCCGAATATAAGTATTGGACCGGACCTGGTCTTCCTGATCTTCTTACCTCCCTTATTGTATGCGGCAGCATGGAACACATCATGGAAAGATTTCTGGACAATGAAAAGGCCTATCAGTCTGCTTTCTTTTGGATTGGTAATCTTCACCTCTTTAGTTGTTGCCTTTGTATCAAATGCCATCATCCCGGATTTCCCATTAGCATATGGTTTTTTACTGGGCGGCATTATTTCACCTCCTGATGCTGTTGCTGCCACTTCCGTTTTACAGGGATTGAAAATACCAAAACGGGTAGTGACAATCCTGGAAGGAGAGAGCCTGGTAAATGACGCTTCTTCCCTGATCGTATTCCGGTTTGCGCTTGCAGCAATTGTAACCGGACAATTCAGTTTTTGGGATGCTTCAAAATCTTTCCTGCTGGTAGCTGGTATGGGTATTATTATTGGGCTTGCTATTGGCCATATTATGTATTTTATTCACCGGTTCCTTCCAACTACTCCCAGCATCGATGCAGGAATAACACTGATCTCTCCATATATCATGTATATCACCGCGGAGCATTTTCATTTTTCCGGCGTGTTGTCAGTTGTTGTGGGCGGTCTTTTCCTTAGCTATCGTTCACAGGATATTTTTAACTATGAATCACGGTTACCCCTGTATGCGATCTGGGAGACGCTTATTTTTTTATTGAATGGATTTGTTTTCATTCTTATTGGACTTCAATTGCCAACCATTATAAAGGAACTGGAAGGCTATTCAATTGGGGAAGCTGTCCTGTACGCGGTAATAATTAGCCTACTTACAATTATAATTCGCATCATCTGGGTTTTTCCTGGTGCTTATTTACCAAGGATTCTTTTTAAAAGCATTCGTGCTACAGAAACCCGGCCTACCTGGCAAACTGTGTTTCTTGTTGCCTGGAGTGGTATGCGGGGCGTGGTTTCGCTTGCATCTGCACTGGCTATTCCTCTTACACTGAATGGCAATGCATTTCCACACAGAAATCTTATATTATTTATTACGTTTATTGTAATCCTGTTTACGCTTGTGGTTCAGGGATTGAGTCTGAAGCCATTGATCCGTATTTTGAATATCAAGGTCAATGAAAAAGAATCAGAGAAATTACAGGCCCAGTCTCTTCGCATTCATTTGGCAGAATCAGTACTGGCTCATATTGATACCAATTACATGGATGACATTAATCATGATGCATATAAACGGGTACGCGACCGATATGAACGAATGATTGAAGTAGCTAAGAGAAAATTAGATCAGGAGGAAGATGCTGAAGAAGGAGGTGCTTTTCTACCCAGGTACCGGCAAATGCTGATAGTACTGGTAGAGGTTCGAAGAAGAGAATTGAACAGGGTCCGTCATTCCGGAGATTATGATGAAGAATTGATACGTGAACGGGAATGGGAGCTGGACCTGGAAGAAGCAAGATTAAGAGGATAAGGTTATTGGTAAAGGAAAAGCCATCCTGCTATTGGCAGGATGGCTTTATTATTTTTATTATCAGAAATTCTTACGATTTAGGCTCCAGTAATTTAAAGAACTGGTCTAATTGAGGCAGGATCACGATCCTTGTTCTGCGATTGGTAGCCTTACCTTCCGGTGTACTGTTATCAGCTATCGGTTTGTATTCACTTCTTCCAGCAGCAGCCATTTTAGCCGGATCCAATCCATATTTATTCTGGAGTATACGTACAACAGCTGTTGCTCTTTTGGCACTAAGGTCCCAGTTGTCAATCAATCCACCTGCTCCTTTATAGGGAACATTATCAGTATGACCTTCCACCATGAACTCAATATCAGGTTGTGCTTTTAATACAGCTGCTACTTTACCTAATACAGTACTTGCCTGGTCTGTTACTTCATATTTACCGCTTTTGAACAACAGCTTATCTGATATATCAATAAATACAACTCCTTTATCTACCTTGATATTGATATCCTGGTCGTTCATATTTCCTACAGCGCCTTTCAGGTTCATCACCAGTGCCATGTTTAATGAATCTTTGCGGGCCATCTGCTGCTGAAGTGTTTGAATATAGTTATCCTTGGCACCAATATTCTCCATTGATTTCTTGATGCTTTCTGCCTGTGATGAGCTGATCACGGAAAGATCTTCCAGCTGTTTCAGGGCCTGTGTATTGTTTTGCTTCAACAGATCGATCTGTTTGTTGAGATTGGCAATATCAGTTTCCAATGAGGATTTCTGCCGGTTCAATTCGGCTTTATCATTATTACAATTGGTAAGATCGGTAGTGAGCTGGGTATTGGTTCCCTGCAGCACAACATAATCAGCCTGCGCCTTTTTAAATTTTTTGGAACTCACACATGAGAAGAGGCATACCGACAAAACGGCCGGGATAATCAGATTTCTGGTATACATACGGGCAAATTTTAGTTTAAAATAAGTTTTGGCTTTAATTGCAACCAGAGTTGCAGCTGGTTGGTAAGGTCGCAAAGATAAAAACTATCGGTAAAGTGTCCCTTCAAGCTTTGTTAATATCTTTCAAGGTAAAATAATTACTGATTTACAGGGCTAAGCATAAAAATCCAGCATCTTTGCAATCCCCTTAAAACCCAAAATCAACTATTCAATGGCAACAAACCGTAAAGCCGCTATCGGATTTATTTTTGTAACCCTCCTGATAGATGTAATGGGTTGGGGTTTGATCATCCCTGTACTTCCCAAGCTGATTGCTGAGCTTAAAGGAATATCCATAAATGAAGCCAGCTCTTATGGTTCATTCCTGATCGCAGTTTATGCAGGTTTCCAATTACTTTTCGCTCCAGTAATTGGCAATCTCAGTGATCGGTATGGTCGTCGCCCCGTGATATTGTTTTCCTTATTGGGATTTGGGATCGATTATTTATTCCAGGCACTTGCACCTACCTACGGATTATTATTTATTGGCCGTATTATAGCTGGTATTACAGGTGCCAGTTTTACTACAGCCACTGCCTATATTGCTGATATCAGCACAAATGAAACCCGTGCGAAAAACTTTGGATTAATTGGAGCTGCATTTGGACTTGGCTTTGTAATTGGTCCGGCTTTAGGGGGTCTATTATCAGGATGGGGCATCCGTGCACCATTCTACGCTGCGGCTGGATTATGCTTATTAAACTGTTTATTCGGTCTGTTTGTATTGCCAGAGTCATTAGCTAAAGAAAATCGTAGAAAGTTTGAATGGAAAAGAGCCAATCCAATTGGGTCTTTTTTCTTCTTTAAAAAATATCCCACTATTGGAGGGCTGGCCTTTTCATTTTTCCTCATTTATCTGGCGGCCCAGGCTGTACAGGGCAATTGGAATTTCTTTACAATGTACCGGTTTAACTGGAGTGAGAAAATGGTAGGTATTTCACTGGCCGTTGTGGGTGTATTGGTTGGAGCCGTACAGGCGGGTTTATCTGGTGTAGCGAGTAAAAAACTCGGTAATGAAAAAAGTGTTTATACAGGCCTGTTATTATATACGCTTGGTTTGATATTATTCGCTTTTGCCACCCAGACCTGGATGATGTTTGCATTCCTGATCCCTTATTGCCTGGGAGGAGTTTGTGGCCCTGCTTTACAATCCATACTGGCTGGTCATGTTCCACCAAATGAACAGGGAGAATTACAGGGTGCACTAACCAGTTTAATGAGCCTGACCACGATCCTGGGGCCACTTATTATGAACAATTTGTTTTATTACTTTACCAAAGACAAAGCTCCGGTTCATTTTCCTGGAGTATCTTTCCTGCTGGGAGCTGTGTTCATGTTGCTTAGTACAGTAATTGCATGGAAGGTTTTGAGTCGTGAAAAGAGAACTGACCCTAAATTAAAAGAGGTGATTGAGGGCCATAATCTAAAGCCAACTGAACCGCATTAAAACACTTCTTTCTTCAATGCTTCCACCGTTTTCTTTTCGCTTCCCACGAATATTTTGTTATTAACTATAACAACAGGACGCTTGAGAAAGGTATATTCTTCGAGTATAAAATGACGGTAATCTTTTTCTTCCAGTTTCTTATCCTTTAGTCCCAGTTCTTTATATTTCATGGCCCGCCTACTGAATAAAGATTCATAACTGCCCGCCATTTTCTTCATTTCTTCTAATTGAGCAGGGGTTATTTTTTCAAATTTGATATCCTGCATTTGAAATCCCTTCCTGTCTATCTGCGTATCTTTTATGATGGCCTGCGAAGTAGTGCAATTGGCCAGGTGGTATATCTTTTTCATACTGCGTTTATATGAAGAGGAAATTTTAAAATTTCCCAACCATCCCGCCAACGGCGGGACAAAATGCTTTACTTTGTACCCTCTTATTTAAATTTCCTATGGCCAAAGATCAAGTTTTCAAGGAAGAAATCGAGCAAGCGAGTGATTTTAAATTTGGCGCCAATGTAGCCAAAGTGTTTGATGATATGGTCAACCGTTCTGTTCCCTATTATGGTGAAATACAGCGGATGATGGCCGAACTGGCTGCTGACCATGCAAAAGAAGGATCTGATGTATATGACCTGGGTTGCTCCACCGGAACTACCATGATCGGTATGGATACCCTCGTAAATCCCAATGTTCGTTTTGTGGGTATTGATGATTCCCAGGAAATGCTGGATAAATGCAAACTGAAGCTGCTTGAAATTGGCTTTTCCCGGGAGTATGAATTGCGCTGCGCAGACCTTAGCCAGGGTGTTAAGATCGATAATGCCTCTGTGGTAGTATTGTGCCTTACCCTTCAATTCGTAAGACCTATTTATCGTGAACAATTACTCAAGAATATCTATGATGGATTGAATCCAGGCGGTGTACTCATCCTGGTTGAAAAGATACTTGCCGAGGAAAGCGAGTTCAATCGTGATTTCATTAAATATTACTACAATTACAAACGCCGCAATAATTACAGTGAACTGGAGATCTCACAGAAGAGAGAAGCGCTTGAAAACGTACTGATCCCTTATAAATTAAGTGAGGATATCACCATACTCCGCGATCGTGGATTTATCAATTGTGAAGTTTTCTTCAAGTGGTATAATTTCGCCGGCATAATAGCGGTCAAAAAGTAAACAAACGCCTCTATGGTAGCCATTGGCAATTTCTTTTTCAAGTATCGGAACTGGATCTTTATTCTTTTTTATGCGGCATTATTTATTCCTTCCTGGCCCCTGTTTTCAAAAGAACAGTTTGGTGAATATTATTATGTGTGGCCAATAGCGCTGGGTCTGATCGTGACCATTACCGGCCAATTGATCCGCGGTCTGACCATTGGACTTGCCTATATAGTGCGGGGTGGTAAAGAGGGAAAACCTTATGCTGAAGGCCTGGTTACGGAAGGTATCTTCAATCATTGCCGGAACCCTTTATATGTGGGTAATATCCTGATGTTGCTGGGGGTGGGCATACTGGCCAATTCGCTTGTATACGTGGCAATTGTAATTCCTATATTTCTATTTGTTTACCAGGCAATTGTGCTGGCTGAGGAGAATTTTCTGCGTGGGAAATTTGGTCCAGGATACGACCTGTATTGCAGTAAAGTAAACCGCTGGTGGCCCAGCCTGAAAGGCCTGGGAAGTACATTTAGTGGCATGCAGTTCAATTGGAAGCGCTGGGTCCTAAAGGAGCACACCACACAATTCATCTGGCTCATTGGTATCACCCTGATCCTGTTATTGATATATCCCGAGCTCACAGGTGGAGATAAACAGCTCAGGAACATACTAATCGGCGTGATCCTGGGTGTTTTATTACTGATATACATATTGATCAGGTACCTCAAAAAGACGGGTAAATTCAAAGAGTAGCCTGTTTCCGTCATTTGCAAACATTCCTCGGCTTTTGTTGTTAAATTTGCGTTCCCCTCCGTCTTTGGTGGAGGCATCTAAATTGTGAATTATGATCAAGACAGGTAATCCGATAATCAGTATCTACACTGAAATGACTCCCAACCCGGAAACTATGAAGTTTGTGGCAAACAAGCTCCTGTATCCCGGCAAAAGCATTGATTTTCCAGATGCTACCAGCGCAAAGCCTTCTCCACTGGCTACTGAGCTGTTTGGGTTTCCCTTTATCAAATCTGTCTTCATCGCCAGCAATTTTGTGACACTTACAAAAACTCCTGATACTGATTGGAATGATGTAATCCCTGCTGTTCGCCAGTTCTTAAAAGAATACCTGGAAGAAGGAAAGGAAGTCCTCAATGAAGATGAAGTGGTAGTCATCAAAAAAGAAAGCAGCAATGAAGTGGCTGCAGATGATGACGATGTGGTTAAGCGTATCAAGGAATTGCTGGAAAACTATGTAAAGCCTGCCGTTGAAATGGATGGCGGCGCTATTCAATTCAAAAGCTATGATGATGGAGTTGTAAATCTCATGCTCCAGGGTAGCTGCAGTGGATGTCCTTCTTCAATGATCACTTTGAAAGCCGGTATCGAAGGAATGATGAAGCGAATGATACCTGAAGTAAAAGAAGTGGTTGCAGAAGCTGAGTAACTTCCTTTTACTATTACCAACCCATAAATAACATTCCCGCTCCACAAATAAAGATGGTGAGCCCGCCAAGTGCGTGCATGTATCTCTCCAGTTTCTCAGTTTTAATAATGGAAACTCCATAGTATCCCAATATTACCATTACACTCATTGTCAGCAGTGTGAAGAAGGTATAAACTGCAATCAACACCAGCATTCCATACAATGAGTTTTGTGCGGCAGGGAAATAGAGCAGTGGTATCATGGGTTCACAGGGTCCCAATAAAAAAATGATGAACATAACCCAGGGCGTTACCTTATATCTCTCTTTGGGTTGGACTGCCTGACCATGGCGGTGTTCATAAACATAGATCTCTCCATCTTCTACAGTATCAAAATGTTTATGTGGTTTGTTCTGCCAGGCTCTTATCAATCCCCAGGTACCATAGATAATTCCAAATAATAACAATACCCATCCTGCAATTCCTCCACGAATATTCTCCAGCCAGGATATTTTTGAAAGGCTCCAGCCGATGGCAGCACCTCCTAAAGCAAGTAATACAGAACTCCAAACATGTCCGCATCCGCAGGCAATTGTCCATAACAATGTTTTTCGGAACGACCAGCCTCTTGTTCTTGACAATGCAATAAATGGAACATAGTGATCGGGGCCTGTCAGAGTATGCAAACAGGCAATTGTTATCGCCGTCAGGATCAATATTTCCAGTTCAGCCTGCATATTCAGGTTTAACAGATTTAACAATAGTGGATTCCTGAACCATTTTGGCCAGCGTAAACAAGTTGTGATAAAGAAGTTCAGCCCCATGACCCAGCATCCGAACCATCATACCATTTCCCGCTACCTGGGTTATGCCAAATTCAATATCATTCTGATTCATGAGCCATTCATGTATTTGATCTATATCTTCCGCTCTCAAATTTTCTGCAGGGAAATAAATAAAACTGGCCTGGTGGGTAAATCCTTCCAGCTGACCAATTCTATTTGGATCAACCATTGAAGGTTGCATGAGAAGGTTCTCTTTAAGTATGATTTTATCTTCCTTATAGACTTCGGTGATGGTGTGATAAGAAGAAAAACGAAATACTTCTCCATTGAGTTTTCTTCCACAGGTCAACACTTCTCCCCAAATAAGATTACAGTTAGCAGACAGGTAAATCTTATTGGTTGATTTGAAAGCGGAATGCTCATGCGGAACACAGGGATGTGGGATGTAAGTAAATGAGCAATTATCAGCTAGCCGTATTTCTAAATGTTGGGAAGCACCTTTTTTCATCTGGAACAATCGCTGGTAAGATTGAGAATGAAGATGAAGGCGGGAGCCTTTGTCCAGGTCAATCCTAATTTCATACTCATCACCCTCTAAAATACCGGGAGATGAATTCATGATCATCAATTGCAGCCAGGTAGATTGTTTGTTCTCAGTAATATTAGCCACCTTGAATGGTGGTGTGAAATAGGTCTTACCCAATCGGGTAATACCATCAGCAAAATGGGTTTGTATAAGCAACTGTGCGTTCATCTTATCAATAGAGGTTCCTGTGTTTCTTCCAGTAATGCGTATTTCTTTATCCAGCCAATCACACGATCCAGCCCTTCAAGGCTCATCAGGTTGGTAAATACAAAGGGTTGGCCATTGCGCATTTTTCGTGCGTCTCTTTCCATAATGTACAGATCAGCTCCTACATAAGGCGCCAGGTCAATTTTATTGATCACCAAAAGATCACTTCGGGTAATACCAGGTCCTCCTTTACGTGGTATTTTATCTCCTTCCGCCACATCAATAACAAAGATGGTGACATCAGCCAGATCGGGACTGAATGTTGCGGATAGATTATCTCCTCCGCTCTCAATGAAAATGATCTCTACATCCGGGAAACGTTGCGCCATTTCTTCAACCGCTTCGAGGTTCATGCTTGCATCTTCCCTGATGGCCGTATGAGGACAACCACCAGTCTCCACTCCAATAATTCTATCAGCAGGAAGAAGGCTGTTCTTTGTAAGGAACTCGGCATCCTCCTTTGTATAAATATCATTGGTAATAACACCGATACTGTATTCGGCCGATAAGTCGCGGGTAAGTCGTTCAATCAAAGCGGTCTTACCGGATCCAACAGGACCCGCCACTCCAATCTTAATATAAGTTCTCTCTTTCATAATTCATTTCTAAATGCATCACGACATATATAATCTCGAGTATAATCGCTCATGTTGCATGGAACGGATATCAAAACCAGTACAGCATACACCGATTAACTCTTTATCTGGTTCCATACTTTTTGCGGACAGTTCGTTTATTAAAGCCTGTAAAGAAAACAGTATTTCCTGTCCGTGCTGCTGGCTAAGTGGTACAAGCTTCACACTGTTGGTTACAAAACCAGCTGCTGCATTGTAATAAAACCCGGTTAACGAATCTGATTTGGATATTCCAAGTGCCTGGGCGAACAAGCCAAATGCAATACAATAATGGCCGGTCAATTCTTCCTGTCGGATTGCCCGGATATAATTCTCAGTAATCCCGGTTTCGCAAAGCGACTGGAATATCTTGATCAATCGCCAGCCGAGCTTGTTGCTTGCCATTCTCATTTCCTTTGGCAGTTTTACAGCTGAACATAACTGATCAAATTCTACTATTGTATCAAATCTTTTATTCTCTGCTGCATCATAAGCTAATGACACCAGGGCTGCATCCGTATAATGCAGGTTCCGCGAAAGCGTTTGCACAATGAATTCCCTTGCCGATTCTTTATCCTTTACAATTCCCTTTTGCACATAGGTTTCCAATCCCGCAGAATGAGCATAACCGCCAATCGGCAGGGCAGGGTCACCTAATTGCAATAAGGACAGTAAGGCGTTATTCATTGCTGTGCGTCATTTTCATTATCCGGGTGAAAAGGCTTTCATTTCCCTGACCATGTGGGGCGACTGTAGTTTTCAATGGTTGAAGGAGCTTCCTGTTTTCAATGCTTACAGTATATCCTTGTGCGGTCAGCAGCTTATACAACGGCATTTCAAATGGAACCAGTAAACAGTTCACTTCAAAATAAAGCGGAAGATGTTTATTTCCGATCTCATAACAGGCCGAAGCCATTTCAAACATACTGGCTGGTTTAACCACTATACATTCACAGGGAAGTATTTCAATAGCAATGATCGATTGTTCATCCGAATAAATTATATCTCCCTGTGTAAGCCCGGCATGTTCAGCCAGGAACTTTAAGGCCAGTTCTTTTCCAGATTGTGTTTTTCGCCTGAGTATCCGTTTTCCTGCTTCAAACCATTCCAGTTGCAGCCAGTCAACAGAACGGTTGCCCAACTCATACGCACCAATATGTCCTATTTTAGCCTGGATCAGCATTAAGGATGTTTAAAAAAGAAAATAACGTTGTGCCAGTGGGGCCACTTTAATAGGTTCACAGGTAATGGCCACTCCATCAACTTTTACTTCATAGGTCTCGGGGTTAACATCAATTTGGGGAGTAGCATCATTATGGATCATATCTTTCTTGGAAATATTGCGACAATTCTTAACTGGCAATACCATTTTCTGCAGTTCGTATTTCTGAACCACTTTTTTATCCAGTGATAATTGTGATACAAAGCTCACACAGGTAGCATGCAGTGCTTTACCATACGCACCAAACATGTGACGGTAAATAACGGGCTGTGGTGTGGGAATGGAAGCGTTGGGATCACCCATTCGGGAAGCGATGATCATACCTCCCTTTATCATCATTTCCGGTTTAACTCCAAAAAGGGCGGGTTTCCACAAAACGATATCTGCTATCTTCCCAGCTTCCAGAGAACCTACATATTCGCTGATACCATGTGTGATGGCTGGATTGATCGTATACTTTGCTACATATCTTTTTACGCGGAAATTATCATTGTTATTTGCCTTATCTTCTGGCAATGCGCCTCGCTGCACTTTCATCTTGTGTGCAGTTTGCCAGGTCCGGGTTATTACCTCGCTAACGCGGCCCATAGCCTGACTATCACTGCTCATCATGCTAAACACTCCCATATCATGCAGGATATCTTCTGCAGCAATTGTCTCAGGTCTTATCCTTGAATCAGCGAAGGATACGTCTTCAGGAACTGATTTATCTAAATGATGACAAACCATCAGCATGTCCAGGTGCTCATCTATGGTGTTTACCGTGAAAGGTCTTGTTGGATTGGTGGAAGAAGGCAATACATTCGGGTACATGGCCGCTTTGATAATGTCTGGAGCATGACCTCCACCTGCACCTTCCGTATGATAAGTATGGATCACTCTGTCGCCAATAGCTTCCATGGTACTTTCCAAAAAGCCTCCTTCATTCAATGTGTCTGTATGAATAGCTACCTGCACATCATGCTTATCAGCTATTTTCAATGAAGCATCTATTACTGCAGTAGTACTTCCCCAATCTTCATGTATCTTAAGCCCCAGGGCTCCGGCCTCAATCTGTTCTTCTAAAGGTTCAGTGGCTGCGCAATTTCCTTTTCCTAAAAATCCGAGGTTCATGGGAAATGCCTCTGCCGCTTCCAGCATTTTGCGGATATTCCAGGCGCCTGGCGTTACAGTTGTAGCATTGGTTCCGTCTGCAGGACCAGTTCCACCACCGATCATAGTGGTAATACCACTAAATAGAGCATGATCTATTTGTTGCGGGCAAATAAAATGGATATGCGTATCAATGCCTCCTGCTGTTGCAATTAATCCAGCACCACCATGCACTTCTGTTGAAGCACCAATTACCATATTAGGCGAAACGCCATCCATGGTATCAGGGTTACCGGCCTTTCCTATACCCACGATCTTTCCATCCTTTATTCCAATATCGCCCTTTACAATTCCCCAGTGATCTATGATCATTACACTGGTAATAACAAAATCCAGCACTCCTTCCTCGCGGGTAGCTCTACCGGATTGCGCCATTCCATCCCGGATGGTTTTTCCCCCACCAAATTTGGCTTCATCTCCATAAACGGCATGATCCTTTTCTATTTCAATAAATAATTCCGTATCGCCCAGTCTAATCTTATCGCCGGTTGTTGGGCCATACATATTGGCATATTTGATCCGGTTAATATGCAGGCTCATACTTTCTTATTTTTAAAGTTTCTATTGTCAACTTCTTCCATCGCCTTCTTTTTACTCTTTGTTTTTGTGGAACCATCCGTCAGGTTATTGAACCCATATACCTTTTTAGCTCCTCCAAATTCAACCAGTTCTACCCGCTTTTCTTCACCTGGTTCAAAACGCACCGCTGTTCCTGCCGGTATATTCAGTCGCATACCAAATGCCTGTTCACGATCAAACTCCATTTCTTTGTTCACTTCAAAAAAATGAAAGTGGGAGCCGATCTGTACCGGGCGATCACCAGTATTAACTACCGTTACTTTTACAGTTGACCGTCCCTCGTTGGCGATGATATCGCCCTGTGCAAGTATGTATTCTCCGGGAATCATTTTTATAATTTAAGTCAGTTGTGATCGTTAGCGTATGGGGTCATGGACTGTTACCAGTTTTGTTCCATCGGGAAAGGTGGCTTCAATCTGTACATCATGGATCATTTCTGCAACCCCTTCCATTACATCATCGCGTGTTAAGATGGTGGCGCCGTATTGCATCAGCTCCGCTACCGTTTTACCATCACGTGCAGCTTCCATTAGTCGGGAACTGATGAGTGCTATGGCTTCAGGATAATTGAGCCTGAGACCTCTTGCCTTTCTTTTTTCAGCCAATTCACCGGCCAGGAATAACAATAGTTTTTCCGTTTCTCTGGGAGATAAGTGCATAAAATGATTGATAGATTGTCAGACAGGCAAGTAACCGAAAGAAATAAGTACAGTTAAGTTAAGAACTGTTGAATTATTTAAAAAGAAAATATTACCGGTTCATTCAATTGTTGGAAACTTTCCAGTTGACCTTCCGTTGGGAAAGGTAATCAAGAACAAAATCAAAGCATTTTTTGTCCTTTCCTACCAGTTCAGGAGGAAAAACTCCTTTTTCCCGGAACATATTTTTCAGAATAAGATTAACCGCCGCAGTACAGGTATAACCTGTTGTTCTTGCCATGGAGGAGAGTTTACTGGCTTTATCAAACCGGTCCAGCAGGTCATATTCAACAGTTGACGGCTTTCCATTTTTCAGGCCTTTGATGATCACTTTCATAATGGTGAACTCTTCTTCTTCCGGACCCAGTTTCCATTCATTCACCAGTAGACGGGAAGTAAATTCAAGAGGAGTTATATCAGTATCATTAATGCGGAGTGGATCAGTATTAAAAAATCCTGCCTTTTTCAATGCAATGATGAGGTCGATATGTCCCGGGTAGCGCAGCGTCTTTTCCTTCATATCCGGAATATGGGCCATGGTTTCAGTCAATGAGCGCAATCCATCTGTATTGAATGCTTCCAGGTCGCCCACTTCCGGGAACCGGATAATTTCCCTGTCGCTCATAGCATCCTTAATAATAATTGAGCCGGCTTCCACCATTCTTGCAGGACGGATATATTCCTGGATCACATCAACAGGTGAAAAAGGTGCTTTATATTGAAAAGGCGGCTTTCTTTCTTTTGGCAACCCTCCCACATAACACTCAAAAGAGGATATCTTCATTTCTTCATTGTAACGTCCGATGATGAAATTGCTCATACCGGGTGCAACTCCGCAATCAGTTATTACCGTCACATTCCTATCCTTTGCCAGCTTATCCAGTTGCAATGCATTCTCTGGAAAAAAGGAAATATCCACTACATTCTTTCCCGCACTGATCACAGCTTCCAGCGTATGAAATCCCATGAACCCTGGTACCGCATTTACAACAAGATCAAAAGGACTGAGCAATTCTTTGTACAGGCTATAATTGGAAAGATCAGCAGCAGCGGTTTCTATTTCAGCATTGCGATCCTTTAATAATAAGAGATTGTCCTTATTCAGATCGAATGCAGATACCTTATGCTCTTTTGCGAGGTCCAAAGCTATTGCGCGACCCACCATGCCTGCTCCCAATACCGCAACCGTCATGTGATAAGTTTATTAGTTCTTTTTTCCTCTTCTTCCCTGTAAAATTTTATAGAATGAGCGGCTGCGGATCTCTTCAATGGTAAGCCCTGTAGCCACAGCTTCTTCTTCGGTGATGGCCCCGCAGTTCATTGCTTTTAAAAAGAAATTCAGCAACCCCTGACCTGTAGCAGCATCATCAAAAATATCGCCAGTCAGGGTTGAAATGGCAGCTCTTTCCACAAATGTTTTCAACCGGAATACCGCATCATCATAGCTGCTCAGGAAGAAATTATAGGTGGCAGCATAGCGCATGGGTAATTGTGCGGGATTGAGATCCCAGCCCTGGTAAAATCCATTGATCAGTGAATGCATGGTATGATTATACCCTATCCGCCAGGCATTGTGAACAGATTGTCTGTTCTCTTCAAGTTGTTTCTCCGTTAGGTCATCTCCACGATGTGGAGCTACGGGCATTACATTGGTAGCGCCATCAGAAAGAAATATCCCTGTTCCTCCCAATGCTACCTTGGTCATATGATGAGCAAAATCGCATACCTGGTGATCCATTGTCTGGTATTTTGCAGTAATACCGCAGCTTGCTGTATAATCATAGGTCCCAAAATGAGCGGCAATACACCGGCCTTCACTGCTCCTGATTATTTTCAGTAAGGGATTACGCCCTTCATCATCCATGATTATCTGGGTGGCTTCCACCATGGTTTCCATTTTAAGTGTACCAGGTGCCAGGTTGTTTTTCTTCTCTATCAATTCAAATAATCTTACCAGCGTGGTTACCTGTTCCGGGATGGTGACCTTGGGCAACATTACCACAAAGTTGTCAGGAAGTTTTCCTTTTGTTTTTTGCAGTAAGGTGGTGAGAAATATATCCAGCGTTCTTACACCGCGATTCTTCAGGTCTTCTGTAAACGGTTTTATGCGAATACCAATAAAGGGAGAAATGGTTTTATTTTTCATACCCATTGCCAGTTCACCGGCAGCGGCAACAGCGGTTTCATCCTCTTCTGCATCCGGGCGATTACCAAAACCATCTTCAAAATCAATCCGGAAATCTTCTACCGGTTCTGTTTTGAGCTTATTAATGATCTTATCATAAACTGCATAAGAGAGCCAGCCCGGTTCTTTTTTTCGTTTCTCTCTATCAGTCTTTTCCAGTTTCTTCAGCAGCTTCTCTGCCTTCTTTTCTGAATCAGGCAATTCTTCATGGCCTTCCAGCTTAAGCACCTTTCCCAATGTAATAAAATCAGGTGCATAGGTTTGCAGGTTCTTAAGCGCTATTTCCCCCATTCGAATGCAGGTATCTGATTTAAAAAGGTTGGCTCCGCCGTAGACAGTATGCACAGCCTGCCTGTCTGGTTTATCACCGGGATAGGTTTGCTGAAATTTCAGGTTGGCGATCTTTAATTTGCCAAGAAGGGCATCTTTATCATTTTCTTCAATGGAGAGCTGCATAATACAGTTTGATTTTTGAACTCAAAAGATAAAATCACCGCTAATCAGGAACCCCTGTAGGTTGAGTAACCAAATGGGTTTAGTAATAAAGGAATATGGTAGTGTTCCTTTGTTGTAATATGAAAAACGATTTCTACAAAAGGGTAAAAACTGGCAGTGTGGTCCTTTTCAAAATAAGCCTTTGTCTCAAATTTCATTTTATATATCCCTGTTTCCAGAATCGTTTCTTTGGATAACAGGTCTGGTATTCGTCCATCTGCATTGGTAATTCCTTTGGCAAGTTCTATCCAGGTATTATTCTTTTGCTGGAACAGGATAATGGATACTCCGGAGGCAGGTTTGCCTTTTGTAGTATCAAGAATATGTGTGGTTAACTGGCTCATGGTTATTCATCCAATAATTTTTCCAGGCGGAGCCTGGTTATTTTATTCTGTTCATCAGCCGCAATTTCAATCTCTTTTTGAGGATCGTTCGGTAAACGCGATCTTAATATGGCTAACATTTCATCGGCGGATTTTCCCGTTGCACAAACAATAAAGATATACCCAAATTTTTCTTCGTACTCCTTATTCCCTTTCGCGAGTGCTTTGATTGTTTCTTCAGAAGCGGTACTGGTTCCGCTTTGTTCTCCCATTGCCCAATTTGCTGTTGATGCAAATTTCTTCTTTAATGAATCAATATCTCCAATCTTCGGGTGATGAGAGAACGCTTCCTTCCAATCTTCCTGTGAACATTTATACCATTCATCTTCTGCGTCGTCCAGTAATTCAACAAGATCATCTATCGGGAAAAATCCCATCACTTTTTCCACCCAGGCAGATGAACCACAACATTTTTCCAACTCCTGCCTGAGTTGTGGTTTGGGAAGCATATTTAGATCATGCAATGTCATATTTATGCTTTTCTACCCCAAAGTCTCATTCTGCTAACTCCTCCATCCGGTAATATCGTGAGCCGCACATGAGTAAATGGATCATTATTGACAATCTCCCTTTCAAAATAATGTTCATGATCGGCACTGAGCTTTGATTGAGGCAGAATGGTTGTCCATTTCACGGAAGAAGTATTCAATTTGCTTTCTTCTTCTAATGGCAATACAGTGCCTTCGATAATACAACTGTCGGGATAATTGCCTTTAAAATGACAGGTATCAACCAGTATTTTTTCAATTATGCCTTTATGTGCAAGTCTAACAATCACCCAATCCCGGTTATTGGGAGTGCGATTGCGTTTAGTTTCCCAGCCATCGCCCATATTTATGCCCCTGCCGGGCATAATGAGGTTATCCATATGCGAAAAGAACATATCATTACACAGAACGGATTTTGCTCCGTTTACTGCAGCAGCCAGGTCAACCTGTTCCTCCTCTTTGACCGCATTCCAGTCCTTGAATACTTCACCATAAACTTTCAGACGGGCAACACCACCGTCGGGATATATGTTTAACCGCAGATGGGAATATATAGTGTGATCGGTAATAGCATAGAAGTTCTGGGATCCGGGATCAAGTGGTGATTTGGGCAGTATCTCTTTCCACTGGATTGTTGAGAGATCAACAGATTCACCGGCAGGTATATTAGCTGCCTCGATCGATGCATGAGGAGGGTGATTCCCCAGGAAATAGTTAGTGTCAATATCTACTCCATGGATCTTTCCTGAAACCGCCAGCTGGATTATACACCAGTCGTGCCCAGGCACCCGTTTACGCCTGGATTCCCAACCATCCATCCACTTACCACGGTCGGTATATTTATCGGCAATAAAAATGCCCCGGCCAGGTTTTAGCAAATTTTCTTTCCCGGCAAAAAAATCATCTGAGCACAATAATGCTTTTCCGCCCAATCGTTCTGCGGCAAGATCAGTCAGGTTGGTAAATGATATTTCTGATATTGTTTTTTCCATGAAGTTTCTTCCTGAGGATAAGTTGTAAGCCTTTAGCGCTTAACTATTTTTCCTCTATTCAAATGTAAATACTTTCCCTGATCAAATACTTTTTCACCAGCCAGCCAGGTCTGTTCAATTAGCCCGTATAATTGTTGTCCTGAATAAGGAGTGATCTTATGCCGGTGCTGAATCATCTCTTCCGTTACTATAAAAGACCTGTCCGGGTCCCAAACCACAAAATCTGCATCACAACCTTTCGCGATCCGGCCTTTTGTTTTCTGCAAACCCGGCAGTAACGCTGGTTTGGCAGCTAACCAGTTGGCTATGTCCTCTATTCCTGCTCCATGTTTTCTTCCAGCCGTCCATAGAACCGGTAAAGCAAACTGGACGGAGGAGATGCCGCCCCATGCTTTCATGAAATTTCCGCTGGTAATTTCTTTCATATCAGGTGGAGCCGGAGAATGATCGGTAGCTACAAAATCAATAATCCCTTCTTTTAACGCCTGCCATAATTTTTCATTATTAGCTTTTTCGCGGATCGGAGGGGCACATTTGAAAGCGGTTTGGCCATCCCTGATCTCCTCTGCATGAAAGAAAAGATAATGTTGTCCGGTCTCTACAGTTAATGGTAATCCTTTCTCTTTTGCTTTTACTATTTGCGGAATTGAATCAGCCGACGACAGATGAACGATATGGGTGCGACAACCAAATTCTTCACACAACCGGATCATTAATGCAATGGCATCATCCTCCCATTTCTTTGGACGGGAAGAAAGATAATCCCTGTATGAATCCGTATTAAAATTGGAATGATCAACCGTTACGGTTTCTAATTCGCAATGGACCAGCAGTGGCAGCTTATGCCTGGCAATAATTGGCATGGCTTTTCTGAGATCAGCTTCTGTAACATTTGGGAATTCATCGATACCTGAATGAGTGAGAAAAGCCTTGAACCCTAAAACCCCTTTTTCAATCAGTGGCTCTATTTCATTTTCATTCCCGGGTACAACCCCTCCCCAAAATCCACAATTTACATGTAGTTTATTCTGCGTGGCGTTACGCTTTTTTTCAAGGGAATCAACAGTTGTTGTAACAGGTGAGGAGTTCAGGGGCATATCAACAAGCGTAGTAATTCCTCCTGCAATGGCTGAACGGGTAACGGTATCAAATCCTTCCCAGTGCGATCTGCCGGGCTCATTGATATGAACATGAGGGTCAATGATACCGGCCATCAGTATACTATTTCCAAGATCAATTACATCAAAATTTCCGGCGGGAAGTTTAGGCAGGATATCCTCAATGATTTCGCCCCGGATCAGTACCACAGCCTTCCGGATACCATCAGGAGTTAATACTCTTTCGCTGAGAATCGCCTTTTGCAGCATATTATTAATTAGAAGGAAAGGATATCGAAGGTACATAAAGGATATATGCCCTGCTTTTTGTCAAAAAAACAAATTACATTGCTGAAGGCAATTCCTGGATCATAGAACAATCATCCAATGGCAATACTACTGCTTATATTATCCGTGATTATTCTCGTGATGTTGGTCATGATGACCTATCGTATCCATTCCATTTCCAAAAAAAATACTGATGATGATGGCTATCATGAAAGAACCGGCCTGATCCAGGGCTGGATCTATGCTGCCATTGTATTTACGATTATCGTGATCATTGCAAGTATATGGTTCATGGTAAAAGGTACTCCTTATGAAGGCCACCTGATGGAATGGCTGAATATTGTTGTGCGGGTAATGCATATCACCTTTGGGATCGCCTGGATAGGCGCATCCTTTTATTTTGTATGGCTGGAGAATGCGCTTAATAGAACGGAAAATGTAAGAGATGAACTTGCGGGCAATTTGTGGGCTGTACATGGCGGTGGATTTTATTACCTCGAAAAATATAAGGTAGCTCCTAAAACCATTCCCAAAAATCTGCACTGGTTTAAATATGAGGCTTATTTCACCTGGGTTTCGGGTTTCGCATTGCTCTTCATCATCTATTATTTTAATGCCCAGGCAATGTTGGTCGATAGCAATGTAATGAAGCTAAGTTCCACAACGGCAATCAGCATTGGAATTGGATCTTTTGTAGTAGCCTGGCTATTGTATGATTTATTATGCAAGTCTCCACTGGTCAAAACCGGATGGCTTTTTTCTTTAACAGGTTTAATTCTTCTTGCGGGTTTCGCTTATTTCTATAGTCACGTATTTAGTGGTAGGGGTGCTTTTATTCATTTTGGGGCCATGATCGGAAGCATTATGGTGGCGAATGTTTTTTTTGTGATCATCCCTTCTCAAAAAGCGATGGTGAATGCAGGTAAGAAAGGAGTGGCACCTGATCCGCAAAAAGGAAAGAAGGCCTTGTTTCGTTCCCTGCATAACAATTACTTCACCTTGCCGGTTCTCTTTGTAATGGTGAGCAATCATTTCCCAAGCACGTTCGGCAATAAATACCAGTGGGCAGTATTGGCTACTATTTCATTGGGGAGTGCAGGTGTCAAACACTGGTTGAATTTGCGGGAAAGGGGTCAATTGAGCGTATGGGTACTACCTGCTTCTGTTATTTTACTGTTAGCTGTTGCGTATGGCACAGCACCTAAACCGAATAATGCGAAGTGTGATGATGTTTCGTTTGCTGCGATAAACTCCATTGTTCAGCAGCGTTGTATTACCTGTCACTCATCCAGACCAACTGATGCAGTTTATACGTCGGCACCCAATGGCGTGAAATACGATACTCCACAGGAAATTGTCAATAAGAAAGACCTGATCCTTCAACGGGTAGTGCTCACTAAAACAATGCCCCAGAACAACAAGACCAATATGACACTGGAAGAGCGGGAGTTAATTCGCTGCTGGATTGAGAAGGGAGCAAAAACGCAATAATATAGAAGTAAAATATCCAGGATAGGAAGGATTATCCCTGCGCGTCATCCCAATGTCATTGCAAATTCTATAATTCATTATTCATTCTTATCATTGATCTCAATCATTAATCAGGTATATTCTTCATTGCATTGATGTGGATCAACGAAGTAATTTGCCGAATGAAAATTGATCTGGATGAAGTATTTATTTTATGTGATAGGTGTTTTCCAGCTTTCTGTTAATAACTAATTACTAAAACTCAAAAATTTTATTAACAAAACTTTGAAGTAGTACGGTTTTTGTTTCCCTTGGCACCATAGCCACCACGGATATTCTGTATCCTATCAATACTTTTAAAATCCAGAGCCATGAAAAACAAAATTTTACTTTTTGTAGGGTTAGCCCTATGCGTTTCTGCTTCGCTCCACGGCCAGTACTGCACTCCGGCCGTTACCAATACAGGAGTTTATTTTTACAATGTCTATTTCAGTGGATCCGGGAGTTCTGGTATCACTGGCGGTTCATCTTATACTGCTACGGGTTCCCAGGGATATATAAATAATAGTGTGACCCCGTCAGGTACTGTTAATCGCTATTGCGGAGTTAGTATATACTATCATGTATTCAGCTGTGGCAACCGTGGTCCCATTCCTTATAATGTAAGGATATTCGCCGATTATAATAGTGATTTTGATTTTGACGACGCAGGTGAGATCGTATATGATTATGACTATACCGCACCAGATGGAGATTGTGCTTCTGTAGGTGCACCTGCCTTTTTCCAGGTAGCTGTAAATGCACCTTCTACCATTCGGTTAAGAATGGCAGTTCGGGAAGGTGGAACAAAGGCAACTGCATGTGGAGGTTATGTTGGTGAAATAGAAGATTATTCATTAACGGTGGCTGCCAATACCGCCCCGGTGATTGATGGTACTGCATTTCCATTTGTTAACTCTTTGAAACAATCGCAAACCAATAATGAGGGATTTGGCATTTCGCAGTTATTACAATCGTCTATAACCGGGTCCTCATTAGAATCGGATGCAAATACCTGTGCAGGTAATGGTATTGCTATTACTTCGGTAAACGGGCCCGGGCAATGGCAATATAAGAATGGAACGGGGGCCTGGACGAATGTAGGTGCTGTTTCGGTATCCAATGCATTATTACTGGCAGCAGGTGACGCCACTACATTAAATAGTCGGCTGAGGTTTGTTCCATCCGGTGCAGGCAATGCAAGCTTTGATTTCAAAGCCTGGGACAGAAGCACAGGAACAACAGGCGGGTACGGAAATACCTCAACTGGAGGTGGCACTACTGCATTCAGTACTGCTTCAAAAACAGCTTCTCTCACTGTTTATTCAAATGCAGCTACTGCATCTGATGTAAATGTGTTTATGGCAACAATGGCCAGCAATGACAATTTGTGGAATGTGAAATCAACTTCTCTTACCCGCAATACGGGGTCATTGAAAAATCCTGATAAGGTTACTGTTGACAATACAAGCGGCTATTCCGTGGATATTGATATTGACCCTGTCAGCAATAGACTGGTATGGTCAGGCGGTAGTGATGGTACCAAACTAATGAGTAGTAATCTTGATGGTTCGGACCTTCAAACGCTGAGTACAGGTATCTTAACCTATCCAACAGGAGTTGCAGTCAGCGGAAGTAAGATCTATGTACTTGATTATGGTACGGCGCTTTATAGTTTTAATGCAGATGGTAGCGGAATGACCAATTTAACAGGGGGTGCAGGCCAGGCAAATGATCTTGCAATTACCGGTGATATTGAATATGCCAATAACAAGCTGTATTATGTAAATAGCCCGGATGCTATCAATTATAATATCCTGGAGACAAATATTGATGGTACAGGAACAACAACAATTTATACAAGTACCAATCTGATCAATGGACTTGCTCTTACCAATAGCAGAATATTCTGGACAGAAATGGATGGCAGTAATAACGCTTCTGTAAAAACTAAACCAATTGCTGGTGGGTCAGTTACCGACCTTGTAACTGAAGCCGGACAATATTATTCAGATATATTTGTAGATGTAAGCAATTCTCTTATTTACCTGACTACTGTTGATGCGCCTGGTTTTGCCAATAGCCGTATCAAATCCATACCATTTGGAGGAGGAAGTACCGTTCGCCTACTTGACCTGGAAGATAATTCCGGTGCAATGGCCTTCCGTGTTGTAAGTGGCGCATTGCCTGTTCATTTCATCAGTGTAAAAGCAACCCGGCAGGGAAGCGACGTAGAAGTGCTGTGGAATATCGCCAATGAAGAAAATGTATTGAAGTATGTGGTTGAACGCTCGGCTGATGGTCGCAATTTCACAGATGTGGGCTCAGTTTATGCCAGCAACCAAAGCAGTTATAACTGGCTGGATGCGCAACCACTTCCAGGGAAGAATTATTATCGCATTCGTGCAGTTGATATTGATGCAAGTGTTCTTTATAGCAGCATTGTAGTGGTGAGCATGGATAAGAAAGAACCTTCTGTATCAGTATACCCAACAGTTGTTGAGAACAGGCAGTTCAATCTAAGATTTGAAAATGCCGAAAAAGGAACTTATACCATTAACGCAATCAATGCAGCCGGACAAAATGTGTTTAGTAAAAACATTATACAGACCGGTGGCAGTTCAGTTGAAACAATCAAGTTGCCATCAGGCATGGCAGCCGGTGTGTATAAGGTAAGAGTATCTGGAAAAGATAAAACCTGGACAGAGACGGTGATCCTTAAGTAGGACATTGTTCTGAGTATATAGATTAATATAAGGCGTATGGAGTTTATTTCGTTTTGGAATGCTCTATGCGCCTTTTTTAATTAAGCAATGGGTGCAGTTCACCGAGGAAATATCGTCGTTTACCTATATCCAAACTGAATCCTTCAACCTGCTGGACATAATAATTATCTTGTGGATGAAACCCAATCCTTTTATCGTTCACTTTACAGCAGACTGTTTTTATGGCACGACATGGTAATACACCGCGAAAAGAAGGTTCACCAAAGGCAAAAGTCACAAAGGAAAATTTGAAACAGGCGCTTGTTCTGTTTAGCTACATAAAACCTTACCGGGTACAGTTTATATGGGGCATGGTCTTTATTGCCCTATCAGCTTTTACTACCAGCTTATTTCCTTTTTTCCTTGGCAAGATGATAGATGCAGCATCTCCGGGAGCTGCTCTTCCGCTTAATTCCGGACCAGCTTTTGCAACCGGTCGGCTTAAAGATATTCACTGGAGCCTGAATACAACACTGCTATTGATCTTTATCCAGCTTACTGTGCAAATGGTATTTTCCTATATGCGGTTATATTGTTTAACAGCAGCAGGAGAAAAATCCCTTGCAGACATGAGAAGGGATGTTTATAGTAAGTTGCTTACAATGCCCATGAGTTTCTTTTCTGAAAAAAGAGTTGGAGAATTGAGTAGCCGGATATCATCTGATCTTTCACAGATCCAGGATGCGATATCTTTTACACTTGCGGAGTTTCTGCGCGGCATCTTTACGCTGATCATTGGCCTGTTCTTTATTTTCTGGATCAGCGCCAAATTGGCCCTGGTGATGCTGGCAATGGTTCCATTGCTGGCAATTATAGCAGTAGTATACGGAAAACGGATTCGGAAAATGGCCCGTCGGGCACAGGATCAACTGGCAGATAGCGGTACTATTGTCCAGGAAACATTCCAGGGAATTTCCGTTGTAAAGGCATTTACCGGGGAATTCTATGAAGTTAGCAGGTATGTGAAAAGTATCCAGTCTGTACTGGTTACAGCTATCAGGAATGCCAGGTACCGGGGTGCCTTTGTATCATTCATGATCGTTAGTGTATTTGGTACCATTGCATTTGTAATGTGGTATGGCGCGAGGATGATTCCGGCAGAACTCACAATTGGGTCCCTCACCATGTTTGTTATCTTTTCCATGTTTGTGGGTGGCACCTTTGCCGGTTTTGCTGATATATTTTCACAATTGCAAAAAACGCTTGGCGCTACACAGAGTGTAAGGGAAATATTGCGAAGTGAAGGAGAGCCGGTAGAATTGAAACCCATTTTGGTAGAACCGCAATATCATTTAAATGGAAATGTGCGGTTTGATCATGTAGCATTTAGTTATCCCGGACGCAAGGACATCCCTGTTCTGAGAGACCTCTCATTAAGTGCCTTCAATGGTGAGCAGATTGCTATTGTAGGCCCAAGTGGAGCGGGAAAATCCACTCTTGCATCTTTGTTATTGCATTTCTATGAACCAGACAGTGGTACTCTATACTTTGATGAGCGCCCCGCCAGGGGATTTCCACTCTCTCAATTAAGGCGACAAATGGCTTTTGTGCCACAGGATGTTGTTTTATTTGGTGGCACCATCAAAGAAAATATTGCTTATGGTAAGCCGGGAGCTACTGATGAAGAAATTACGGCTGCTGCAAAGAATGCAAATGCACATGATTTCATAATGTCATTCCCCGAAAAATATGAGACCATTGTTGGAGAACGAGGAATTAAATTGAGTGGTGGCCAGCGTCAGCGTATTGCCATTGCGCGAGCTATTCTAAAAGATCCCGCTATCTTAATATTAGATGAAGCTACCTCTTCACTGGACAGCGAAAGTGAGCAATTAGTTCAGGAAGCATTGGAAAATCTCATGAAAGGCCGTACTTCATTTGTTATTGCTCATCGGCTCTCCACTATCCGTAATGCTGATAAAATTGTAGTTATTGACCAGGGAGTAGTAATTGAGACCGGAACTCATAATGAGTTGATCAGTCATAATGGCCTCTACCGTAAATTGAATGATATGCAATTTGAGTTTGGGGTGATAACGCAGTCAAATGAAACGCCTCAGTAATTCCTGCACTTTAAATTTTTGAAATAAGGAGGCCGCATTACTGCGGCCTCCAACACTGACCTACCATAAAAACGCACAGTGGTAAAAATATAATTTCAACCACTGCATTAACAAATAATCAATAATGTATTTTCAACGGTAAAAAGGTGAATTTCCTGGAGCTATTGATCACCCGTTTTCAAGAAATTGAAACGCTTATATATGTTGATATCACCCCTGCAAGGCCGCCACGCTTCCTATAACTATTCCATTTTCAATTTTATACTTTTCTTTCACTTCTTCAGCCAGTCCATCACGAACAACCAACAAGACGATTTGTATTCCATTTCTCTTTTCCAGAATTTCCTGCAAAATCTGGTCAAATCCTTCACCCTTCAATTCCATTGGACCGATTTCATCAATCACCAGCCAACCTTCTTTATTGATCCCCTCCTTTATGATCTCAACGGCCCGGTCAAATCCTTTTTTGCTAAAGGCATAGCGACCCACAATCAGTACCTGTGATTCTCCAGGTGCCGCTTCCATTGGAAATACTTCCCGCGTCTTTGCATTCATAAAAAAACGCTTGCCATCGATGACCGGCGTTAGTATTCCAGATACATCTAACCTCCCCTGGGACCAAATTACTAATGAAGTTGTCTTTCCAATCTGAATTGAACCATTCAGAATAACAACCTGCCTCATCGTATCCTCATTCAATGCATTAACCAGAATGGTTTTTCCTGTTGCGATCAGGCGTGCAATTCCTTTTTTCTGTTGGTAGTGTTTACCCGCCAGTTTCCAACTCTTGGCGGCCAATTGTTGTGTGTCGGGCAAAAGCTCCAGGACCTTTTGAATATCGGGCTGAGCCTTTGTTCTTTTCCTGCGCAGCCACCAATGCAGGAATTGCTTGATTAACGGGCTTGCTACAAAATACCAGGTAAGCACTATAAGTACTGACCTTACCAGGATATTCAGAGAAACATGCGCAGGCAATAATGGCTCCCCGATCTTATAATATGATTGAATATACAGGAGGATCAGCAAGATCCACATCACAAATACGCCTTTCTCAAACTTGCTTCGTTTTTTATCTTCAGATGGAATAGCAACAGGTGAACTTGTATTTATTATTATTCCATTATCACCTTCCAGTCGCCATTTAGAGATCTTTCCCGGCAAAATGGAAGCCCACCAGCCAACCAGTGTGCCAACTATCAAATGCAATAACACATAACCTCCTCCAATCAGCAAACTATAATTGGTTGCCTGTTTTTGTTTGGTCAACCCATTGATGAAATCATTCAATACTGTCCAAAGATCCTTACCATAAATAATAGTAAGCATGAGTATCCGCTGGAATCCCGATTCCAGCAGTGATAATATCGCAAGCA
>Ga0207648_10000935_pt1 | contig 32936 bp, 33 predicted proteins | sample KBSMisM32_FD_184310 | JGI IMG/M metagenome (GOLD analysis project Ga0207648, IMG submission 184310) | Miscanthus rhizosphere microbial communities from Kellogg Biological Station, Michigan, USA - KBS Miscanthus M3-2 (SPAdes) (version 2) | ecosystem: Host-associated > Plants > Roots >... | reverse complement strand
TGGCATGCGCGCATTGTAGAAGACTCAAACGAAAGCCGCCGCCCGATTCACAGCGGACGGCGGCCCGTTTGTCTGCAACCAGACGCGTCTGTCAGCGGTCAGCCGCCGGTGTCGTCCGGCTTCGCGCCAGTCTTCGAGCCGCCGCGTTCCTGCAGCTTCGCTGCGACGCGCGAGCGTACTTCCGTATCCGACGCCATGCGCTCGACGATCTTGTTGAACTCCGGCACTTGCAGGCCGCTGCGTTCCACGGCCGCGATCATGTCGGACTCTGCGGTCTGCTTGACCTTGTCGGCCGCCTGCGGGTCCTTCGCGCTCTGCAGCTCGGTCGCAGCCTTCTGCTGGATCGTCTGCACGGCTAGATACGCATCCGCGAACTGATCGAGCTTTTTCTCTTCGATCGGGCCGGCGGTCGCGCCCGGTCCCGGTGCGGTGGCGGCGCCCGAGGGTGCAGGCGATTCCCGCTCGTCTTCAGTCGTCGCGCCCGGCGCGTTCTGGTCGTCGGTCGTGGTCGGCGGCAAGTCTTGCTGCTGCGCGGGCTCGCCCACGTCAGCTGAGCTTGGATCCTGCGGGCTCGGAGGCGGTGCCTGCGAGAATGCAGCAGGAGCGGCCAGGGTCGCGGCAGCCAGCGCGGCGAGCAGTTGATATCTCAAAGTCATGACGGTGGTCCTCGGTATGCGATTGAGCGGTACCGAAACGAAATCCCGGCGCGATGGCCGCGGTTCCGAGAAAGGATTTTCCGTCGCTGACTGCAGACGTTCGCACGAATTGCGTGGTGGCGATGACCACAGCACTCGCGGGATTTCAGTACGTCGTTACTCGAAACGCTGGTCACTCGGACGCGCCTCGAACTCACGCTTGCTCAGGTAGCCGTCGCCGTTGGAGTCGATGCCGTCGAAGCGTTTGCTGACGCTGCCCTTCACGGAAGCTTCGCTGCGGCTGATCTGCTGATCCTTGTTGCGATCGAGCGCTTTGAATACGACTTCGACGTCTGCGGTGCTGCGCACCGGCAATTCGTCGGCTGTTGCTAGCGACGCTGCGAGCGCAGATGCCGCGCACGTCGCGATGACGATGGTGTGCATCACAATACCCTCCTTGGTAGAACGCGAGGCGAAAAGCGCGGTTCCGCTTATTTCCGCTGCTGACTCAGTGCAACGCCGCCGAGAATGAGCGCACCGGCAATCGCCATGCTCGGCGTGAGCGGTTCGCCGAGGACGATCCACGCCCACACGACACCGAACAACGGCACGAGGTACGTCACTGTCACTGCGCGCGCGGCGCCGACTCGATAGATTAGTCGGAAGTAGATGAAGTACGCGGTACCGGTGCAGAGCACGCCGAGTAGTACGGCGCTCACCCAGGAGTGCATCGGTATCGCCCCTTGCGGCCATGAAGCGATCGCAAACGGCGCAAGCAACAAGCTCGCGCACACCAGCGTCGCGGAGGCGACGGCGCCGGACGGAATGCCTGGGAACTGTCGACGAATCAGGTTGCCGCCGATGCCGTACAGAAATCCTGCGAAGGTGCCGGCGAGTGCCGCGCTCCACACGCTGCTGCCGCCCGCGGTCTTGCCGCTCGCGAGCACGGCGACGCCAATGAATCCTACGAGCAGGCCGAACGCACGCCGCTTGCTGATCTGCTCCTTGAAGACCACGAAAGCAACCAGCGCCGTCCACATCACGGCAGTCGCATTCGTGATCGCACCGATACCGGCGGGCGCGCGCTGCGCCGCCCAGGCGAACAACGAGAAGGGAATCGCCGTGTTGATCGCCGAGACGAAGATCAGCGGCAGCACGTGCTTGCGATTGAAGTGCGTGTAGCCCTTCCAGAGGATCGGCAACAGGATCAGCGCGCCCAGGGCCAGGCGGATCTCAACCAGCGGCAGTGCCCCGAACTCGCGCGCCGATACGCGCATGAACAGAAACGAGGCGCCCCAGATGGCGCCGAGGATCGTGAGCTCGAGCGGCGTCAGCCAGCGAGCGGCTTCGGGCGCGGCGGTACCCGAGTTCACCGTGGTTGCAGGGGCTTCGGCTTGAGACATGTCGCGAACCTCAGTGCCACAAATCTAGCTGCTGGCTGGGGCATTTTCTCTGTAATCGCGCCGTCTGCAAGCGCATACTGCTTGCGCCAGTCACAAATATGGCTCGTGACTCATGCCGATCCGCCCCACCGTACTGCCTGCCTTCGCAGTGTTCGCGGCCGCCGCGCGCCACCAGAACTTCGCGCACGCCGCGGAGGAGTTGCACCTCACTGCGAGCGCTGTCAGCCATCACGTACGGCGGCTGGAATCGACACTCGGTGTCACGCTGTTTCAACGGCATGCCCGCGGAGTAGAGCTGACGGCCCAGGGCCGCGCGCTGGCCGATGCGACCAACGTCGCGCTGGCCGACCTCGACGCAGTATCCGGCTCGCTGCTGAGCCACGACAAGGAAATTGCCCGAGTTCGGGTAACGACGCTGCACTCGCTCGCGTATTGCTGGCTCATTCCGCGCCTGTCGAGCTTCACCGCGGCTCATCCGAACGTGCAACTGGACTTCGAGACCTCGACTGCGCTCGTGCGCTTCGACGATGCCGGCCCGGACGTCGGCATCCGCCACGGGCCGGGACCGTGGCCGGGACTCACCGCGCACTTCCTGATGGACGATGCGCTGTTCCCGGTCGCGTCGCCGAAGTTGGCGGGCGTGCGACAGGTGACGAAGGCTGCGCACATCCCGCGGTTACCCTTGATCTCGGATGTCGGACTGCAAGGCTGGCCGGATTGGTTTCGCGCAGCCGATGTACGGCGCGCGAACCTGCCCGCTGCGCATTCGTTCACCGACTCGACCGATGCAATGCTCGCCGCAGTTTACGGTCTCGGCGTCGCGCTGGCACGCAAGCACATCGCTGCGCCGTACCTCGAGCGCGGCGAGCTGATGCAGCTCCCGGGACCGACGCTGAAGGCGCGCTTCTCGTACTACGTCGTGCATCCGGCGCACCGTCGTCCGACGCCAGCCGCCGCAACGTTCATCGACTGGCTGCGCCGCGAGGCCGCGAAGGAAGAACCCGCCACTGCTTCAGGCCGAGAAACTTCGCGTAGCGCTGCGCCGCCGCCGCGAGCGCCTGTTGCTGCCGGCGATCGAGCGGCGCGAAGAGCCGGCAAGTAATCGCGACGCCATCCTTCTTCAGCACTCTCGACCAGGTCCCCGCGACCTGACCGTCGATCACGATCGGCGGATAGAAAATGCCGTGACCCGAATCGGCGCGGGCAGCAACTCTGCTCGTCATGATGGCGCTGCGATCCTGGTACGCCACCGTGTACTCATCGTATGCAGGCAGGAGGTGGCAGCTGCGCGCGGCTCGTGTCGTCGCCGCGATTGGCGCTTGCCAATAGGTTTGATCCTCGATCGTCTCGGTCATCAATTCTCTTGCGACCATCTCCAGCGCACTCGCCGCTTCGGTCGCAGTGAGCCCCGACCACCACGCGAAGTCGCGAACGGTCGCGGGACCATGACTGGTGAAGTAACGACGCGCCAGCTCCGCGAGCGATTCCTCGCGCGATCGCGGCGTCGCTGCCGGCAGCCACTCATCCATCAGCACGAACGTCTGCTGTTTGCCTGCGCGTGGGCCGACGCAGATGAGTCCTTCATGAGCGAGCCACCACAGCAGATGCAGACCGCGACTCGCCTTCGTCGCGATGCCCGCGGCTTCGAGTCGGCGGTACACCTCGGGTCGTGACAGACAATTGCCGCCGCGCAGTGCGTCGCTCAGTGCTTTCCGACTGCTTGCGACGACGCGGCTGTCGATGCCGAATTCCCGTTTGAGTCTTGCTGTATTGCGCGCCAGCGTGCGCGGTCCGCAGAGATCGAGCATCCAGCGCGCGTCTTCGGCTGCGACGAAGTGCAGCGTGCCGCGCAACGGCCAGGTGCGAACGATCGTGCGTTCGCCGATGGCTTGTTCGATGGAGTTTTCGGTCGCCCCGCGCGTGCGCAAGCCGACGGCCCACAGTGAGCCGAGGTAGTCCTGCGCCTGGACGGCGCCGAACCAGCGAACGGTTTCCGCGGCATTGGCGAACGGATTATGACCGATGCGCTGCTGGCGCAGGCGCTGGGAGGCGAGTCGGATGGCGCGTCCTCGGGGTTGGGATCAGGGGGCGTTGGAAAGTCTACGCTGTCTTGTTCACTGTATTGGCTCGGCCCCGGGAATTCTGCGACTGCGCTTTCCCCGGGTTCGGCCGTACAATCCGCCGGCTCAATCACCCGAGGTCGTTCCCTTATGTCGTGGACGCTGTCGCAACGGGCGCAGAAGCTGACGAGCTCCGCCATCCGCGAGATCCTGAAGGTCACCGAGCGGCCGGAGGTCATTTCGTTCGCCGGCGGCTTGCCTTCGCCGGACACGTTCCCGGTCGAGCGCCTGCGTGCCAAGGCGGCCGAGGTGCTGACGAACGATCCGTCGCCGGCATTGCAGTACGGCCCGACCGAAGGTTACTTGAAGCTGCGCGAGTGGATCGCGGAGCGTTACTCGACGCCGTCGGCACGCATCGATCCACAGAACGTGCTCGTGACGACCGGCTCGCAGCAGGCCCTCGACCTGCTCGGCAAGACGCTGATCGATTCCGGCAGCAAGGTGCTGGTGGAGACGCCGACGTATCTCGGCGCGCTGCAGGCGTTCTCGCTGTTCGAGCCGAACTACGTTTCGGTGACGTCCGATGAAGAAGGGCTCGTGCCTTCCGCGCTCACCGCCAAGGTGACTGACGGCGCGCGCTTCCTGTACGTGCTGCCGAATTTCCAGAACTCGATCGGCCGTCGCATGGGGCTCGCGCGTCGCCAGGAGCTCGCGAAGATCGCGAAGCAGTCGGGCCTGCTCGTGCTTGAAGACGATCCGTACGCCGCGCTGTCGTACTCCGGCGATGCGCTGCCGACTTTGTTGTCGATGCTGCCCGACCAGGTCGTGCACATGGGCTCGTTCTCGAAGGTGCTCGCGCCGGGATTGCGCGTCGGTTATCTGATCGCGCCGCAGGCCGTGCATCGCAAGCTGGTGCAGGCGAAGCAGGCCGCCGATCTGCACACGCCGAGCTTCACTCAGCGCATCGTCTACGAGACGGTGAAGGACGGCTTCCTCGACACGCACATCCCGACGATCCGTTCGCTCTACGGCGAGCGTTGCAAGGTGATGCTCGACGCGCTCAAGGAACACTTCCCGTCGAGCGTGACGTGGAATGCGCCGCAAGGCGGCATGTTCATCTGGGTGCAGCTGCCATCGGGCGTCGACAGCTTCAAGCTGCTCGATCAGGCGATCGCGCAGAACGTCGCATTCGTGCCGGGCGGACCGTTCTTCGCAAACGAGCCGCAGCTGAACACTCTGCGCCTGTCGTTCGTGACGGTGCCGCCGGAGAAGATCCGCAAGGGCGTGGCGATCCTCGGCAAGTTGCTGCGCGAGAGCATTGCAAGCGGGATGCGAGCTTCGGCGTAGGCGCTACGAGCACGAGGGTATGTGCTCAGATGCGGTGGCTCAGTTATCTGTTGCTGGCACTGCGTCGACTAGTCAGCTGGCGAAGCTCAGAAGCTTTCACCGAATGGAAGTTCCGTGCACTGCTGCTGTGGCTGCAGACGATCCCGCTCATCATGGTCCTCGTCTGGATCCTCGACGCCAACTTTATCCTTCTCAATAGTTACGTGGCTGCGGCGCTGGTCGTCTTCCCGCTCCTGGTGCTGAACGAAAAAATCCTGTCGAGCTATCGCCCCGAGAAGTACGCGCGCGATTTCGATGCTTTGCCGCGTGCGCAGCGCGCCGCTGTGTACGTAGCTGCGGCGCTCCTCGTCGCTCTCGTGTTCGTCCTTCCCTTCATCGTCCACAAGCTCGAGTACGGCCACCTCTGAGCCGGCTAGCGATATCCCTTCGCCTGCAGCGAGAATAGATGCGCATAGTGCCCGTTCACGCGCATCAGCTCCTCGTGGCTGCCGCGCTCGACGATGCGACCCTCCTGGATCACGACGATCTGGTCCGCCATCCGCACTGTCGAGAATCGATGCGAGATCAGAATCGCAATCTTGCCGCGCGTGAGCGTGCGGAAATGCTCGAACACCGTGGCCTCTGCGCCTGCGTCCATCGCCGCCGTTGGCTCATCGAGCACGAGAATGTCGGCACGCGAACGCATGAACGCGCGTGACAGCGCGACTTTCTGCCACTGACCGCCCGACAACTCGCGGCCGTCGTTGAACCATTTGCCGAGCGGCGTGCGATAGCCGTCTGGCAACGTATCGACGATCGGCTGTGCCATGCCTTTCTCGCCGGCCTCGCGCCAACGCGGCTCGTCTTCGAAGTGCTGCACGTCGCCGGCGCCGATATTCTCGCCGAGCAGCAGCTGGTAGCGCGCGAAGTCCTGGAAGATCACGCCGACGCGCTGACGCAGCGCCGCCTCGTCCCACTCGCGCAGGTCTTTGCCGTCGAGCAGGATGCGGCCCGCAGTCGGCTGATAGAGCCGCGTGAGCAGCTTGATCAGCGTCGTCTTGCCGGAGCCGTTCTCGCCGACCAGCGCGAGCGATTCGCCTGGCTTGATGTGCAGATCGATATCGACGAGCGACAGTTGTTCCGCGCCGGGATAGCGAAAGCTCACCTGCTCGAAGCGCACACCATCTTCGGGATGCGGTCCATGCACGACGGTGCCTGGCGTGCTGTCGACAGGTGTCTCGAGATATTCGTAGAGCGTCGACAAATACAAATTGTCTTCGTACATGCCGCCGACCGCAGAGAGAATCGCCGAGACGGCCGACTGACCTTGACGGAACAGCATCAAGTACATCGTCATCTGGCCGAGCGTGATGCGCGTGGCGATTGCCGAGATCGCGATCCATGCGTACGCGGCGTACAGCGTCGCGGTCGCGATGAGACCGAGAAAGAAGCCCCACGTGTCGCGGCGGATCGTCAGATCGCGATCCTCGGCGTAGAGCTTGCGAAAGATGGCGCGATAACGCTCGAGGAACAGCGGGCCGAGCCCGAACAGCTTCACTTCCTTCGCATGATCTTCGCGCGCGAGCACCGTTTCGAGGTACAGCTGCATGCGCGTTTCCGGCGAGCGCCACAGGAACAGCCGGAACTTGTCGCCGGAGAATTTCGCTTCGGCGAGGAATGCGGGCAGACCCGCGAGTACCAGCAGCGCGACCGCCCACGGCGAAAAGTTGAAGAGCAGCGTGCCGAAGCTGATCAGCGAGATCGCGTTCTGCACCAGGCCGAAGGTGCGCATCACGAGCGAGAGCGGGCGGCTCGACGCTTCGCGTCGCGCGCGGGTGAGCTTGTCGTAGAACTCGGAGTTCTCGAAATGCTCGAGCTCCAGCGTCAGCGCCTTCTCGAGGATCATGACGTTCACGCGCTGACCGAGTTGCGCACGCAGCAGCGACTGACACAGCGAGATACCGCGTTGGGCGCCGGCGATTGTCGCGACCAGCAATCCTTCGCATACGACGAGGAACAGTGCGTGCTGAGTCAGAGCGGCGCGATGCAGCTCATCGGACCGAATCGCAGCGACGACGGCATCGACGATGAGCGAGCCGACGTACGCGACTGCCGCCGGCAACGTACCTGCAATCAGCGTGAGGATCGCGAACGCAATCGTGAGCGTGCGACTGGTCGTCCACACCAGCTCCAGCGCGCGGTAGCTGTATGCGAAGACGCCGAGAAAGCCGCGCTTGAGGCTGGGCTCGCCGAGAACCGGCTGGCGCTTTCTGGGATTCAAGGAAGGAGAGCGACTGACATAACGGCAGCTGAGTGTGGGGGCGTGTGACGCGCTCTGCAATGCTGCCAGCCGGCTGGTTGCGTCGCTGCCGGTCGAAGCAGACAATCGGGCGGTCATGAGCGACCCGAAAGACAAGCCGCCAGTGGCTCCCGACGACAAGCGCTCGGGTCGCGCCGGCGTCGACGAGCGCGGTAACACCGTGTGGGAATGGAAGCTCGAGACCGGCGTCTACAGCCGCGACATCACCACGCAGCGGCTCAAGAAGCTCGACCTCGGCGATCTGTCGATCGCGGAGACGGCGAAGCATCAACGTCCGTCCGGGCTGAGCGAGAAGGCCGCCGAGCCGAAGAAGCCGGTCGGCGGCTTCAATCCCTATGACAGCGTCAGCGAGAGTACGGGCGGCAATCCGTACGACAACGCTCGCAACACGCAGCGACGAATGCAGCAGTCTTCACCGACTGCGCCGGCGGCGCGCAAGCCGATGGACCTCAAGCGCCTGGAAGAATGGATGCAGATCCGCAAGCGGCTCGAGCAGCAGAAGAAAGACGACGACGAGGACTAGTCGCCGCGCGCCTCGCCGGCTGCGCCCGGCGGGATGTTTTTCCGGATCCACTCGGCCAGCGCGTTCTCATCCGGCGTGACCGAATAATTCTTGTGATTCTTGAGAAAGCGTTTGTCGACGACCTGCGCCTTGGTCGCCGCCAGCGTCGGATCGCTGCTGCTGGCGACGAACAGATTGCCCTCGGCCGTAATCTGCAAAACTACCGCTGCTTCGGCCGGCGAGAATTCACCCGCAACCGAGAACTCGACTGGCAGACTCGGCACGGCCGCGCCGTTCACGGCTTCATTCTCGCGAAAACCGCCGACCCGCACGCGCGTGCCGTTCGACATCGTGAAGTTGCGATAGCCCTCGTCATCCGGCGGCGTCGCTGCAAAGTCATCGAGCAGGTTGTTGACGAACGCGAGCTCGTCGTCGGACATCGTGGCGGCGATGTTGAACTGCACAGTGTTGCCGTCGAAGGACGTGCGACCCTTTCGCACCTTGTCGCTGGAGTTCAGAGTCTCGAGCTCGAAGGCGTATTGCTTGAGGGTCGGCGGCGAGTCCGCTGCGTACGGCGTATTCGCGAGCATGCAGAGCACGCCCAGCGCGACCAACGATGCAGCAGCCTTCACATAACTCATGCTCGACCTCGACTAGCGCCGGTTGCGTCGAGCCGAAGCTCGACCTGCATCGCGACGCTTGCCCGCGGTCATCATATCTATAAATGCACGGAGCTTCGGTTGCGTTTGTGTCCGCGCCGGGAAATACAGGAACAACCCGGGCGTCTTCGGCAGAAACTGCTCCAGCACCGGCTCCAGCCTGCCCGCCGCCAGCTCGCGCGACGCGAACAGATCGGCCGTGTAGATCAGTCCCATTCCCTTGAGTGCGCACATCATCATCAGATCGCCGTCGTTGACCGTGACGCCGCCCGGCGCGTCGACGGAAAACTCCCGACCGCCGCGCGCGAACTCCCAGCGATAGATCGAGCCGGCGGTGAGGAATCGATAGCGGATACACTCGTGTTGCGTCAGCTCTTCGGGCGTGCGCGGCCGACCGCGCGCGGCGAAGTAGGACGGAGCGCCGAGCACCGACCACTGCAGATCCGGCGTCAGGCGCACGGCAATCATGTCGCGCTCGACCTGCTCGCCGATACGGATGCCCGCGTCGAGGTTGTTCGTCGTGAGCTCGACGACCGCGTCATTCACATCGATCTCGACCGCGACGTCCGGATACGCGCGCCGAAAATCCGCAAGCATCGGTTCGATCACCAGCGGCACGGCAACGCGCGGCACGGACAGCCGCAGCAATCCCGCGGGACGCTCGCGCAAGTCGCTGAGTGCTGCGAATGCTCCAGCGATCTCGGCCGCGGCGGGCCGCACGCGTGCGAGCAGCTGCTCGCCGGCTTCCGTCAGTCCCACCCGTCGTGTGGTGCGTTGAAAGAGCACGAGCCCGGTCTTCGTCTCCAGCGTGCGAATCGCCTGGCTCACTGCTGCCGGCGTGACGCCAAGCTCTGCGGCAGCTGCGCGAAAGCTCGCGTGCTTCGCTACCGATAAAAACTCGGACAACCCGCTGAAACCGTCGCTGCGTGCCATGCCGGGCTCGATCAGATTAGAAAGTTCATCTTCACAGCCCATTCTCCTGCAGGCGGTTTATCCAAACAACCGCGGGCGCTACCTTGCACGCCAATGAATCGCTACCGCTTCTCCAGGAGTCAGTCATGCAGTACGCCACGCTCGGCAACACCGGTCTCGTCGTCTCGCGCCTCGCGTTCGGCGCGATGACCTTCACCTCCGGCAATCAGGACTACGCCAGCATCTACAAGGTCGGCGCGCCGGCCGCGAACGAGCTGGTCTCCCGCTCGCTCGATGCCGGCGTGAACTTCTTCGACACCGCGGACGCGTACGCCGACGGTCAGTCGGAGACGCTGCTCGGCCAGGCACTCAAGTCGCGCCGCAACGACGTCGTGATCGCGACCAAGGTCGGCATGCGCAGCGGCACGGCGGTGACTCAATCCGGGCTCTCCCGTCGCCACATCCTGTGGTCGGTCGATGAAAGTCTGCAGCGGCTCGGCACGGACTGGATCGACGTCTACATCGCGCATCGCGAGGATCCGTTCACGCCACTCGAAGAGACGCTCGCCGCATTCGATGCAGTCGTGCGCTCGGGCAAGGTGCGCTATATCGGTTGCTCGAACTGGTCCGCCTGGAAAGTGGCGGCGGCGCTGGAAATCCAGAAGGCGAACCAGCTCGCGCCGTTCACACACGGGCAGATGCACTATTCGCTGCTCGGTCGCGACGTCGAGCGCGACGTGATTCCGATGATGCGTCGCTGCGGATTGGGCATGACGATCTGGAGCCCGCTCGCTTCAGGTTTCCTGAGCGGCAAGTACACGCGGGCCACGCTCTGCGATCCCGACAATCGCTTCTCGGGTTTCGATCTGCTGCCGTTCGACAAGGAGCATGGCTTCCGGCTGGTCGAGCGCCTGCGCAAGATTGCCGACGAGCACGGCGCGAGCGTCGCGCAGACCGCGATCGCGTGGCTGCTCGCGAAGCGCGACGTGACGAGCGTGTTGATCGGTGCGACCAAGTTGCATCAGCTCGATGACAACCTCGGCGCGGCGAACGTCACGCTGACGGAGGCTGAGCTGGCCGAGCTGGACGCGGCGACGGCCCTGTCGCCGGTCTATCCGAACTGGTTCATCGATCGCCTGCAGGACCAGGTCACTGCGCAGGCGATCGCCCGTTGAAGGAAAGAGCCACGCGCCGTCACTCCGTCGGCGCGTAGATCTGATCGAACACGCCGCCGTCGGCGAAGTGAGTCTTCTGCGCCTTCGCCCAGCCGCCGAAGTCGGCAATCGTGACCAGCTTGATCTGCGGAAACTGCCCGGCGTGCTTCGCCGCGACTTGCTCGTCGATCGGGCGGTAGAAGTTCTTCGCGATGATCTCCTGCGCTTCCGGCGAGTACAGATATTGCAAATACTCGGTCGCGACTTCGCGCGTGCCCCGACGCAACACGACCTTGTCGACGACTGCTACCGGCGGCTCCGCCAGAATGCTCAGCGACGGCACGACGATCTCCACCTTGTCCGCGCCGAGCTCCTTGATCGAGAGGAACGCCTCGTTTTCCCAGGCGAGCAACACGTCGCCGATGCCGCGCTGGACGAATGTGGTCGTCGCGCCGCGCGCGCCTGTATCGAGCACCGGAACGTTCTTGAACAGCCTGCGAACGTACTCCTTCGCAGTCGCCTCGCTGCCGCCGGGCTGTTGCAGAGCCCACGCCCAGCCCGCGAGGTAATTCCAGCGCGCGCCGCCCGAAGTCTTTGGGTTCGGCGTGATGACAGCCACGCCCGGCTTCACGAGATCGCCCCAGTCGCGAATGTGCTTGGGATTGCCCTTGCGCACCAGGAACACGATCGTCGACGTGTATGGCGAGCTGTTATGTGGCAGACGCGATTGCCAGTTGACCGGCAACAGCTTGCCGTTCGTGGCCACCGCATCGATATCGCCCGCGAGCGCGAGCGTGACCACGTCAGCAGGCAGACCGTCGATCACGGTGCGCGCCTGTTTGCCCGAGCCGCCGTGCGATTGCTTGACCGTGACGTCGTCGCCGGTCTTGCCTTTCCAGTACTTCGCGAACGCCGCGTTGTACTCCACGTACAACTCACGCGTCGGGTCATACGACGCGTTGAGCAGCGTCACTTCCTTCGCTTGCGCGAACGGCGTCGCGAGCGCGAGCACTACGCTCGCGGTAACGATTCGAAGATGCTTGAGCATGATCAATCCTCCAGAGAAATTCGCTCAGAACTGCAGGCCGAAGCGCGTGAACACCGCTTTCTCGTCCGGCCGATCCGCGCCGCCGGGTGCGCCGCCTTCGAAGCTCGTGACGTCGTAGTTCACGGACCATTTGTAGTTCTGGTTGAGATACCAGTTGAGCCCGACGCCCCACGCGGTCGCCTTGCTGGCGGCGCTGTCGGGATTGGCGAACGAGTTCGCGCCGCCGACGAACGTGTCATCGTCGATGTCGAGCTCGTGATAGCGCGCGACCAGCTCCAGCGCGCCCCACGTATGGTTCTCCAGCGAGAACACCGAGCCGGGCGTGTAGCCGCGGAACGATTCGTCCTCACCCGTCGCGAACCACGCGAGCTGCACTTGCCATGCCGTTTGATCGAGCGTGGCGGAGCGCAAGCCCGCGGTTGGTGTCGCGCGCGTGACGTCCTGCGAAACGTTCACGTATTCGCCGAGCGCGCTGAAGCTGCCGATGGAGTAATAAGCCTGCGGCGTCCAGCGCAACCGCTCGCCGTCGGCGAACGTGCCGTTCACCGCAGGAGTCGTACCGCTGGCGGCCGTCGTCGCGCGATAGCTGAAGAACGTTTGCTGGCCGGGCGTGCGATAGCTGGGCAGCAGTGTCGTCGTGGTGCTGCCCGTCGAATCGACGAACGTGCCGGCGACGCCGAAGCCGAGACCGCGCAGGGCGAAGTTGTCAGAGTTGACGAACGGCTGGAGAAAGATGCGGGCAGTCCAATCGCCTTTCGTATCGTTCTCGGCGTCCGGTGTCGGCGTGTTGGCGTCGCTGCTCCCGCCGTCGGTGACGCCGTTGAAGTAGCCGACTGCGTAGTTGACCACTCCGCCCGCTACATCGCCGCCGAGTGTCACGCCGAGATCGCGGTTCGGCACCAGGCTCGTCGGCAAACCGCGCTCGATGAAGCGGATGTCAGTCGCCGATTGCAGGCGCTCGAGGCCGACGGGGGCTTTGAACTTGCCTACTGTCAGTACCGACCATGGCTTGAAGCGTGCCGCGATGTAAGCGTCCTGCACGATGGCCTTACCCGCGGCGAAGTCGGGCGTGAAGCGGAAGTCGTAGATGCCATTGAGCGTGCCTTCGAGGATCGGCCGCACGCGTCGCAGGATCCACGTGTCCGCAGTCGCGGGCGTCACGTCGTCCGGAAAGTAGCGGCCGTCGAATTGCAACACGCCGCGCAGTCGCACGACGTTCGCGCCATCGGCGGACTGGATCCGGAAGCCCTGTTGCGGCGAGGCCCGCACGACGGGCGTGGTCGGGACGGCGGCCTTCGTGGCCTCGTCCTGCAGCTCCAGCTTGCGCTCGAGCACGCGGATCTTTTGTTCCTGCGCTTCCAGGCGCTCGCGCAGCTCGGACACGTCATCGGCGCGAGCGGTGCCGGCGGCGAGCAAAAGCGTTGCGGAAACGGCAGCGGCGATTCTCATTGGGGTCCCCGTGGGTGACAAACAAGGAAGTCATCGTAGGGAAGAGCCCGTAATCACTCAGTCGCGCCGCGGTGACAAAGGAGTCGTGACATTTGACTCCCCGGGCGCACGCCGGTAATACTCGCCGCCATGTCGTTACGACGTGTAATTTCTGGCAAATGGTGGTGGCGCCTCTCATAAAAGGAGAAGGGCGCCCGGACCTGTACATAACGTAACTTCCGAATCCAAGAACCCATCTCCGAACGTGAATCCGGAGATGGGTTTTTTATCGCCGCCCGCCCGGACTTCGCGCAACGAGGTCGCCGTGGAGGAGCTGCTGCTTGAAACCGCCATTCGACATTGCTGCCGACCTGGACACGCCGGTCTCGGCGTATCTCAAGCTCAAGCCGTTCAAGCCGCGCTTCCTGCTGGAGAGCGTCGAGGGCGGCGAGCGGCTCGCGCGCTATTCCTTCATCGGCTTCGGCGATTGCGCCGAGGTGCGTCTCGACGGGCGGGGGCTGACCGTCAACGGTCGCACGGGTCCCGCACCCAATTCGCAATCGGAGCTGTTGCAGGCGCTGCGTGATGCGCTTGCGCACACGCCGCAGCCGAGCCCACGAATTCCAGGCGTGCCGTTGCCAGGCGGACTGGTCGGCGTTGCGGGCTACGATCTCGTGCGCAACTTCGAGCGACTCCCGGCGCGCGCGCGAATCGTCGAGCCTTCGCCGCAAGCTCACTACCTCGCGCCGCAATCGCTGCTGGTGTTCGATCACCTCACACGCGGCGTTGCGTTACTGCATGCGGGCAGCGAAAGCGAGCGCGCCTCGTTGCGTAAGCAGGTCGTGCAAGCACTGCGCGGCGGAATTCCACACAGCGACAAGCGCATTCGTTACGCACCGGCCGTGGGCAGTCTCAGCCAGGCCGAGTTCATCCAGGGCGTGCATCGCACGAAGGAATACATCGCCGCCGGCGACGTGTACCAGCTCGTGCTGTCGGTGCGCTTCTCCGGCGAATGCGAGCTGGAGCCGTTCGAAACGTATCGCGCGCTGCGACTGCTGAATCCCTCTCCTTACATGTTCTATTGCGACCTCGGCGATTGCGTCGTCGTCGGCTCGTCGCCCGAGGCGCTGGTGAAACTCTCGCACGGCCATGCGCAGATGCGGCCGATCGCGGGCACGCGGCCTCGCGGTCGCGACAGCGATGAGGACACGCGACTTCAGGAAGAGCTGCTGGCGGATCCCAAGGAGAACGCCGAGCACATCATGCTCGTCGATCTGGCGCGCAACGATCTCGGCCGCGTAGCGCGCGCGGGAACAATCGGTGTGAATCCGTACCGACATATCGAGCGCTATAGCCACGTCATGCACATCGTCAGCGGCGTGAATGGCGAGCTGGCGCCGGGTAAAGACGCCTTCGATCTGTTCGCAGCGGCATTTCCCGCGGGCACGCTGGTCGGTGCGCCGAAAGTCCGTGCAATGGAAATCATCGACGAGCTCGAACCGGTGCGCCGCGGATTCTACGGCGGCACCGTTGGCTACTTCGGTCACGGCGGCGACATGGATCACGCGATCATCATCCGCACGATGGTGTTTCGCGGCGATACCTACAGCTATCAAGCCGGCGCGGGCCTGGTCGCGGACAGCGTGCCGCAAACGGAATACGAGGAAGTGCTGGCGAAGAGCGCGATCGTGCGCCGCGCGCTGGCGTTGGCCGAGGAGGGTCTATGAGCGCGCGCCTCTTGCTCATCGACAACTACGACTCCTTCACCTACAACCTGGTGCAGGCGTTCATGGTCCTCGGCGCCGACGTGCTCGTTCATCGCAACGATCAGATCACTGTCGAGGACGCGCGAGCGCTGCAGCCGACTCACTTATGTATCTCGCCCGGCCCCGGCACGCCGTACGACGCGGGCGTCTCGATGCAGATGATCGCGGCCTTCGCCGGCCGGGTGCCGGTGCTCGGCGTTTGTCTCGGACATCAATCGCTGGTCGAAGTGTTCGGCGGCAAGGTCGTGCGCGCCGCGCGCCTGATGCACGGCAAGACTTCGCATGTCCATCACGACGGCCGTGGCATTCTCGCGGGGCTGCCCGAGCCGTTCGAGGCCGGCCGCTATCATTCGCTGATTGCGCAGCCGCAGTCGTTGCCGGACGTGCTGGAAATTTCGGCGCGCACCGACGAAGGTGAGATCATGGCCGTGCGCCATCGCGACCTGGCGGTGGAGGGCGTGCAGTTTCATCCGGAGAGCGTGCTCACGCCGCAAGGCCCGGTGCTGATGGACAACTTCCTGCGACAACGCTCGCCAAGGCGTCAGTAATGAGTGCTCTGCGCGAAGTCCTCGAGCAACTGCTTGATCGCCGCAATCTGAGCGAAGCGCAGGCGGCCGATCTGCTCGTCGCGCTCACCGATCCGACGCTCGCGCCGGCACTCGGCGGCGCGCTGCTCGCGGGACTCCGCGCGAAGGGTGTCACGGCCGACGAAGTGCGCGGCTTCGCGAAGACGATGCGCAGGCTCGCGCGGCGGCCGATCCTGCCGGACGGCGGACCGCTGGTCGACATGGTCGGCACCGGCGGCGATGGCTCGGGCAGCTTCAATCTTTCGACGGGAGCGGCGCTGCTGGTTGCTGCGATGGGCATTCGCGTCGCCAAGCACGGCACCAGTTCGGTCTCGAGCCGCAGCGGCAGCGCCGATTGCGTCCGCGCGCTCGGCTTGAATCTGCCGCTCGACGAGAAGGCGGCCGGCGAGTGTCTCGCGGCCACCGGCTTTACGTTCTTCTTCGCGCCGCATTACCACCCGGCGATGAAGGCAGTGATGCCGATCCGGCAAGCGCTCGGTGTGCGCACGATCTTCAACATACTGGGTCCGCTGTCGAATCCTGCGGAGCCGCCGTTTCACTTGATCGGCGCGTACCACGTCGACATCGCAGCCCTGATGGCCGAGACGCTCGCGGGCATGCCGATCGAGCGCGCCTTCGTCGTGCACGGCGAGCCAGGCTGGGACGAAGCGACGCCGATCGGCCCCTTCACGTTGTTCGACGTGCGGCCGGGCGAGGTCAAACGCACGCGTCGTAGTGCAGAGGAATTTGCGCTGCCTGCCTGCACTGCCGATGAGCTCAAGGGCGGCGACGCTGCTTACAATGCCGAGCATCTGCGTGCAGTACTCGAAGGTCGCGACCGCGGCGCTCATCGCAACGCCATCGTGTTGCAGGCGGCGCTCGTGCTGGAGCTCATGAACAAGGCATCGTCAGCGACGGCTGCCGCCAGCATGGCCGAAGACGCGATCGAGTCGGGTGCGGGACGTCGGATACTGGACAAGATCGCCACGTTTGGACGCAGAGAAGCACTAGCAGGATAGCTCTATGTCAGGACTTCTCAATGAGATGGCGCAGTCGAGCCTTGCGAGGCTCGAACAGGCGCGCGCACGGGAATCCGAGCAGGCGTTGTGGACGCGCGTGTGCTCGGCCCCAACGGCACCGCGCTTGAAGCTTTCGCCGGAAGGCTTCGACATCATTGCCGAGTGCAAGCTCGCGTCCCCTTCGGCTGGCGATTTGTCGCAGCACACGTCCGACATCGACAGGCGCGTGCAGGCGTACGCACAAGGCGGCGCCTGCGCCGTTTCCGTGCTGACCGAGCCGACGCGATTCAGCGGCTCGCTCGAGCATCTCGCGCAGACGGCGCGGACGCTCGCGCCGCTTGGCGTGCCGGTGATGCGCAAGGATTTTCTCGTCGATCCGTATCAAGTCATGGAAGCGCGGGCTGCGGGTGCAGGCGGCGTGCTCGTGATCGTGCGCATGCTGGATCGCAGTCGCATCAAGGCGCTGCTCGACGTCGCCGCGATGCTGAAGATGTTCGTCCTCATCGAAACGTTCGACGCTGCCGACCTGGCGGTCGCGGCGGAAACGCTCAAGGAGCGCAAGGCGCACGACGAGCAGATGCTGGTCGGCGTCAATTGCCGAGATCTCGACACACTCAGCGTCGAGTTGTCGCGGCTCGGTGAGCTGGCGGGTCAGTTGCCGCCTGACTTCGCTTCGGTAGCCGAAAGCGGCGTCGGCTCGCTGGAAGACGTCAAGACTGTTGTCGATGTCGGTTACGACGTCGCGCTCGTCGGCACGACGCTCATGAATTCGAACGATCCCGGCAAGCTGCTCGGCGACATGCTCGCAGCCGGACGCGAGCGCGCGATGGCAGTGCGCACTCGCAAGATGCGGATCACCGGCGCTTCGATGGACGACCAGTAGCGTGGCGCTTTGGGTCAAGATCTGCGGCCTCACCACACGCGATGCAGTCGAAGCAGCGGTCGCTGCGGGCGCCGATGCGGTCGGCTTCGTGTTCGCGCCGTCCAAGCGACAGGTGACGGCAGCGCTGGCGACGCAGCTCGCCCAAGGAGTCCCGCGGAGAATTCTGCGGGTCGCGGTGATGCTGCATCCGACGCAGAGTGAGCTGGATGAAGTGTGGTCGGAGTTTCGGCCGGATGTGCTGCAGACGGACGTGGGGGATTTGCAGACGTTGCGGGTGCCGATGGGGTTGAGAGTGATGCCGGTGGTGAGAGGGGGAGGGGGAGTCGGGCTGAAGCCCGACCTACAGCCCAAACATTCCCGTCTGCTCTTTGAAGGACCCGTTAGTGGCGTCGGGAGCACGTCGGATTGGAGCGCGGCAGCGCAGCTCGCGCGCACGACGCAGCTCGTGCTCGCTGGCGGACTCAACGCGACCAACATTGCTGACGCGATCGCTGCGGTTCGTCCGTTCGGCGTCGACGTGAGCAGCGGCGTCGAAGCGTCGCCCGGGATCAAGGACCCGGCCAGGATTCATGAATTCGTGCAGCGCGCCCGCGCGGCTGCCAACGGAGCCAACCGATGAGAAGCTCGATTTCGATCGATCCCCAGGCGTCGCTCGCGCGCATGCTGAAGGGCGAATATCCCGACGCACGCGGCCGCTTCGGTCCGTTCGGCGGCCGCTACGTGCCGGAGACGCTCGTGCCGGCGCTCGACCGCTTGCAGGCGGGCGTCGATCGTCACTTGCGCGACCGTGCTTTCCTCGACGAATTTCACGCGGAGCTGCGCAGCTGGGTCGGGCGGCCGACGCCGCTCACGCACGCGCGCACGTTGTCGAAGCAGTGGGGCGCCGAAGTGTGGCTGAAGCGCGAAGACCTCGCGCACACCGGCGCGCACAAGATCAACAACTCCATCGGCCAGGTGTTGCTCGCCAAGAAACTCGGCGCGAAGCGCGTGATCGCGGAAACGGGCGCAGGTCAGCACGGCGTCGCGTCCGCAGCCGCGTGCGCACGGCTCGGCATGCCTTGCACCGTGTACATGGGCTCGGTGGACATGGAACGCCAGGCGCCGAACGTGGGCCGCATGAAGCTCCTCGGCGCAACAGTCGTTCCGGTTACCAGTGGCGATCAGACTCTGCGCGCTGCGGTCGATGAAGCATTGCGCGATTGGGTGTCCGATCCGAACGGCACTTACTACTGTCTCGGCTCAGCGATCGGTCCGCATCCCTATCCCTATCTCGTGCGCGAGCTGCAGTCGGTGATCGGCCGCGAAGCGCGCGAGCAGATCGTGCAGCAGGCCGGCAAGTTGCCGGACATCGTGATCGCTTGCGTGGGCGGCGGCTCCAACGCCATCGGCTTGTTTCATCCGTTCATCGCAGATCGCGACGTGCGAATGCTCGGTCTCGAAGCGGGCGGCAAGGGCTCGGGACTCGGCGAGAACGCAGCGTCGCTCGCCTACGGCACGCCGGGTGTCTTGCAAGGCAGCTATTCCCTGCTGTTGCAGGACCAGGATGGGCAAATTCAGGAGACGCATTCGGTCTCCGCAGGCCTCGACTATCCCGGCGTCGGCCCCGAGCACGCGCTGCTGATGAGCGTCGGCCGCGTGAAGTACGAAGCAGTGGACGACGACACTGCCTTGGCAGCGCTCGCCGAGTGCTGTGCAGCAGAGGGAATTCTTCCCGCGATCGAATCTGCGCACGCACTCGCCGGCGCGAAGCGTTACGCCGCGCAGAATGCTGGCGCGAAAATTCTCATCGGCTTGTCCGGCCGCGGCGACAAAGACATGCCGACGTTGCAGCGAACGCTGTTGAAGGACGTGCAGTGATGGCTCCGGGCAGCGTGATCGGCGAAGCGATCCGTAACGCGAAGGCCGGCGGCCGACCGGCGCTCGTCGGCTGGGTGACCGCAGGGTTTCCCCGACGTGAGACTTTCATCCAGCAACTCTCAGCAATCGCGGATGCTTCGGATGTCGTCGAGATCGGTGTGCCGTTCACCGATCCGATGGCCGACGGCGCCACGATCCAGCGCGCCAGCCGCGCGGCGCTCGCTCAAGGCGTGTCGCTCAAGTGGATCCTGTCGGAGCTCTCGGGTCCGCGTCCCAAGCTGCGTGCGCCATTGCTGTTGATGAGCTACTTGAATCCATTGCTCGCCTACGGTCTCGATCGCTTGCCGGACGATGCGGCGCGCGCCGGCGTCTCCGGTTTCATCGTGCCCGATCTGCCGTTCGAAGAATGCGAGGACGTCCGATCTGCGCTCGCGGCGCGCGGGATCGCGCTCGTGCAACTCGTCACGCCGGTGACTCCGACCGAGCGCATACAGATGCTGTGCGCGGCGAGCAGCGGTTTTGTCTACGCAGTCACGATGACCGGCACGACGGGCAAGAGCTTCGCAGTGCAGGAAGAGCTCCTGGAATATTTCGCGCGCGTGCAGCGCAATTCACCGCTCCCCGTCTGCGCGGGCTTCGGCATCCGCAGTCGCGAGCAAGTGGAGCGACTCGCGCCGTACGTCGACGGCGTGGTCGTCGCCTCGGCGCTCGTGGAAATGTGGGAGCGCGGCGAAGATCCTGTCGCGTTCTTGCGAAGCCTGCGCTAAGGGACTACGCCCTTCTTCACGATTGTTCTGCGCCGCGCCGCAGGAACAATGTCATCGCTTCCACTCTTAATGCAGTACGCCCTGCACGGATACGGTGACAGCGATGGCCAGATGGTCGCTGGGCGAGCTGTTCGGTTTGAAGAAGCCGCCGCCGCCCGCCAAGCCGCGTCCTCCGGAATCGAAATTCCACGCGGTCTCGATAATTCCAGGCGAACGTGCCTGTGCCGCGGCCTATCGTTTCACGGGCCAGCGCTTCCTTTCGGAGCACGCGCCGCGCATGCCGCTGCCGATGTGCGACTCCCCGCAGTGCACCTGCCGCTATAAGCATCACAGGGATCGGCGCGGGGGACCGCGGCGGCGTAGCGAGGTTGGGATGATGACGGCGCCATATTCGGGCTCCGAACGTCGTCGCACCCGCGGTCGGCGCGCCGAAGACCGGTACTGAGGTTCCGTCAGCATTATTCCGACACTGAACCCGTGTGACATACTCCCGCGCATTCCAGCGGGGGGTCCACATGAAGATCGCGGGCAAAGTCGTCGCCGTCACCGGCGGCGCCAAAGGGATCGGTCGCGCACTCGCGCGGCGCTTCGCGCAAGAGGGTGCACGTCACGTTGCGGTCGCGGATCTCGACGACGCAGGCATCCAGGCCGTTGCGTCGGAGCTGCGTGGCTCAGCGATGCGTGTCGATGTCAGTCGCGAATCCGACGTTGCCGCGTTCATCGATGCCACCGAGCGTAACCACGGGCCGATCGATCTGTTCTGCTCGAACGCCGGCATCGGTATCGGCCGCGGCCTCGATACGCCGAACGACGTCTGGCAGAAGATCTGGGAAGTGAATTTGATGGCGCACGTGTACGCGGCGCGTCATCTCGTGCCCCGCATGATTGCGCGCGGCGGCGGTTATTTGTTGAACACCGCGTCGGCCGCTGGACTGCTCTCGCAAATTGGCAGCGCAACGTATGCGGTGACGAAGCACGCCGCGGTTTCGCTAGCGGAGTGGATTGCGATCACGCACGCTCACCAGGGCATCAAGGTTTCGGTGCTGTGTCCGCAGGCAGTGCGGACCGACATGATCGCGGGGAACGAAGGCGATGTTGCGAGCGTGAACGGGATCATCGAGCCGGAGCAGGTTGCCGACGCAGTGGTGGCAGGGCTGGAGGCAGAGAAGTTCCTGATCCTGCCGCATGCGGAAGTCGCGCAGTACCTGCAGCGCAAAGCGGCGGATCGGGATCGGTGGATTGCAGGCATGAATCGCCTGCAGCAGAAATACAAGGAGTCAGGCTAAAGCCTGACCCACAACAGTGACTGTGGGTCAGGCTTTAGCCTGACAATCCTAGGTCGCCGACTCCGGTGTGAACGCATACAGCCGGCTCTGCGTCCGCAGCATGTCGGCTTCCGTCAGCGCCGGCCGCTCTTCGCGCAGCCGCTTGATCAACGCGATGAACGCATCGGCCGGCACCGCCGGGCTGCAGAAAAATCCCTGGTACTGGTCGCAGCCAAGCTCGCGCAGATGCTCCAGCTGCTCCTGCGTCTCGACCCCTTCGGCGACGACACCGAGCCGCAGGCTGTGCGCGAGCGAGATGATCGCTTTGACGATCGCCACGTCGTCGGGGTTCGAGATCAGCTCGCGCACGAAGCTGCGGTCGATCTTCAACTTGTCGAGCGGCAGACGCCACAGGTAGCTGAGGCTCGAGTAGCCGGTGCCGAAGTCGTCGATCGAGATGTGCACGCCCATCGTGCTCAGCAGCTGCAGTGTGGCGGCGCTCGATTCCGCGTCGTGCATGATCGAGCTCTCCGTCAGCTCCAGCTCCAGGTAGCCGGGCTGCAGCTTCGCATCTTCGAGCGCCGAGCAGACGACCGCCGTCAGATCGCCGTGACGGAACTGCTTGGCCGACAAGTTCACGGAGACACGCAGCGGCGGCAGTCCTGAATCGAGCCACGCGCGCATCTGCGTGCAGGCCTGGCGCATGACCCACTCGCCGATCGCCAGGATCAGGCCGTTTTCTTCCGCGATCGGGATGAACACGTTCGGCGGCACGAAACCGCGCGTCGGATGCTTCCAGCGCAGCAGCGCTTCGGCGCTGCGCACGCGGCCGCTCGCGATGTCGACCTTGGGCTGATAGTGCAGCTCGAGCTGGCGATCGCGGATTGCGTGGCGCAGGTCGGCTTCGAGCGCGAGCCGCTCTTCTTCCGACTTACTCAGCTCTTCCGAGTAGAAGCGAAAGCTGCCGCGCGCGACGCTGTGAGCCGCGCGCATCGCAGTTTCAGCACGTCGCAGCAGGACGTCGAACGTCGTGCCATTCGCGGGGAACATGCTGATGCCGGCGCTGACGGCGACTTCGATGTCGTGACCTTCGATCGAGAACGGCTCGCGCAGCGCTGCGAAGATCGTCTCGACCGTCACCTCGGCGGGAATCGTGCCGGTACCGACGCGGCCGAGCACGATGAATTCGTCGCCGGCCAGGCGCCCGAGAATGTCGCCGTTTGCGAGCACTGCACGCAGCCGCTGCGACAGCCGACGCAGCAGCTCGTCGCCGACCTCATGGCCGAGCGCATCGTTGATCGATTTGAAGCGGCTGACGTTGAGCACCGTGACGGCGAACGGAGCGCTGGCCTGCTGCGCTTCAGCGATGGAGTGTTCCGCGGTTGCCACGATCGCGACGCGCGTCGGCAGGCCGGTCAGAACGTCATTTCGTTGCTGAGCGCCCGGTGCGGGCGAGGCGTGCATGGATTGCAGACGGCGCAACCGCACCCCGAACCATACGGCGGCCGCGACGGCGCCGATGGCAACGAGGCTCAAAACCGCCAGCAGTACGTAAGGCCCTTCCATTGTCGACAAATACCCTGGGACGCGGTCATGGCGCGTACTTGAGGTATCGGACACCTGGCGCGGCGCCTTGAGCGGGACCGTGTGGGGAAAGGTCAAGGGAAGGGGAGTGTGTGACGCAGCTCTCACTCCCATAGAATCCGCTCATGAAATCCCTGGCTGTTTTCTGCGGGTCTAGCCCAGGCAACCGGCCTGCGTACACCGAGCTCGCGGTCCGCACGGGCGAGCTGATCGCGCAGCGCGGCCTCACGCTCGTGTACGGCGGCGGGCGCGTCGGTCTGATGGGCTCGCTCGCCGAGGCGGCGCTGGCGGGCGGCGGCCGCGTCGTCGGCGTGATTCCGCAGATGCTGATCGATCGCGAGGTCGGGCATGCAGGTCTGTCGCAGCTGCACGTCGTCCGCACGATGTCGGAGCGCAAGCTCCTCATGGGCGATCTGGCCGACGCGTTCCTCGCCCTGCCCGGCGGCATCGGCACGATGGACGAATTGTTCGAAGCGTGGACCTGGACGCAGCTCGGCTTGCATCGCAAGCCTTGCGCGCTGCTGAACCAGGACGGGTATTACGATCCGCTGCTCGCGTTTCTCGATCGCTCGGTAGCAGAGGGATTCTTGCAGCCGCGCTATCGAGCGGCGCTGCTGGTCGCCGCCGATGTAGAAACTGCGCTCGAGCAATTGGCCGCTGCAGTGTCTTGACACTGCAATGCGCAGGCATCAGCCTTGCGCGCGCGCATGGAACTCATCAGCTGGTTCATCGACCTCGTCCTGCATCTCGACAAGCATCTCACCGAGCTCGTCGCCAACTATCATCTCTGGGTCTACGCGATCATCTTTCTGATCGTGTTCTGCGAGACCGGCCTGGTCGTCACGCCGTTCCTGCCCGGAGATTCGCTGCTGTTCGCGCTGGGCGCACTGGCCGCGGTGGATCAGACGGGGACGCTGCACGCGCCGGCGATCTGGTTGCTGCTGACGTTCGCGGCAGTCCTCGGCAACGAGGTGAACTTTCGCGTCGGGCGGGCCATCGGGCCGCGAGCTTTCAGCGGTGGCTTGCGCTGGCTGAAGCAGGATTACCTGATTCGAACGCAACAGTTCTACGACAAGCACGGCGGCAAGACGATCATCCTGTCGCGCTTCATCCCGATCATTCGCACGTTCGCGCCATTCGTTGCGGGGGTCGGGCAGATGAAGCGTCGGCGCTTCGCGGCCTACAACATCGTCGGTGGGTTTGCCTGGGTGACGATCTTTATCTGGGGCGGGTATCTGTTCGGGAACGTGCCGATCGTGAAGCAGAATTTCGGCCTGGTGACGATCGGAATCGTGGTGGTGTCGGTGCTGCCGGTGGTGTGGGGCCTTTTGCAGAAGGACAACAGTCAGGCTAAAGCCTGACCCACAGATGCCCTTGTGGGTCAGGCTTAGCCTGACTTCCTGAGCCACCACAGTCCGAGCGCGCTCACCGCGAGCAGCGCATATCCCGGCCACAGCGGCGTTCCCGCGAGCAGCCAGATTATTCCGCCGAGCGCACACGTCGCACTCAGCAACGCCGCATCCCGCCGCTGGCCATCTCTGCGAATCTCCATCCGCAGCTTCTCAACATCTCGCGTCGTCACCGGCACGCTGAACCTGCCGTCGTGCGCGCGCTGAATCGCGTTCTCGACCAACGGCGGCAGCTGCTGCAACGCCTGGAGCATGTCGGGCAGATGTTTGCGCACGTCCTTGGCGAGTGCGCGCAGACTCCAGCGTTCGTTCATCCATTGCCGCAGCAACGGCTGCGCCGTCTTCCATAGATCGAGATCCGGATAAAGCTGGCGGCCGACGCCCTCGATCTGCAAAAGCGTCTTCTGAATCAACATCAGCTGCGGCTGCATCTGCGCATCGAAGCGCTGCGCTGCTTCGAACAGGCTGATCAGCACCTGGCCGAACGAAATCTCGCGCAGCGGCTTGTTCGCGATCGGCTCGCAGACCGTGCGCACCGCGGACTCCAACTCGTCGACGCGCACGTGCGACGGAATCCAGCCGGAATCGATATGCAGCTCGGCGATGCGCCGGTAGTCGCGCTCGAAGAACGCCAGGAAGTTCTCCGCCAGGTAATGCTGATCGCGCGGCGCGAGCGTGCCCACGATGCCGAAATCCACCGCTGCGTAACGCGGCTGCTGCGGATCGTCGAGCAGCACGAAGATATTGCCCGGATGCATGTCGGCGTGAAAGAAGTTGTGGCGGAACGCCTGCGTGAAGAAGATCTCGACGCCGTTCTCGGCCAGTCGCTGAATGTTCGCGCCGCGTCGCTGCAACTCGGCCATGTCCGAGATCAGCACGCCGCGCACGCGTTCCATCACCATCACGTTCTTGCGGCAGTGGTCCCAGTACACCTCCGGCACGTACAGCAAATGCGAGCCGGTAAAGTTGCGCTTGAGCTGCGATGCGTTACCCGCCTCCCGCAGCAGATCCAGCTCATCGAGAATCGTCTTCTGGTATTCGCGCACCAGCTCCACAGGTCGCAGGCGGTGCGCGTCGCTCCAATAACGATTCGCGAGATTCGCCAGCGCGAACAGCACCTCGAGGTCGCGCTCTATGAGCGCGCGAATGCCCGGCCGCACGATCTTGACGACGACTTCCTGGCCATTCGGCAGCGTCGCCGCATGCACTTGCGCGATGGTCGCCGCCGCGAGCGGCTGCTCGTCGAAGCTTGCGAACATTTCGGCGAGCGGCCGCCCATACGCGGCTTCGGCGATGCGGCGCGCTTCGGCGCCGGAGAACGGCGGCACGCGATCCTGGAGTTTCTCCAGCTCGTCGGCGATGTCACGCGGCAACAAGTCGCGCCGCGTCGACAGCATCTGGCCGAACTTCATGAAGATCGGGCCCAGCTCTTCGAGCGCGAGGCGCAGACGCTCGCCGCGCGTGGCGTCGCTGGCGCGACGAAACCAGGTGGCCGGCGAGAGATAAAACGCGAAACGCAGCGGGCGGAACAGGTGCGTGGCGCGAATGATGCCGTCCAACCGATGCCGGACGAGCACGCGCTGAATCTGCAGCAGGCGCGACAGGACGCGCGGCGTCATGCGCGCCTCACTGGGTGTTCCTTGACTCGACCAGCTTCAAGCGTGCTTCGAGCCGGTCGACGTCGTCGCGCAGGCGATCGACGCCGTGCAGGAATTCCTCGGCTTCCGTGCGATTCGGGACATCGCGACCTTCTTCCTGAAGGTACTCCGCTACGTTCTGCAGCAGCGTGTCGTGCGCGCGGCGCGCGAAGCCGAGCGCACCGCGAGCAACGTTGCCGATCTGATGTGCCGCGACGTCGCCGACGACGCGCGAGAGCTCTTCTTCCAGATCAGGCTGCGCGGCCTTCAGCAGCTCGCTGAATGTCTGTGCGACTTCAGCATCGCCTTCGATGTGAACTGCACCACCGCGCAACGCAGCCTCGGGCGCAGGACCTGCAAGACGCATCAGCGATAACGGCGTGCCTGACAACGTCGCGTCGGGCGTGCCTTCGTGATCGGTGTGCAACGTCATGTGCTCGCCATGCGATTTGAAGTACACGCTGAGCGGCGTGCCGTCGACATGCACGGCGAGAACCTTCTCGGCGAGACGCTGACACAGCCCGCGCGCCGCTGACGATGCGGCGACGTTGCGATTCAACAGCGATTCGAGCGGCGCGAGCCTCACAGCCGATAGCCCCGGTGCAGGGCGACGATGCCACCGCTCAGATTGTGATAGCGGCAGTTGTCCAGCCCGGCTTCCTGCATCATCCCGAGCAGCGTGGGCTGATCAGGGAAGCGGCGGATCGATTCGGCGAGATAGCGATAGCTCGCTTCGTCCTTCGCGACGACTTTGCCGAGCCAGGGCAGGACCGAGAACGAATACGCGTCGTACAGCGGTTTGAGGCCGGGCACGACGGGATGCGAGAACTCCAGCACCATCAGCTGACCGCCCGGCTTCAGCACGCGCGTCATCGAGCGCAGTGCGGATACTTTGTCAGTGACGTTGCGCAGACCGAAGCCGATCGTCACGCAATCGAACATGCTGTCGCGGAAAGGCAGCTTCTCCGCGTTGGCGAGCGAGTACCGCACGTTGCCGACCAGACCACGATCGGTCAGCGCATCGCGACCGACAGCAAGCATCGCTGCATTGATGTCGCTCAGCACGACGAGCCCGTTAGCGCCAACCTGCTTCGCCATGCCGGCCGTGAGATCGCCGGTGCCGCCGGCGACGTCCAGCGCCTGCTGGCCGGGACGCAGCCCGGTCTGCGACAGCGTGAACTGTTTCCACAGCCGATGCGCGCCGGCCGACATCAGGTCGTTCATCAGGTTGTAGTTGCCGGCGACGGAGTCGAAGACGGCGCGTACGCGCGCGGCTTTTTCGGCCGTCGGGACCTGCTGGTAACCGAAGTCGGTGGTGGAGTCGCTCATATGAGGGGCAGGATTCTAACCTGTTGTCAGGCTAAAGCCTGACCCACAGTCATTCTCGGCGGTCGGCTCGTGCTTGTGGGTCAGGCTTTAGCCTGACTCTTCCTACCGTTTGGCCGGCGTCGGATACGGGATGCCGAGTTCCTGCAGTCTGCCCAGGTACTGCCGCCATTTCTCGTCGCGTTCGCGGCCGAGTTCGTGCAGGTACGCCCAGGTGTAGAGGCCGGTGTCGTGGCCGTCGTCGAAGACGATGCGGACCGCATAGTTGCCGATCGGCTCGACGGCGCGCACGCCGACTTCGTGCTTGCCCAGCTGCAAGGTTTCCTGGCCCGGGCCGTGGCCGCGCACTTCGGCCGAAGGCGAGTAGACGCGCAGGTATTCGAACGGCAGCTCGAAGTGAGAGCCGTCGTCGAAGCTCACGTCGAGGAGGCGCGAGCGGGTGCGGGCTTTGATAGAGGTGGGGTAGGGCATGGGCTACAGGATGTAGCGGGTCAGGTCTTCGTCCTTGACCAGCTCGCCGAGATGCTCGTCGACGTACTTGGCATCGACGGTGAGACTGAACCCGCTACGGTCGGCGGCTTCATACGACAGCACTTCGAGCAAGCGCTCCAGCACTGTGTGCAGACGCCGCGCACCGATGTTCTCGGTCCGCTCGTTCACTTGATACGCGACTTCGGCGATGCGCCGCACGCCGCTCTCGGCGAACTCCAGCTTCACGCCTTCGGTCTCGAGCAGCGCCCGATATTGCGTGCACAGCGACGCGTCCGGCTCGGTCAATATCCGCACGAAATCCTCGACCTTGAGCGCGTCGAGCTCGACGCGAATCGGCAAGCGGCCCTGCAGCTCCGGGATCAGGTCCGAGGGCTTCGACATGTGGAACGCGCCGGAGGCGATGAACAGGATGTGATCGGTCTTCACCATTCCATACTTGGTGCTGACCGTGCTGCCCTCGACCAGCGGCAGCAGATCGCGCTGCACGCCTTCGCGCGAGACATCGGCGCCGTGCGTTTCCTGGCGCCGCGCGATCTTGTCGATCTCGTCGATGAACACGATGCCGTTCTGCTCGGCGTTGCTGAGCGCGCGCAGCTTCAGCTCTTCCTCGTTGATCATCTTCGCTGCTTCTTCGTCGGTAAGCAGCTTGAACGCCTCGCTGACTTTGACCTTGCGCGTGCGCGTGCGAGTACCGCCGAGGTTCGAGAACATGCCCTGCAGCTGCTGCGTCAGCTCTTCCATGCCCGCGGGCGCCATGATTTCCACGCCCATCGGCAGCGCGCGCACTTCGATTTCGATCTCGCGCTCGTCGAGCTGCCCTTCGCGCAGCATCTTGCGGAATTTCTGCCGCGTCTCGGCGTCGCGCGGCGTGGCTTCGGGCTCGCTGACGAAGCCGAGCGATTTCGGGCGCGGCAGCAGCACGTCCAGCACGCGGTCCTCGGCCGCGTCCATCGCGCGGTGACGGACCTTCTCCATCTCTTCCTCGCGCGTCATCTTGACCGCCACGTCCATCAGATCCTTGATGATCGAGTCGACCTCGCGGCCGACGTAGCCGACCTCGGTGAACTTCGTCGCCTCGACCTTGACGAACGGCGCGCGCGCCAGCCGCGCGAGCCGCCGTGCGATCTCGGTCTTGCCGACGCCGGTCGGGCCGATCATCAGAATGTTCTTCGGCGTGATTTCGGCGCGCAGATTCTCGGTCACCTGCATGCGTCGCCAGCGATTACGCAGGGCGATTGCAACGGCGCGCTTCGCAGCGCTCTGCCCGACGATGTGCTTGTCGAGCTCCTGGACGATTTCGCGAGGGGTCATGGACATGGGAGCCTACTTCAGCTCCTCGATCGTGAGATTGCGGTTGGTGTAGATGCAGATGTCGGCGGCAATGCCGAGCGCCTTTTCGACGATCGTGCGAGCATCGAGCTCGGTGTTCTGCGCCAGCGCGCGCGCCGCGGCCTGCGCGTAGGGACCGCCGGAGCCGATCGCCATGATGTCGTCTTCCGGCTCGATGACATCGCCGTTGCCTGAAACGACGAACGAGTTCTTCGCATCAGCCACGCACAAGAGTGCTTCGAGACGACGCAGGCTGCGATCGGTGCGCCAGTCTTTCGCGAGCTCGATGGCCGCGCGCGTGAGATTGCCGTACTGCTGCAACTTCGCTTCGAAACGCTCGAACAGCGTGAAGGCGTCGGCGGTGCCGCCGGCGAAACCGGCGAGCACTTTGCCGTCGTACAGCCGGCGTACTTTGCGCGCGTTGGACTTCATCACGGTGTTACCGAGCGACACCTGGCCGTCGCCGCCGACGGCGACGACGCCGTTGCGGCGGACCGAGAGAATCGTGGTCCCGTGCAGTTCGGTCATTGGCTCACTCATGCCTTGGCTTTGCGTCGCGCGCGGGGGTGGGCTGCGTCGTAGATCTTGGCGAGGTGCTGGAAATCAAGGTGCGTGTAGACCTGCGTGGTCGAGATGTTCGCGTGCCCGAGCAATTCCTGCACACCGCGCAGGTCCTGGCTCGACTCCAGCAGATGCGTCGCGAACGAATGCCGGAACAAATGCGGATGGACGTGACGGCCCAGCCCTTGGCGTCGCGCCCAGCCGGCGATTCGTTTCTGAATCGCACGCGCTCCCAGGCGGTCACCGCGCGCGCTGACGAACAACGCCAGCTCGCCGTTCGCCGCCATCGCGGGTCGCTCTTTGAGCCAGCGTGCGATTGCAACGAGTGCGTGCTTGCCGACAGGCACGACGCGAGTCTTGCTGCCTTTGCCGAGCACCCGCACCGTGCGATCGCCGCGATCGACATCGCCGAGGTTGAGGCCGACGAGCTCCGCCAATCGCAGGCCGGAAGAATAGAACAGCTCCATGATCGCTTTGTCGCGCACGCTCAGCTCGGTGTCGGCGCGGAACTCCAGCAGCCGCGTCATCAGATCGACGTCCATTGTCTGCGGCAATCGCTTGCTCGCCTTCGGCGCTTGCACGCCGACCGCCGGGTTCGCCTCGAGCGCGCGCTCGCGAAGCATGAAGTTGAAGAAGCTGCGCAGCGCGCTCAAGCGACGTTGGATCGTGCGGGGAGAGGCTCCTTGGCGGAACTCCGCAGCCGCGAACATTCGCAGGTGCTGACTGTCCAGGCTGCGCCAGTCGCGCACGCGATTGCGATCGCAGTAGGCAACGAAGCGTTGCAGGTCGCCGCGGTAGCTCGCATCGGTGTGCGCCGACAGGCGGCGCTCGACCGTCAGGTGCGACAAGAAGCGGGGCAGCCAGGCGAGTGCTGAGTCATCCATCGGCTGCGCCGCTCACCTCAGGCCGTCCCAATGGCCTCGCTGACGAGATCGCCGATCCGGGCGAGGAACTCGGTGCTCATCGTCGGATTGAAGCGTTCTGCGTCGGGACTGCCGATCGCGAGCAGCGCCGCGCCGGACTGCTTGCTTGCCTTGTCGCCGAGCGGGACCAGTGCAGCCGAGCCCACCTCGACCGTGCCGGCGCCGAACAGATAGTCGCGCTGGCTGTCGCGGATCTGACCGCAGCGCGGGCGGCCGGACTCGAACAGCGTCTCGAACATCTTCAGCTCTGCGGCCCCGAGCCGCACGATGCGCAGGTGCCGGCTGCTCAACTTCGCCAGCTCCGATTCACCCTCGGTGGTGACCAGCAGCACCCATTCCGACGCGCCGAAGTCTTCGCGCAGCGACGACTCGATCGCGTCCATCACGCTGCTCGCGCCGTCAGCGCGAATGAGTCGGCAGGCGAGGCGATGAATCTTCGCCGCCAGCGCGTCGTTGCCGCGCGCGACTTCGATCAGCTCGCGCAGGCGCGCTTCGAGCTTTTCATTCTTGTCGCGCAGTGCCGCGACCTGGCGTTCGACCAGCGAGATCGCCGAAGTGCCGCGGTTGTGCGGCAGCTTCAGCTTCGTCAGCAGGGTGGCGTGGCGCTCGAAGAAATCGGGATTGCCCTGCAGGTAGTCCGCGATCGTGCTCTCGTCCAGGGTGTCCTCGTCCAGCCGGCCGACAGGTTGCTTGCTCATGAAGCCCTCGATGATCTTTGAATAATGTCTTTCACGAGTGGTCGTCGTCCCGAACGTCCACCGTCCCCTCGAACACGCTGACCGCCGGACCGGTGAGCCACAACGGCTTGCCCGGTCCCGCCCAGCGTACAGTCATGGCGCCACCCGGCGCATCGACCTGCACGGTTTCCTGCAGCAGCCCGAGCCTGCGCCCGACCGCCACCGCGCCGCAAGCGCCGGTGCCGCACGCTTGCGTCTCCCCGGCACCACGCTCGTACACGCGCAACCGGATGTGCTCCGGGCTGACGACTTCCATGAAGCCGACGTTGGTGCGGCGTGGAAACCGGGAATGATTCTCCACAGCAGGGCCGAGAGTGTCCACGGGCGCGGTGCCTACGGAAGACACCTGAATCACCGCGTGCGGATTGCCCATCGACACTGCACCGATCTGCAGCTCCTGCTCGCCGACGCGCAGCGGATAGATGTCGGCCTCGCGCGACGCCTCGAACGGCAGCGACGCGGGATCGAAGTTCGGTACGCCCATGTCGAGCGACACGGTCCCGTCGCCGTGCAGCTCGCCGGTGACGCGGCCGCCCGGGCTCTGCAGGCGCACGGTGCTGCGTCCGAGCCGGCGCGCGACCAGGGCAGCGATGCAGCGGGCGCCGTTGGCGCACTGCTCGACCTCGGAGCCATCGGAATTGAAGATGCGATAGAAGACGTCGGTACCCGATGCACGCGCCGGTGCGAGCACGAGTGCCTGGTCGAAGCCGACGCCGGTGTGGCGGTCGGCGAGAGTGCGGAGGGCGGCGGCGGAGGGCAGTGATCCCTCGGTGGGCGCGTCGAAGACAATGAAGTCGTTGCCCAGCCCGTGCATCTTCGTAAATGCCAGCCGCATGGCGAGCAGCATACAGGATGTGCGAACATCGCGGCGCGCAGAAGAGTCCGATGCGACAACAACATCAAACGCAGCGAGAGGCCGGCATGCGCCATGTGATGGTCATGAACTCCAAGGGCGGTTGCGGCAAGAGCACGATCGCCACCAACCTCGCGAGCCACTTCGCCACCGAAGGCTACAAGGTCGCGCTCGCCGACTACGACCCGCAGCGAACCAGCCTCGACTGGCTGGCGATGCGCCCGGAGGATCTGCCGCGCATCGCCGGAGTTGCCGCTTACGACGAAGGATTGCGAGGCGTGCCGCGCGAGACCGAGGTCCTGATCATCGACGCGCCGGCTCGCACTCACGGCTCAGAGATGAACGAGCTCGTCCGTCGCGCTGAGACGATCCTGGTGCCGGTGCTGCCGTCGCCGATCGACATGAAAGCCTGCGCGTACTTCATGACCGAGCTGCTCGAGCTCGGCAAAGTCCAGCGCCAACAGGCACGGCTCGCGGTCGTCGCGAACCGCGTGCGCGAGAACACGCTGATGTAC
>Ga0207648_10000932_pt1 | contig 32947 bp, 26 predicted proteins | sample KBSMisM32_FD_184310 | JGI IMG/M metagenome (GOLD analysis project Ga0207648, IMG submission 184310) | Miscanthus rhizosphere microbial communities from Kellogg Biological Station, Michigan, USA - KBS Miscanthus M3-2 (SPAdes) (version 2) | ecosystem: Host-associated > Plants > Roots >... | reverse complement strand
TGTTCCTGAACGACCGCCAGCTCGCCTCCGCGGAAATCGGGACCCCCGTGGGGCCCGGCGACGAGCTCGACATCGTGTCGGCGGTCGAAGGCGGGTGAACCGGCCGTCGCCTCGTTCGCCTCGAAACCAGCAGCCCGTTTCGGAGCAATCCGAAACGGGCTGTTCGGTATTACGGCCGCGCCGGTCGGAGCGACTGACGGAGCACGAAGCGGCCAATCTGTGTGCCTTGCCGCGCGCCGGCCTCGCAGCCTTCACGGAAGTGAATTCCCGCATACACGCGCGCGTTGATCGCGTCGGCGGCCGCAGCAGAGAGCGAGGCGAAGCTGCGCGCGATCAGTTTCGCTGGCAGCGGCGCCATCGGTGCTGGAAGCGGCACGGCTGGCGCCATGAAGGTGCGAGTGAAAGGGACCGTGTCCGTTCCAAAGAACTCTCGCAGCACTTCCGTGGCCGCGCCGGTCGCCGAGGGCAGCGCGCAGGGGAAGTCCGGATACGGCGGCGTCACGAGAAACGGACGCCAGACGGGATCGGTCGCCGTATCCGGATTCCCATCGTCCGTCCAGCGGATGGCCGTCACCGGCCGCCAGAAGTGATAGGTGTACTTCCAGGTCTGATTCGCGATCAGCGCATCGGCCTGGGCCATGTTCAGGAGCGCAAACAGGCGCGCGTGCTGCCACCGATCGAGACCGAGATCGGCGACGATTTGCCGCGTGGTGAGATTCCAGTTCGACCCACCGCCGGGCCAGAAGCGGGCGATATCGCTTTCTTCCGAATCAGGCAGTGCGCCGCGGATCCGCGCGTCGCCGATCTGTTTGACCTCGTTGTACGCCCGGGAATACGCCGTGCCACTCAGGTCGAAGATCGCCCCCGGTTCGACTTCGAATTGTGCGCCGTGGCGAAGCACGAACGGCGTGACGTGAGCCCATCCGGCAAAGGACGGGGTGATGACCGCAGGAAACTCGGGATTCGGTGTCGGCTGATAGACACCTGGCCCGGGGAGCAGCGTATAGGGCAGGTGGGGCGTGTCGGAGCCGTCGGCTGTCCGCAGCGTGAGAATTGCCGCCGCCGCGGCATCGCCGGCGTCTATGCCAGCCTGCGTTGCGGCGTCGTAGGGCCCTGGGCCGAGGCTCGTCGCATACGCGTTCTCGATGGTGGCAATGGCGGCGGCTTTCGCCGGCGAGTCGGGCACGGGGATCAGGAGCCCCAATAACGCCTGCCTCGCGGCCGCGGCGATGGCGGCGTCCGGTGACGCACCTGCGCGGGCCAGGCCGATGTTCGTGTAGCGGGCATAACGTGGTTCGATCGCGTTCAGCGCATCGTGAACCGCGATTTGAGCGATGGCTTGCACGCGTGATTGTTGCTGCGGCCCGCCGAAGCGCGGGGCGACGGCTTCGGCGATCTGGTTCCAGTCGGTCACCGCGTCCGCGGCCGCCACGGTTGGCAGCAGCAGGAGTGACGAGAACACGAACCAGATGGCATTGCACGACATCCCCCTCAACCGGCGTTCATTCATGCTGGTCCACATCTGATCTCCTCTCAGCGGCGCCGTGCCGCATTCGCCTTTGGCGGGATCAGACGGAACGGTTCGGAAAGGTTACGTGTGCAGCGCCCGGATCAGGCTGCGGATCTCATCGTCGGAGTCGCCGGGCTCCGAAAGCGTTTCTGCGACCCTTTCTTGAAGCTCGGTCTGGAAGCGACGCCGCAGGCGGTGAACCGCTGTCTTGACGGCCCCTTCCGACATCGCCAGGCGCGCCGCCGTTTCGGCGTAGCCGCCGCGTGCCCGTGTACCGAGCAGACAGTCGCGGAGCTCCTCGAACACCCGCTCGCGACCTTGGGCGCACCATTCCGTGCGAATGGTGAGGAGGACCTGGTCGATCACGGTGAGCGCCCAGCGCCGCTCGTACAGCATCTCGGGCGTCATCGGATCGGCGGGCTCGCGAGCGTAGCGATCTTCGGCGCCGTCGAGCGATAGCGCGCACGGGGTCGCGCCTCCGCCCCGCTTCCGCGCCTGCCGGCGCCCGAAATCATTGGCCAGATAGTGCTTCATCGACGCGAGCAGGAAGGCCCGGAAACGGCCCCGCTCACGGGCGAGCCGGCTGAAGTCACGGCGCTCCAGCAGGGAGAGAAAAAACGCCTGCACCACGTCGCGGGCATCATCGGCGGTGCGTCCGCGCCGGCGAACATAGGCATACAGCGGATACCAATAGATTCCGTAAAGGGCCGCCAGCGCGTCCCGCGCGACCGACGTGTTGTCGTTGCCGGCCGCAACGACGAGACTCCATTGGGTCGTGACGAAGCCAGGCACGTCGTCCTATCGTGGGACAACCCACACGTCGAGGAGCGCGTCGTGCAGCCCCTGCGAGGGACGGCTCACGGTCACGATGGCGCCGACGAAGAGGATGGCGTAGGTAGATGCCATCGCCACGATTGGGAAGCGAGGAAACGGAAAGCCGTCCGGCGTCCTCGGCGACGCGGCGAGATAGAGATACCAGAGGAGTGCAGGCGACCAGGCGATGACCGCGCGGCTGAACGAGCGCAGCCGGGTGATCTCGTGGCCTCCGGACGTCACGGCCGCCAACCCGGCCGCGCGCGCGACGACGCCGCCACGAACGACGACGGAGGACACCAGATGCGCGATCATCACCACCGCCAGCACGAGAGCGGACCCCGTGGAGACGATCAGGGCCACGAACGGCCCGGTGCGGTCAGCGATGGTGCGGCTCTGAGCGTCAGCTCGTGCGATCTGAGGACCCAACTGCCTCGCCACCGACGCGAGACCGCCTGGATCAGGCGGGTACTGCTGGAGCAGCCTTCGCGCCAGGCGGTGGCGCGCTCGCTGCCGTTCTGGCTGCGGTCTGATACCGGTCCAGATCGTCTCGTCGCTCAAGCTGGCGCGAAAGCGCTCCGCCACGTACCGTTCGGCCGCCTGGTGAGTGTCCGGGTCGAACGGGGCGCTGCCTGGCTCCCCTGCGTCGAGAGCGTCGAGCCACCAGAGCATGTTGGCGTGTTCGAAAGTTCGCATCGTCCGCATCCCGGGGATCCCGGCAAGCCCCGCCACCAGTACCAGCACAATCGGAACGAGCGACAGCGCGATCGGAAGTCCGCGCCGGGCGCTCGTTACACGATTTGTGGTGCTCGTCAGCGCAATTGTCGCGGCACACAGCGCCTGCAGGTCGTCGGGGGGCGTCCGTGTCCATGCCTCGATGCGGTCGAGAACAGACAACGGATACCCGTTGGCGCGCGGCGCGCGTGCACGGGCGTAGGTGGCGACTGCGGGAATCAGATCGGTCGGTTTCCAGCTTGGGGCGGCAGGCTGTTTCTCTGCGATCATTGACGGATAGGCAAAGTCGAGCAGGGTAACGTGGCTATCCTCGCGCACCCATACGTTCGCGAGCGTCAGCGCCGGCAGCGTCTCGTCGCCTGCCGTCCGGGCGAGCTCCGCTGACAGGTCACCGAGCCACCCCCTGAGCGTCAGCCAATCGATCGGCTCGCTCACCGTCAGCAGAGACCGGCCACGCGGGGCCTCGAACGCGTCCCATGCGGAATCGCCGCCGCGCTGTCCCATGAGCCAGTGAAGACGAGTCATACGCGAGACGTCGCGCCGGACTGGTGTCAGCGCGGGAGAGCCGAGCGGAAGACGATGGATCCAGACGTCGCGACGCAGCATGGGATCGAACGCCTGGAGCAACGTCCCCCGATCGGTGGCACCGAGGTTTTTGACGATGTCGAATGGTCCAAGCCGTTGGCCCGTGTGCGAGGTAGTTGTCAGTGCCGGCAGACGAACCGGCACACGACGCCGCCGGTCCGATAGCGCTGTGGAAACGACTCGTGTCGCGCTCATCAAATCGTGGAGTCCGCTCCACCCGTTCGTGGGCCGGGCAGTGACGAAGAGGATCGCCATGAAAACCAGTACGAAGAGCGGTCGATTCAGCGCGTCGGTCGCGGTCCCGGTCGGGAAGAGGCTGACAGAGCCGTACCCCAGACGTACTGCTGTCATGATCAAACCAGGTGCGACGAAGATCGTCGTGCGCAGCAGCGCGCGGCGAAACGTCATCGGGCCGGTTGCCGAGACCACTCGTACACCGAACATTCGCTTGCCGACCGAGGCTCCCGTGGCACCCTCGAGAATCACGTAGTAGATGCCGAGCGCGGTCCAGCTCCATCGGACCGCCGCGTCGCCCAGCGACGCATCAGCAGCCGCTGCGAACGACCGCAGCGTGTCGAACAACTCCAGTGGCAAAACGATCAGCAGACGGTCCACCAGCCCCGCCAACACTCGAAGGCCCGGACGGGATGCCGCGTCGTTGCTGCCGACGAACGGCCGCAGGACATCGGCGATCTCCGCGTACGACTGCGGACGTGCCGACGGCGCTTTACTCAAACACCGGACCGTCAGGCTCGCCAGAGCGCGCGGAATCTCGGGTCGCCCTGCACGTGGGGAGACGACCGCGTCGTGTGTCACACGTTCGATCAATTCGTGCAGGTTGGGGCCGGTCACCGGGGGCTGTCCGGTGAGCAGGTAGTACAGCGTCGCCCCAACCGCGTAGATGTCCGAGCGCACATCGAGGGGTTCGCCACGGAGTTGCTCCGGCGCGGCGAACACCGGCGTTCCCTGGAACCCGGAGCCCTGCAGCTCTGACCAGGGATCGCGGCTCAGCGTCGAAATGGAGATGCCGAAGTCGCCGATCTTGACCGAGCCTTCGTGATCCAGGAAGCAGTTCGACGGTTTGACGTCACGATGGAGGATTCCCGCCATCTGCGCCGCTTCCAGTCCACTGATGATGTCGAGCACGGCGGCGGCCGCGGCCGCGGGCGTCAGCGGGCCCGAGGCGGTCACCAGGTCTTTGAGCGTTCCGCCCGGGGCCAGTTCCATCGCGATGACCGGCACGCCGGCGATTTCTTCGGCGCCGAACATGAACACGGTGCGCGGATCGCTGATGGACGCAGCCAGCTGCCCTTCGCGCAGGAATCGTGCACGTTCCTCGGGCGTGAAGATCGCTCGTCGCAGGACTTTGAGGGCCAGGCGGCGGCCGGTCGCGACGTGACTCGCTTCGTAGACATCACCCATGCCGCCGCGGCCGAGGAGGTGCCCGATACGATAGTCGCCCCATCGCATGCCCTCGCGAAGCATCGGTGCCTCGCCGGCGCCATCACGAAACGTGACGGATTCTTCGGTCTGCTGATCGTCGGCACTGATCGTCTGAAGCCCTGCCTGCAGAAGACAGATCGGACACAGAGCTTCGGCGGCATCCGGCGGCAGAAGTCGGCCGCATGACGGGCACCGAACGGGCGGGTGGGCCGTCTCGTTGTCCATGAATGGATCAGAACGAAACCGGCCCAAAGGTTACTTGAACGGCTCGCCCCGCGGCATGCATACTGCATACGCATGGATAACCAGAAGTTCGCCAATCACATCGCATGCACCGTGCTGTGTGCAGCTGCGTTGGGCTGGCCTGCCTTTGCGCAGCAGCAGCCGATCTACAAGGCACCCACGGCCGCTGATTGGGCTGCGCTCTCCAAATTGCCGGACTTCAGCGGCGTGTGGGAACGCGGTGGTGGCGGCGGCCGTGGCGCCGCGGCGGCTCCGGCCGGAGGACGCGGCAACGCCCCCGCGCGCGGAGCGGCGCCGGGCGCCGGAGCCCGGGGCCGGGGCGGACCGTCGTTGACACCTAAATATGAAGCCCTGAGGGCGGCCGCTGCCAGCGCGCCTCAACCTGAGGACAACGCGACAGCCAACTGCCTTCCGCCAGGCATGCCGGGCATCATGGGCCAGCCGTATCCGATGGAGTTTCTACTGACTCCAGGCAAGGTCACCATCGTCATCGAGGCCTACACGCAGGTGCGGCACATCTATACCGACGGCCGGTCCCTTCCCGAAGACCCGGATCCGAAGTTCTTTGGCACCTCGATCGGACGCTGGGAAGGCGACACGCTCGTGGCCGAGACCGTCGGCTTCAACGATCACGTGCAGCATGCGCGCGGCGTGCCGCACGGCGACAAGATGAAGATCGTCGAACGCTTCCACCTGACGGATCCAGACACGATGAGCATCGAAACGACCATCTCGGATCCCGATGTGTTGACCATGCCGTTCACGACGACCGCGTCGTTGCGGCGTCATCGCAACTGGACGATTTCCGAATACGTCTGCGAAGAAAACAATCGAAACTCCGTCGATCCGAGCGGCAAAGCCGGAATCGACGTGACGCTGCCGGGCACCAACAAGAAATAGCGAGGAGATAGATGAGACCTTCCGCACCGTTCCCAATTCTCGCGCTCGCCTTGCTAGTCGCGGCGGTCGTGCCGGCTGCAGCCCATCACTCGTTCGCTGCCTTTGACATGGCGAACCAGAAGACGATTACGGGCGCCGTGAAGCAGGTGGACTGGACGAATCCTCATATCTGGATCTGGATCGACGTCGCCAACGACAAAGGCGGGACCGATACCTACGCGTTCGAAGGCATGAGTCCGAACTTCCTCGCTCGACGCGGCTGGACCCGGACGACCTTGCACACCGGCGACAAGATCACGGTCTCGTATCGCCCCATGAAGGATGGTAAGAACGGCGGCATGTTCATCAACGGAACGACCGCTGCCGGCAAAGTCCTGACCATGGGTGGCGCCGGGGACGGCGAACCGGCTAAATGAAGCTCGGCTCCTCCGGCTGGACCCTCTTCCTGCCGCTTTGTTGTCTGGCGACGCTGGCTGCGCCGGCCCGCGCAGAGACGTCTGGCCGAATTCTGCGGCCCAACGCGGTTCTGCATTCCGTGGCTGACGTGGAGCGGTCGGCGGCGTTCTATCGCGACGCCGTCGGGCTCACGATGGAGCCGTCGGCCGGGTTCCCGACGGGCGCCTCGCCGCGAATCGGCACCGCGTTCGGAACTCCAGGCGCGACGATCCGTGCCGCCACCTTCTCGATTCCCGGATCCGATGTGCGGCTGACGCTCGTCCAGTTTTCCGGGGTGCCGGCCTCTCCGATTCGCCAGCGCCTGCAGGATCCGGGAAGCGTGAAACTGATCGTCCGCGTGCGCAACATCGACGCGGCGTTCGAGCGCGTCCGCGGTCGGATCGCTCGTGTCTACACCGACGGCGGCGCGCCGATGAAGCCCGAGGGCCCCGCCGCCGTCAACACGTCGGTCATCATGCGCGACCCCGACGGGTATCCGCTGGAGCTCGTGCTGCAGGACGTGCCGGAAATTTCATCCGCGGTGCCAGCCACGTCGAACGTCGTCGGCGGCTGGGCCACGTTCATCGTTGGCGATGTCGCGGCCTCGATCGAGTTCTACCGCACGCGTCTCGGCTTCGAGTCCGTCGGGACTCCACGTCCGCTCGCGGCGATGGTGCTGGCGCTTCAGGGAACCCCGGACGCGACCGGCAGCATGAGCGCAGGTGTTCGGCCGCCAGGCGGCGTCAACACCTGGCGGATGTACGACTTCAGGAACATCGACCGGGCACGCCTGGACAGCCGGCTGCAGGATCCGGGCACGCCGGCCGTGTCCTTCTGGGTCGACAGCGTGGCGGCGCTCGTCGCGCGCCTCAAAGACGGCGGTGTCGCCATCGCCGTCGACCCCGTACAGATCGACGGAACGACCAGGGCCTTCGTCCGCGATCTCAATGGGCTGTTGCTGGAGTTCGTGGAACCCTAGTCATTCCCTTCCGGACCCCAGCTGCCGTTCACGGAGGCGGAAACGCCCGTGGCGTTGCCGAACACCGTTTCGGGGACGTAGATCACCGCGACCCGCGCCCTCCAGGAATCCGGCATCTCGGATGCCACTCGATGCGGATGCCCTTGCGAGTCGAACACGATCTCGAAGTCCGCCTCCTCATCGAGCTGCCGCCGCTGAAACCTGGTCTGCTCCGCTCTCGATAGCGTTCCGGGGGCTGCGATCACGTTGAACGACGTGATCGGGAGCACGTTGTTGTCCATCGAGAGAAGGCTGACTCTGACCTGGAAGTTGGCCCTTGCATCCACCTCTGCCTGGGTGAAGCCGATGTCGTAGCTGACGTCGACTTTCCGTTGAGCCGTCGGTAACTGCTGGGTCGTAAGGTGCGCAATCTGCAGTTGAACGTTCGAAACATTGGGCATGGAACACCTCTCGAGAATTGCCGAGGACGGGCCGCGGTCGTCACGGCCCCGCCATCTTCAGACAACGATGGCTGACGGCATCCCGAACGCGAGAGGTCAGTGCGGGAGGTGGGTGAGGTTTGTCGGCAGCTCCATCAGCTCGAGCGCGTTGCCGTCGGGATCGGTCAGCATCGCAATCTTGATCGGCGTGCCGCCGATTGGCACCGACGCCACGTCGCGGTCGACCTTCGCGCCCGCGGCCTTCGCCGCCGCCACCGAGGCTTTGATGTCCGAGACGCGCAGGATCGCATGGTGCATGGGATCCTTGGCCGCGTTGGCCTCGCGCTTCAGCAGGAGGAACTCCGGCGAAGCACCGGCCTTGGCCGCAGCGACCGTCGCGCCATAGCGCATGATGATCTCCGTCACCGGAGTCCCGACCCGGTCGATTTCCTTCAGGCCGAAGGCGGCCTCGTAGAACTTCGCCAGCGCGACCACGTCGTTTGCGCCCAGGCGGACCGCCATCACGGTGACCTCGGCCTGCGCCGGCATGGCGCACGCGGCCACCACAATCCCAACAAGTGTCGCAATCATTCGACGCACGCTTCTGTCCTCCGCCGTGGATTCTACGCCCTTCGCGCGCCCCACCAATAGACTCCGCCACCGATAGCGATGAGTGTGGCGGACGCCCCGACCACCTTTGCCGCCGCGAATAACTTGTTCGGCTCGTCGGCCGCAGGGACACACGCCAGCACGATGGCGAGTGCAGTGATGGCAAAGCCCAACACCGCCAGTGCCCGGGCGACGACGGGTCCGCCAGGCACGCCGATGACCTCAGGGCCCGCCGGCTCGCGTTGGAGCCGGTACATCGACGCAAAGATGTAGAGGAAAGGCACGAGGTTCACGATGATGGTCATGTTGACGAACGCCTCGTACGCGCCGCGAACGGTCGTGCCCGCCTGTCCCAGCGCGATGAAGACGCCTGCCGCTACGGCCTGCACGATGATCGCGACGTGCGGCGTGTGCCAGCGCGGATGAACCCTGGCGAAGGCAGCAGGCAGGAACGCATCCAGGCCCGCCACGAAGGGCAGGCGAGCCGTAGCGGCGAACCAGCTGTTCACGCCGCCCAGCACGTTGAGCGTGACGCACAGCGCGAGGAACGGCACCAGCCCCGCCGCGCCGGCGTTCGTGGCCATGGCCTGAATCGCCTGCATGACACCCTGCAGGCCCGAGACCTGCTCCTTGGGAAGCGCGAGCAGCACTGCCAATGTCCCGAAGATGTAGAAGCCGGCGACGAGGACGGTGGCGTACACGATCGCTCGAGGCACGCTGCGCCGTGGGTCGGCGATCTCGTCTCCCATCGTCGACGCGGCCTCGATACCGGCAAAGGCGAATGCAATCGACGACAGCATGACGACGTCCTTGAGCGACGTGCCGGGGACCAGCGCTCCGAACGAGAGTGGCGTCGCGGAACCCTGGTGAAACCAGGAATAGCCGGCGGCGACGAACAGAAGCGTGATGGGAATCCAGATCACGATGCCGCCCACATTCGTCAGCCACTTGCCGACTCCCAACCCGACGATGTTCAGCGCCGCGGCCAGGACGAGGCCCAGGAGTGAGGCGAGCGCAAAGTAGGTGCTGCTCGACGACCATGCCTGGGTGGTGGGGCCGCCGATGAAAAGCGCGTTGCCCACGGCAAAGTACAGGAGACCGGGAAAGTACGGCAGGTTGCCGACCCAGTAGGTCCAGCCGGTGAGAAACCCCGAAAACGGCCCGAACGCCGCCTTGCTCCACAGATACAAGCCGCCTTCGCCTGGATATCGCGACGACAGTTCCAGCACCGTGAAGACGAGCGGCAGAAAGAAGCAGGCCGCCGCGAGCAGCCACAGGCCGATCGAGCCCGGTCCCCCCGCCGCCGCGACGGCGACCCAGCGCAGGCTGAAAGTAGCGACGAAGTAAAAGAGGATGAGATCGCGGACGCCAAGGACGCGCCGCAAGCCCGCCGCCGGCGGCTGCGCGCCGGGCGTCAACAGAAGGCCATCGGCGCGGATTTTACTTCAGCAGGGCGTATACTTCGGCCGCCAGAACGCATTCCGCCCGTAGGCTCATCAAGGAGAGACCGATGGCTGCGAAACGTCCCGCTCGACGCGAATTCCTGAAGAACACCGCCGCGTTGGCGAGCGGCTTGGCCGTTGGAGCCGTGGCACCCGCCGCCGCCCAGGGCCCGGCCCCGGCCGCATCCCCGGCATCGTCGTCGCCGCCGATGCTCAAGGACACCGCCGAACTGATTCGGTACGGGGATCGCTCCAAGTACGTCACGTCGATGCGCATTCCGCACGGCGGCCGGCCGACGCCCGACACTTTCGGGCTGACGTTTCACGTGGCGACGCCGCTGCAGGACTCGGTCGGAGTGGTGACGCCGTCGTCGCTTCACTACTACGCGACGACGCGCGGCTCGTTCCTGCCGGACATCGATCCTGGTAAGCACACGCTGATGATCCACGGCCTGGTGGACCGTCCGCTGACGTTCACCATGGACGACCTGAAGCGCCTGCCGTCCGTGACGCGCCTGCACTTCATCGAGTGCGCCGGGAACCGGTCGTCGCCCAGGGCCAAGAACGTCCAGGAATCGCACGGGATGACCAGCTGCGCCGAATGGACGGGCGTCCTCCTGTCCACGCTGTTGAAGGAGTGCGGCCTGAAGGGCTCGGCCAAGTGGTTCGTCGCCGAAGGCGCGGAGGAAGTGAAGGGCGCCTCGAGCATGCCGATCGTGAAGGCGATGGACGACTGCATCATGGCGTACGGCATGAACGGCGAGGCCGTGCGGCCGCAGAACGGGTTTCCGCTGCGCCTGATGGTCCCCGGCTTCGAAGGCATCTTCCACACCAAGTGGGTGAGACGCATCAAGGTCGTCGACCAGTACATGATCAACTACAACGACTTCGGACACCTCGATCAGGACGCGAAGGAAGCCGCGCTCGGCTACCAGATCGGACCGAAGTCGGTGATCACGTACCCGTCCGGGAGCCAGCGGCTGCCCGGCCGCGGCTTCTACGAGATCAGCGGGCTGGCCTGGTCCGGTGGCGGCGTCATCCGCAAGGTGGAGGTCTCGACCGACGCCGGCAAGAGCTGGAAGGTGGCGGAGTTCAAAGGCACGCCGCAGCGCATGGCCCACACGCGGTTCGGCCTGCCCTGGACCTGGGACGGCAAGGAGACCGTCATCATGTCGCGCTGCACGGACGAACTCGGTTCGGTGCAGCCGTCACGGGTCCAGATTGCCGAGCACTTCCACAAGCCGGCCGACCCGTCGTTCAGCGTGCCCGGTCTCGACAACTCCATTCAGCCCTGGCACATCGCCAGCGACGGGAGCGTCACCAATGGCTACAACTCTTAGCGCGGCTCCGCCTCGGAGTAGAGCAAGTAGGCTCCGCCCCGCTAAGGCAGTGTCTAATTGCCCGCCCGTTCGGGCGGGCGTTAGCGTGGTGGCATTGGCGGTGGTGCTCATGGGCACCACCGCGCTGGCGCAGGGACCCACGTTCGGCGTCGGACGCACGCCGTCGGCGGACGAAATCCGCGCCATGGACATCTCGATCAGTCCGAACGGTGCGGAGCTCCCACCGGGGCGCGGCAGCGCCAAAGAAGGCGCGCAGGTGTATCGCGCCAAGGGCTGCCAGGGCTGTCACGGCGCCGGGGGAGTCGGAGGCGCGGCTCCCATTCTCAAGAGCAAGCTGGGTCCGGAGGCCGACACGTGGGAGCGCGGGCGGGTGCTGCCGGTGCGTGCGCCGTACGCTGTGCTCGTGTGGGACTACATCAATCGCGGGATGCCGCTCGGTAGAGAGGGCACGCTGACCGCCGACGAGGTCTACGCCCTCACGGCCTATCTGCTCTCGATCAATCAAGTGATCCCCGAGGATCAGGTCCTCGACCGGGAGAGCCTGCCGAAAGTGGTGATGCCGCTGAGCCGGAGCGAGTACGCGCTGGTGCCCGACGACTGGAAGCCAAGAACGCGAAGGCTCAAGGACTACCCCTTCTAGCGCGCTGTCAGTGCGGAAGGCATCCCTGGGAGGGCGGGGTTTCACCTGTGAGCGCCTCGAGCGACCGGCGCTCGGCGTCGACGCCGAACACGCGCGCCACGACGGCCGCGGCCAACATCAAGACAGCGGCCAACGCGTAGCCCGCGAATAGACTGCCGCGATCCCCGGTGTCTACGATGGCGCCGAACAGCAGCGGCGCGCCGGCGCCGGCCAGGGTGCCGAAGGCATAGAAGACGGCGATTGCCATCCCGCGGAGTTCGACCGGGAACAGCTCGCTCACGGTGAGATAGGCGGAGCTCGCCGCCGCGGAGGCGACGAAGAACACCAGCATCCACGCGAGCGTCTGTGTGAAGGCAGTCAGCGCGCCCGCCACGAACAGGCCGCCCGTGACCAGGAGCAAGACACCCGAGAGCACGTAGGTCAGCGGGATCATGGCGCGCCGCCCCCAGTGGTCGAACGCGGGGCCCAGCACCAGAGGGCCGAGGAAGTTCCCGACCGCAAACGGCACGATGTAGAGGCCGACATGCTCGGGCGGCACGCCGTGGAACTCCTCGAGGATGAGACCATAACTGAAGAAGATGGAGTTGTAGAGAAAAGCCTGCGCGAACATCAGCGAGAGGCCGAGGATGGTGCGTGTGGGGTAGCGCCGGACGAGCGTGTGCGCGAGATGTCGCAGCCCGACGGTACCCGAGACCTTCACGCTCACGGTGACGAGCGAGATTGCTTCGACGCGGACATGCGCCCCACGAGCAGACACCTCGGCCTCGATTCGTGCGACGGTGTCCCTGGCCGCCTGGACGTAGCCGTGCGTCAGCAGCCAGCGCGGACTCTCCGGCATGTGGCGCCGGACGAGCAGGATGCCGAGTCCGAGCAGCGCGCCGAACCCGAAGCCGACGCGCCAGCCGACCGCGCTCGGGAAGATGCGCGTGTCGAGCACGACGAGAGTCACGCCCGCGCCGATCGCGACGCCAACCCAGTAGCTGCCGTTGATCCCCAGCGCGATGGCGCCGCGCATGCGCGCGGGGACCATTTCGTCGATGGCCGAGTTGATCGCGGCGTACTCCCCGCCGATGCCAGCTCCGGCCAGGAACCGGAAGCCCAGGAACACCTCGTAGCCGGGAGCCAGACCGCTCAACGCCGTTGCGCCTAGATAGAGCGCAAGCGTCACGAGGAACAGCCGCTTGCGGCCGAGCCTGTCGGTGAGATAGCCGAACACCAGCGCGCCGACGACTTGGCCGACGAGATACACCGAGTTGGCCATCCCGACCTGGGTGGCCGAGAGGCCCAGTGCGTCGGGGTGCCGCAATGTGGGCGCAACGTTGGCGACCAGGCTGGCCTCGAGCCCGTCGAGGATCCAGGTAATCCCCAACGCCAGGATGAGGCGCTGATGCCAGCGCGACCAGCCGAGCGCGTCGAGCCGGCCCGGTACGTCGGTTTCGACCCAAGCACCTCGTGGAGTGTCGGGAATCATCGGGAGCGGCAATCGTAAGCCCTGTCGCCGTGCGTCCCGACTCGGCCGCATCGACCTGTTTCGCGATACCCTGACTCGCGGTGAGTCACATCGGAGGCTGAATGAAGAGAGTCCTCGTTCTCGGCACGCTCCTGACAGTCGGAGCCCTGTCGGTGGCGGTCGCCGCGTCGCAGCAGCCAGCCGGTGCGACTGCGCCCAAGGTCGTCGAGGTCCAGAAGCTCCGCGACAACCTGTTCATGCTGACTGGTGGAGGCGGCAACACGGCCGTCTTCGTCGGCACGTCGGGCGTGGTGGTCGTGGACACGAAGAATCCCGGGTGGGGCCAGCCGATCCTCGACAGAATCAAGGAGCTGACGCCGAAGCCCATCACCACCATCATCAATACGCACACGCACGGCGACCACGTGAGCGGGAACGTCGAGTTTCCGGCGACCGTCGAGGTCATCGTGCAGGAGAACACGGCAGCGAACATGAAGGAGATGCGCGCGTCGACGCAGACGGCGCCGAACGGTCAGCCCCCGAACATCTTCAAGGCCAACAACGGCCGCGGCATGCCGAAGAAGACGTTCAAGGACCGGATGACGATCGGGACCGGCGCCGACCGCATCGACCTCTACTACTTCGGCCGCGGCCACACCAACGGCGACGCGTGGGTCGTGTTTCCGGCGCTACGCGCCATGCACGCCGGCGACATCTTCTCGGGCAAGAACATCCCGGGCCTCGATGCCGTGAACGGCGGCAGCGGTCTCGCCATCGCGGACACGCTGACGAAGGCCGCCGACACGATCAAGAACATCGACACCATCATCACCGGGCACAGCACGACGATGACCGTGGCGGACCTTCGTGAGTACGCCCAGTTCAACCGGGACTTTGCCAACGACGTGCGTGCGGGGAAAGCGGCCGGCAAGTCGGCGGACGAGGTGGCGAAAGCCTGGAAAATTCCGGCGAAGTACGCGGGCTATGCCACGCCGACTCCGATCAGGCTGCTGCAAAACGTTCAGGTTGTCTTCGACGAGTTGAAGTAGGAAGGCGCCGGGCCCCGCTAAACTAGACGGGTGAAGGCGTCACGCGCAGCTGTCGCGTTGGTTGTTCTCCTGGCCCTCGCGCTCATCAGCTGGGCGCGCGTGGCCACCGCTCAGAGCCCGATCGATCTCGCGGGCTCCTGGACGCTCAATCGTGTCGCGAGCCAGTTCCCGGAGGAGATCGGCTTCAGCGCCGGCACGTTCGAGAACCCCGCGAGCGCCCGAGGCGGCGCCAGCGGCGGTGGCGGGCGACGCGGAGGCGGAGGCGGTGTTGGCAGCCGGCCCCCGGAGGAGCTGAGAGCTCGGCTCATCCTGCCAGAATCGGAAGAAGACGCGCGCCGCAGGCGCTTCCTGACCGACGAAGTCCGTCTGCCGCCCGAGCGCCTCACCCTCGCCGTCACGCCGGCGAGCGTCACGATTACCCCCGACCCCGGTGCCCCGCGTACGGTGCTGCCCGGACGGCGTGACGAACCCGTGACCATCGGACCGAGCACCGTCACGACCACCGCGATGTGGGAAGGGAATCAGCTGATGGTCGGCTACACCGCCGAGCCCGGGCGCGTCGTGCGCTACATCTATGCGGTCAACCCGAGCCCTCGTCAGCTGATCGTCGACGTCGAGCTCGTGGGTCGAGGCGGAGGAGACAAGGTGCGCCGCATCTACGACCCTGCGCCGGCCGGCCCACCCGCCGGCAGTCAGTCGGCCGCACCGCCTCCCAGGCTGACGTTGCCGCCGGGCGCGTTGCCGCCGGGTGCCCGGCCGCCGGCGAGCGCGCCGACGTCAGCGAGTGCGCCCCCGGCAGCGAGTGCGCCGCCGGCAGCCGCGATCGATCAGCGTCCCGACGCGACGCTCAAAGGGCTGGCCAGGCTTGGGCTGGTGGTCGAGGGCGTCGAGGCCGATGCGGCCAAGTGCGGATTGAAGGGCGACGCGCTCGAAGCCGCCGTCTCGAAGCGCCTCACCGACGCAGGCTTCCGCGTCCTGCGCAACACCGACGACGAAACCTATTTGTACGTGAACGTCAATGCGGTCACCGCGTCGGCCGGGTTGTGCGTGACGCGCTACGACGTGACGCTGTACTCACATGCCGCGGCGCCGCTCGCACACACGGCGGCGCCGGTGGAACTGCAGGTCGAGCTGCTGCACAAGGGGGGCCTCGCCGGCGGGGCCCCGGCGCAGAATGGCGACAGCGTCACCAAGAGCGTGCTGGAGTACGTGGACCAGTTCACCACGCGCATCAAGAACGCCAACAAATAGCGTTTCGTGATAAGAAAGGCGCGGCGATGAAGCCTTTCATTTCCTCGATCGCGCTGCTGGTTCTGATCGCGTCTCCGGTGTCCTTGGAGACTCGCGCCGCAGGCCAGACCGCCGCCAATCAACATCAGGAGATGGTGACGACCTACTGCGTCACCTGCCACAGCACCCGCGCGAAGATGGGCGGCCTTGCGTTGGAAGGATTGAACCTTCAGGCCGCGGCGGACAACGCTGCGATCTGGGAGAAGGCGCTGCGCAAGCTGCGCGGGAATCAGATGCCCCCTCCGGGCAGTCCGCAGCCGCCGCAGAAGACCGTCGAGTCGTTCGTCGCCTGGATGGAGAACGCGCTCGACGCCAACGCCGGCATCAAAGCGAGTGTTCCGAAGGCCGGCTATCTGCCCATCCAGCGCCTGAACCGCACCGAGTACGCCGCCTCCGTGAAGGCCCTGGTGGGCGTGGACGTGAACCAGAAGGACGTGCTGCCGCAGGACATCCAGGTGGAAGGCTTCGACAACATCGCGGACGCCTTGAGCGTCTCGCCCGCCTTTCTCGATCAGTACGTGACGGCAGCGCGGCACATCGCGCAGGTCGCGGTGGGCAATCCGAATCCTCGCGTGTCCAGCGTGAAGTACCCGGTCGACGCCAACCAGAATCCCGACGACCCTCCACCGCTGGGCACGTGGGGCGGCGTCAAGTTCAAACACAGCTTCCCGGCCGACGGCGAGTATCAGATCACGCTGACGAACCTGGCGGTGGGACCGTACAGCAACGCGCTGGAGCGCGAGAACACGGTGGTCATCTTGATCGACGGCCGAACCGTGTTTCGCAAGTCCATCGGCGGCGCGGCCGATCTTTCTCTGGTCGATCGCACGGCGGGAACCGGCCGCTCGCAGGTCATGGACCGCTTCTCGAAGATTCCCGTGCACGTGAAAGCCGGGATGCACGATGTGGTCGTGGCCTTCGTGGATCGCCCCCAGGTGGAGACGAGCGAAAACCTCGCCAAGCTTCAACCCTACGGCGGACTGACCGGCGGCGCGGCGCCCACCGATCGCAGGCCTCATCTGCTCGACGGTGTCGCGGTTGCCGGACCGTTCAACCCGACCGGCGTGTCGATGACCCCGAGCCGTGCCCTGATCTTCGTGTGCGATCCGAAGAAGGCTGGCGAGCCGGCTTGCGCCCGACAGATCACGGAACAGCTGGCGCGCCGGGCGTTCCGGCGGCCGGTCACGACGGAGGATGTGAACCGGCTCATGCCGTTCTATGAAACGGAACGCCGGAACGGCGGCACCTTCGATCAGGGAATCGAGCAGGCCGTGGCGGCCGTGCTGGTCAGCCCGCAGTTTCTCTATCGCAGCATCCTCGGGCCCAAGGGTGCGGCGCCCAACAGCGAGTTCTCTCTTACCGACCTGGAACTCGCCTCGCGGCTCTCCTTCTTCTTATGGAACACCGGCCCGGACGAGGAGCTGTTGACGCTCGCCTCGTCGAATGGATTGAGCCGTCCGGGAGCGATCGAGAAGCAGGCGAGACGCATGCTCGCCGATCCCCGGGCCTCCAGCCTGGTGACCAGTTTCGCGATGAAGTGGTTGAATCTCACCACGCTGGATCAGGTCGTCCCCGACCCGAATCTGTTCCGCGGATTCAACGAGCAGCTGCGGCGCGACTTTTCGACGGAAGCGCAGGCCTTCATCGGCAGCGTCTTCTCGGAGGATCGGAGCGTGGTGGAGCTCCTGACGGCGGACTACACCTTCCTGAACGACCGTCTCGCGAGCCACTACGGTATTTCCGGCGTTGCCGGCCCGCAGTTCCGCAAGGTGACGCTGACAGACAAGACGCGCTTCGGCCTGCTGGGCAAGGCCGCCGTCCAACTGCGGACGTCGTATGGCGACCGCACGTCTCCGGTGTTGCGGGGAGCCTGGGTGCTCGACAAGCTGATGGGCACGCCGCCGACACCGCCTCCGCCCGATACCGCGACGGACCTCTCACAAAAGGCCGGCGAGCAGCCGAAGACCGTTCGCGCCCGGCTGGAGCAGCATCGCGACAAGGCGACGTGCCGGATGTGTCATGGCGTGATCGATCCGACCGGCCTGGCGTTGGAGAACTTCGACGCGATCGGGCAATGGCGGACGAAGGACAGCGAGGCCGACGCGCCGATCGATGCCAGCACCGTGCTGCCGACGGGCGTCGCGATCAACGGCGTGGCGGACCTCCGCGCGCAACTCGCCGCGCGTCCGGAGGTGTTCGCGCGGACCGTGACGGAGCGATTGTTGATGTACGCCGTCAATCGACGGCTGGAGTACTTCGACATGCCGCAGGTTCGCGGCATCGTCCGGTCGGCTGCGAAAGACAACTACACGCTGTCGTCGCTCGTGGTGGGAATCGTCAACAGCAACGCGTTCCGCAGGCAGGGTGCGGACACCGCGAAGTAAGGGCGCGAACTATGTTCATCACGAAGAAGCATCTTCCTCGCAGAGCCGTTCTGAAGGCCGCCGGCGTCTCGTTGGCGCTGCCGTTCCTGGATGCGATGGTGCCGGCCGGCACGGCGCTCGCCCAGACCGCGGCGGTTCCGAAACTGCGGACCGGATTCTTCTACATTCCCCACGGCGCGATCATGGGGAATACGTCGCATGGTCCGTCGTTGGACAAGTGGACGCCGTCCGGTTCCGGTGCCACCTTCAAGCTGAGTCCCATCCTGGCGTCGCTGGAGCCGTACAAGAAATACGTGACGTCGTTCGGGAACCTGCAGAACGCCGCCACGGCGGGGTCGGTGCATTCGTTTACCCCCGCCACCTGGCTCAGCGCAACCCGTCCGGATACCGGCGCGCCGCGCGCGCACATGGCCACGACGCTCGATCAGGTGATCGCGAAGATCATCGGGCAGGAGACGCCGCTGCCTTCGCTCGAAGTGGCCGCGGAAACCACCGTGCAGTCGGCGGCGGGTGGCGGCGGCTACTATTCGACGCTCTCGTTCCGCGACGCGGAATCGCCGCTGCCGATGGAGCCGAACCCGCGGAAGGTCTTTCTCCAGCTGTTCGGTGAGGGCGACACGCCGCAGGAGCGCGCGACCATCAACACCCGCACGAACAGCCTGCTGGATCTGATCCTGGAGGGCACGAAGAGCCTGAAGGGCAGCCTCGGGAACGGGGACAAGGCCGTGCTCGACGGCTATCTCGAGAGCGTTCGCGAGGTCGAGCGCCGCACGCAGAAGGCGGCGGCGAAAGATCTGTCCGCGTTCACGATTCCCGAGGCCCCGGTGGGAGAACTGGACGCGTTCGCCGAGCAGGTCAAGTTGATGTTCGACCTGGTGGCGCTGGCGTATCAGGCGGACCTGACGCGGGTGGCGTCTTACATCATGGCCGCGGAAGGGACGAACCGGACCTACAACCACATCGGCGTTCCGGATTCCTTCCATCCCGTCTCGCACCACGCCAACGATCTGGCGCGCATCGAGAAGCTGGCCAAGATCCAGACCTGGCACCTCGAGCAGTTCGCGGGCTTCGTCAAGAAGATGGCCGAGACGCCAGACGGTCAGGGATCGCTGCTCGATCACTCGATGTTCATGTACGGATCGAACATGAGCAACAGCGATCGACACGACAACTACCCGGAGCCGAACATCGTGGTCGGCGGCGGCAGCGGCAAGATGAAGCTCGGTGGCCAGCATCTCGTGCTGCCGGAGCGCACGCCGATCGCGAATCTCCACCTGACGCTGCTGCAGAAGGTGGGCGTCGAACGCGACAGGTTCGGCGACAGCACGGGCACGATCGCGGACTTCTGAAGGTGAGGGCGGTGGCGCTGAATCGCCGGGAGGTGTTGCAGGGCGCGCTTGGCGTGTTCGCCACATGGGCGTGTTCCCGTGTGCTCAGCGCGCAACAGCCGTTCCGCGGTGGTGGTCGCCTGAACGACCAGATGACCGTGGTGGATGGCGGCGGAAGCAACGTCCTGGCGTTCTCCACCGGTGAAGGCCTTGTGCTGGTGGATGGCGGCGCTCCGAAGTCGTTCGATAAGGTCATGGCGTCGCTGGGCGCCAACGCCAGGGTCCACACGCTCTTCAACACGCACCACCACGTCGATCAGACCGGCAACAATGAAATGTTCTCGACGGGGACGAAGATCATCGCGCACAAGCGCACCCTCGAGTGGATGTCGGCCGACCACTGGATTCAGGCTGACGAACGCTACGAGAAGGCCCGCCCGAAAGCTGCGCGTCCCACGGAGACGTTTCTCACCACCGGATCGCTGAAGACGGGAGGGGAGCAGATCGACTACGGCTACCTGACCCTGGCCCACACGAACGGCGATATCTACGTCCACTTCAGGAACGCGAACGTGCTTGCCGTGGGCGACGTGGCGTCGCCGCTGCGCGATCCCGCGCTCGACTACGTGACCGGAGCGTGGATCGGCGGCCGCGTGGACGCGATGGATCTCCTCCTGGCGCTCGCGAATGAGCAGACGCGGATCGTGCCGGCATACGGGCCCGTCCTGTCGAAGGCGGAATTCAAGGCGGAGCGGGACGTGATGGAAGAGGTGCGGAAGCGCCTGTTCGATCGGGTTCGGGAAGGCGACGGCCCCAAGGACATGCTGGAGCATGGCGTTCTGAAGGGGCTCGCGCGCACGTGGAAGGATCCCGACAAATTCCTGTATGACGCGGCCAAGGGTTTGTGGGCGCACCACGACAAGCTGGGTCCGAACGTTGTCTAGGACAGCGGCTCTCGCGTTCGTCTGCATTCTGGCTGTCGTGGCGCCCGCCCTTGGTCAGTCCCAGAGTTCCCTTGCCGATCTGATTCAAGCCGGAAACCGGAAGGCGGCGCTCGAGAGGATCCGCACCGGAGCGGACGTCAATGCAGCGCAGCCAGACGGCACCCGCCCAATCCACTGGGCGGTCTACAAGGTGGACTACGAGCTGATCGACGCGTTGCTAGCGAAGAAGGCGACCGTGGACGTCGCCAATGAGTTCGGATCCACACCGCTTGCCGAAGCAGTCAAGCTGGCCGACCCGCGGATGGTGCGGTTGCTGCTGGGTGCCGGCGCGCGAGTCGATCGCGCGGACGAGAACGGCCAGACGCCTTTGATGCTGGCGATCAAGACGGGAGAGTTGCCCCTCGTCGAGATGCTGGTCAAGGCCGGCGCCAACGTCAATGCCGAGGAGCAGTTTCAACGCCAGACGCCTTTGATGTGGGCGGTCACCGCGTCGAAGCACGCGGCCGATATGACGAAGCTGCTGCTGTCGAAGGGCGCCAACGTCAACGCTCGCGCGTTGTATACGGACTGGCCCAACCAGCTGTCGTCAGAACCTCGCGGTCAGTACCGTCCCGTGGGCGGATTGACCGCGCTGCTGTATGCCGCCCGCAACGGTTGCGGAGATTGCGTGCAGGCGCTGATCGGTGCCGGCGCCGATGTGAACGTGCCGACGCCGGAAGGTGTCACGCCGCTGATGATCAGCCTCGACAACGATCACAACGACGTGGCGACACTGCTGCTGAATCGCGGCGCCAATCCGCATGTCGCGGATTGGTGGGGACGCACGGCGCTCTGGATTGTCATCGATCGAAAGGAAGCTCTAAAGGGCCCGGCGGGTTCTCACATGGACATCATCAACCGGCTGCTGGCCGCGGATGTCGACGTGAACGCCGAGCTGAACATGCATCGCCCGAGCCGCGGCGGCAACAGCGGACGCTTTGCCGACCGGCAGTTGGGCACCGGATGCACCGCGTTGTACCGGGCCACCGAGGGCGGGGACGTCGAAGTCGTTCGATCTCTACTGGCCAAGGGCGCCAACCCGAACATCAACGGCATGGGTTTCACGCCGTTCCTGGTGGCGGCGGGCGTTACGCCGGGGGCTGGTGGCGGCGGCGGTGCGCCCAACCCCACGCCCAGCACCGCGCTTCTGGATTTGATGATTCAGCACGGCGCCAACGTGAATGCGCAGGTCACCGGCACGAGGTCCTACTCGATGCGGGTCTCTTACAATCCGCCGCCGAACAAAGAGGGGACATCGGCGCTCCACGGAGCGGTGCAGGCGGGCCGGGCGGACCTGGTTCGGTACCTGCTGGACAAAGGAGCCGCGCGAGATCTCGTCGATGCCAACGGCAAGAAGCCGATCGATCTGCTCGACGTGGCACCCCCTGGGGGACGCGCTGCCGGGGGCGGTGCCGCTGGCGCACGAGGCCGAGGCGGCGCTCCGGCGCGAGCCGTCACCCCCGAGACTGCCGCCGAGATTCGCGCGTTGCTTACTTCTTCACGCTGACCTTCCAGATCACGTTCGAACCATCGTCCGACACCAGCAGCGAGCCGTCGCGCGCCACCGTGACCCCCACCGGGCGGCCCCACGCTTCGATGGCGGCGCCGTTCTCGCCGTTGCTCACCATCATGTTGCTCACGAAGTCTTCGATTGGCCCCGGGCGGCCGTTGGCCATCGGGACGAACACCACCTTGTACCCCGCGGCCGCCGAGCGATTCCACGACCCGTGGAGCGCGACGAATGCGCCGTTGCGATAGCGCTGCGGGAACTGAGTGCCGTCATAGAACGTGACGCCGAGCGCCGCCGAATGTGCCGGCAGCAGAACGTCTGGAACGATGGCGCGGTTGACGAGATCGGGAAACGCCCCCTGGTAGCGCGGGTCGGGGTTCTTGCCGATGTACGAGTACGGCCACCCGTAGAACCCGCCGTCTTTCACCGAGGTGGCGTAGTCGGGCACCAGGTTGTCGCCGAGGTTGTCGCGCTCGTTCATCGCCGTCCACAGCGTGTCGGTGCCCGGCTGCCACGCGAGGCCGACCGGATTGCGGATCCCCGACGCAAACACGCGGTAGCCTGAACCGTCCGGATTGAACTCGAGAATCGCGGCGCGACGGCAGTCCTCGCCCGCGTTGTTGTTCGACTGCGATCCGACCGCGACGTACATCTTCGTGCCGGCGCGGTTGAAGGTGACGTTGCGCGTCGAGTGGCCGCCGTTCGGCAGGTCCATCAGCTTCTCCGGTTCCCCCGTCGCCTTGAGGTCGCCGGTCGCGTATTTGACGCGCACCAGCGAGGCGGTGTTGCCGACGTAGAGGTAACCGTTGTTGAACGCGAGACCGAAGGGTGCGGCGATCTGGCCAGCGCCTTTGTTGACGAAATCACTCGGCGGCGCCGCACAGGCTGGGGCGCTGGCTCCGAGCAGCGGACCGTTGATCGTGGGGTTTACCGCAGCAGGCGCCGCGGCAGGCGGCGCCGGTGGGGGGCCGCCACCCCGCCGCCCGCCACCACCAGCACGTCCCGGCGGCGGCGCGCCCTGCGCGAACACGCTCTTCTCGCTCTCCGCAATGCGCCCGTCGTTGTTCGCGTCGCGGAGCACGGTAATGCTGTTGCCGGCCGGTGAACTGACGAACAGGTCACCGTTCGGCGCGTACACCATCATGCGCGGCGCTTCCAACTCGGCGTACACCGAGACGGTGAAGCCGTCCGGGACCTTGGGCAGCATGCCGTCCGGCCGCGGCACGGGCCGGCCAAACTTCGGCTGCGCGGGCCCCACGGCGGGGAGCGCATTGGCTCGTGGCTGTGGTGCGGTGGAATTCTGTTGGGCGAGCAGCACCGCGCTCGGGATAAGGACTGCCGCCGCGACGAGCCATGCAGATTTCATGAATCTTTCCTCGATTGAAATGGAAAACAGGTGGCCAGATTCTACCGGAATGATGGGCCTTATCCACTCAGCGCTTGAACCCATTTGCCTCGAGGGCGGGTCCAATCGCCGGGCCCTGAAGGAATTTGATCAAGGCCTGGGCAGCGGCCGCATGCGGTGTGTGGGCCGAAACGGTCGCGGTCACGACGGCGGGCGCCTGCAGCTCGCGAATCACTGGCCCCATGTTGCGCAGACTCGTGTTCGCCATGATCTCGCTGAGCGGATAGATGTTGATCTCGTACTCTCCTGGTCCGAGCGAAGGCGCCGGGGCCGACATGTCGTGTTTCGCTTTCACCGCGTCGCGGATCCGCAACGTATCGAGGATTTTGTTGACCGTGAGCAGGGCGGCGCCGGTGTCGGACCAGCGCAGCGATCTCGCGTTCAGCATCGCCGCCTTGATTTGTTCCGGCGTGCGCAGATCGGGCGTCGCGTCGCCACGGAGCCCGATGGCGACGTCCGTTGTCGCGATGACGACGCCGTGAGACTTGATCTTCGACGCTTTCAACAATTGTTCGTCCACGTCGGGGAGCAGCAGCGCGACGTCGAACGCCTGCCCTGCCATGATCGAGTCCTTCAGGTTTCCACGTGCGGACCCGTACTCGATCACGAGCGCGTGACCGACGGCTTTGGACGCTTCCGAACGGACGGCGTCGAGCGGGATCCGAATGGCCGCCGTCGCCAGGACGCGGACTTCACCCGGTTTTGCGTCAGCGATCCGTTCTGGACGTCCGGCCTGCGCCACCAGTCGAGCTCCCGTTGCCAACAGTAATAGGAGTACGGAACCGACCGTCGTCTTTGTGGCCCGAACTCTCATCGCCGTCTCCTTTGCGTGGTCGTTCCGAGTGAGGATACGGGTATCGGCCTGCGTGCGACAATGCCGGCCAACGGAGGCCGTGATCGTATGACACGACGACTGCTGACGTGCGCGGGTGGGCTGCTGCTTGGACTGACGGCGCTCGGCGCCCAGTCGCCGCGCACCCACGAGCTTCCCCTCACGCCCGAGCACGTGCACTGGGGCTACTACGACGCCAAGCTGACGCCGGCGCTGCGGATCGCGTCCGGCGACCGCATCCGCGTCGAGACGATGGTAGCGGGCGGGCTGCAGCGGCTGCGCCTCGCGGGTGTGGCCGAATCCGAGATTCCCGACTCGCTCAAGGCGGTGGAGCAGAGGGTCACCGAGCGCGGTCCGGGCGCGCACCCGATGTCCGGGCCCGTTTACATCGACGGTGCCGAGCCCGGCGACACGCTGGAAATCCGCATCGGCGCCATCGAGTTCCTGCACCCGTTCGGCGTCAACGCATTTGCGCCCGGCGGCGGCGTGCTGCCGGACGAGTTCCCGTACTCGAAGCTGAAGCTGTTTCGGTGGTCACCCGGCGCGACCTCGGTGGAGTTCGGCCCCGGGATCACGCTGCCGCTGGCGCCGTTCTTCGGCTCGATCGGTGTGGCGCCGCCGCCGCTCGCCGGCCGAATCTCCAGCCGGCCGCCGGGCTGGCACGGCGGCAATTTGGATAACCGGGATCTGGTGACCGGATCGACGCTGTACCTGCCAGTGCATGTGCAGGGCGCGCTGCTCTCGATCGGCGACGGCCACGCGTTGCAGGGCCACGGCGAGGTCACCGGCACGGCGCTCGAGACGTCGTTGCGCGGCACCTTCGAGATCCGCGTGCACAAGGGCCAGCGGCTACTCTGGCCGCGCGCCGAGACGCCGACGCATTACATCGCCATGGGCCTGGACGAGGACCTGGATCGCGCGACGCAGCTCGCGGTGCGCGAGCTGGTGGACTTCCTGGTGGCCGAGCGGAAGATGACCCGCGACGACGCCTACATGCTGGCGTCTCTGGCGGCGGAGCTGCACGTGACCCAGGCCGTGGACGCCACCAAAGGCGTGCACGCGTCGTTGCCGAAGTCGATCTTCACCAGCCGCTAGAACCTCCGCGCTGCCGGGTCACCGGCCTCCGCGCCCGGACGGTGGCGTCGCGGCCGGAAGTGCGAGCGCCACGACTTCCACGGCGTCGGCAACACGCACTGCCACGGCGAGGTACTGCCGTCCTGCCTTTGTGTAGGTGACGGGAAATCCAGTGGTCGGCCCCGGCAACTGAATCTCCGCGACGACGGCGCCGGTCTTCTTGTCCCACGCGCGAAGTACCGGTGACGCGCCCCCCTCGCCTCCGAACAACAGCGTGCTGGTGACTAGAAGCCCCGTGCCTCTCGTGTTCGCCCCGGTATTGGGAATCTCCACGCCCTGCAGCTTCGGGTTCTGCTTGATGGCGTCCGGGGTCTTGCCGTGCGGCACCGACCACAGGCGCTCACCGGTCTTCAGACTGACGGCGTCGACGTGGCCATATGGAGGCTTGAGGAGCGGAAGGCCGAACACCGTCGTTCCCGCGTCCTGGGCCTGGCCGCGGGCGTCGTGATACAGGACGCCGGTCTTCGGCGAGCCTTCGGTCACCACCGCGCGGAACAACGTGTTCTGACTCGCCACGTAGAGCACGTCGTCGACCGGATCGACCGCGCCGCCCGGCCAGTTGACGCCGCCCACCGCGGCCGGCGCCGTCAACGTGCCTTTGGTGCCATCCGCCGCATTCGGCAGCGACGACGGCGTGTAGAGACCGCCGAGACGAAACTGACGCGCGACCTTGATGGCCTCGGCCTTGATCTCGGGCGTGAAATCCACCAGGTCGTTCTCGGTCACCCCTTGCGTCGCCACGGCCACCGGCTTGGTGGGGAACGGCTGCGTGGGCGACGTCCACTCGCCCGGCACATCGGACTTCGGCACCGGCCGCTCTTCGATCGGCCACACCGGCTTGCCCGTCACGCGGTCCAACACGAAGACGAATCCCTGCTTGGTGAGCTGGGCGACGGCTTTGACGGGACGGCCCTCCACCGTGATGTCCGCGAGGATCGGCGCGGTCGGAGGGTCGAAGTCCCAGATGTCGTGGTGCGTCATCTGGAAGTGCCAGACGCGCTTGCCGGTCTTCGCATCGAGCGCCAGCACCGAGTTCGCATAGAGGTTGTTGCCGGGTCGATACCCGCCGTAGTAATCGCTCGTCGGCGATTCGGTCGGGATGTAGAACAGCCCCAACTCGGGATCCGCCGTGACCGGCGCCCAGAAGCCCGCGTTTCCGGTGTAGCGGTTCGACTGTTCGAGGAGTTCCGGATGCTCTTTCACCCAGGCATTCAAGCCGTGTGGGACGTCCCAGACATTGGGATCCGCCTTGAGCCACGCCTCGGCGCCCGCTTCTCCGGGCCGGGGAATGATGTTGAAGCGCCACAGCATCTTGCCCGTCTTGGTGTCGTAGGCCACCACGTCGCCCGGGATGTTCATGGGCCATTGTTCGTTGATGGACGCCCCGGGAAGATTCGGCGTCGAGCCCGTGTGCATCGAGATCGACGCCACCAGCACGTTGCCCACGATGGCCGGGGGAGACGTGTTGGACACGCGACCTTCATGAGGCAGCCCTGGCCGCTCGTTCCAGCGCAGGTTCGCCGCCATGTCGACCACGCCGTCCTTGCCGAAGCTCGACACCGGTCGCCCGGTCTTCGCATCGAGCGCGACGAGCATGTAGCTGTTCATGACGACGAAGATCCGCTCGTCGCCCGCACCATCCGTCCAGTAGGTGACGCCGCGACCTGAACTCCTCGAGAGCGAATCGATGATGTCGAACCATCGCAGCAGCTCGCCGGTCGGTCGCCAGTGCCACAGCAGCTGGCCGGTGGCGGCATCGAGCGCCACGACGTCGCGATTGATTCCCGCCGTCGTATACATCACGCCGTTGACGATGAGGGGGCTGACCTGCATCTGCGGCGCCGGCCGGGGACCGAAGTTCCGCGCCGACCAGCGCCAGGCCACGCGAAGATCTTTCACGTTGGCGGCCGTGATCTGATTCGCGGGGGAATACCGCGTGGCGCCGGCATCGCCGCCGAAGAACCGCCATTCGGTCTCGGTCTTGGGCGCGCCTGCACCGGTTTGCCCAGCCAAGGTGGCCGACATTGCGATTGCCGCGCCAAGCGCGCCAACGGCCAGAAGCACTCTCACGTCACGCAGGAACATTCCGGGCTCCTTCTCGAGGACCGTCTCACTCAGGTTCCGCCGGAGTTATAGTCCCGGGAGGGGAACCATGCCGTCAAATTCATCTCAAGCCGATCGCCGCCAGTTCCTGAGCACCCTCTCCCTCGCGAGTCTCGCGGCGCTCGCCCCACGGGGTGCGTTCGCGCAGAAGCTGGCGGAGACGGCCCAAACGACGGAAGGGCCGTTCTATCCCGACAAGCTTCCACTCGATACCGACAACGATCTGCTGATTCTCAACGACGGCCTCACGCCGGCGGTCGGCGAGATCACGCACCTGACGGGGCATGTCTTCACGTCTTCGGGGCTGCCCATCCGCAACGCGTTCGTCGAGATCTGGCAGACCGACGCGGACGGTTCCTACGTGCACACCGCTGGGCGGCAGGCGGCCAAGCCGTACGACACGAACTTCCAGGGCTACGGCCGCTTCCTCAGCGATGCCAAGGGTCAGTACTACTTCCGGACGATCAAGCCGGTTGAATACACCCTGATGGGCATGCACCGCTGCCCGCACATCCATGTGGCGGTGAGTCAGAAGGGGCGGCGCATCTTCACGTCCCAGTTTCTGATCAAGGGACATCCCGCCAACGTGGGCGACACGGTGGTGAGGAATCTCGATCCGAAGGCGCTGCAGACCATCCTCGTGGACTTCAAGGCGCTGCCCGGTTCGAAGCTCGGCGAGTTGTCCGCCAATGTCGATATCGTGCTGGGCGAGACGTTCAACGAGCTGCAGCCGTCGTCGAAGGACTCGCTGAAGGGTACGGCCAAGGGGATTGGCATGTCCCGGCGTCGCGGGTAGGCGGGGGCTTAAATGGATCGTACCTTCCTGCTAATCGGCGCGCTGGCCGGGTGCATCGGCGTGATGTTCGGAGCCTTCGGCGCGCACGCCCTGCGGAATCGGCTGTCGCCGGACATGCTGGCAGTGTTCGAAACGGGCGTTCGTTACCAGATGTACCACGCGTTCGCCGTGTTGATCGTCGCGTTGGCGGCCGCGCGGTTTGACGGATGGCTGGTTCGGGCGGCGGGGTGGGCCTTCACCACCGGCATCGTGCTCTTCTCGGGGAGCCTCTATGCGCTCGCGCTGACCGGCGTGACGATCCTCGGAGCCGTCACGCCAATCGGCGGCCTCGCATTCCTGGTCGGCTGGGTGCTGCTCATCGCGGTCGCGATCGTTTGACCGCTGCCGCCACTCAGCGAGTGGCGGGCAGCCCAACGACGATGAGGACCGCGTAATCCTGCTTGTGGCAGCCCTTCACGTCCGGCATGGCCACACCTGGAACGACCGGATAGCCCGTCTTCCGAGCGTTGTCGGGCGAGCACGAGTCGTGAGACGCCACCGGCGTGTAGCGTGCGGAGCGGCATCCGAGGTGGGTGACGTCGTAGATGGTCGCGCCGTCGGCGAGCTCCCACCGCTGATTGCCGTCCTTGTCCTTGGGGTGAATTGTCAGCACGGTCGTCACCGTGCGGTCGCCCGTGACGAGGTACTGCCCTGCAGGCAGCGGAAACGTCGGCTTCTCCATGATCAAGCCGTGTTCCTCCAACCACCAGTCCTTGGCGTCGAATTTCCACTGAGCCGGCGCCACGCCGGTCGCCTTCAACTCAGGGTAGCGGTCCAGCTTGCAACCGCGCGGACCCGGGTCCTGGCTCCAGAGGCCCCACGATTGCGCGCCGCTTCCGGACTTGGCGCCGGGGTCTCCCAGCGCCGCGATGTACTGCGGCTCGATGCGCCTGAACTTCGAGAAGTCCACGCCGGCAGCGTAAACCGGCTGCAGGCCGGCCGCCAACATGAGAGATCCCACGGCCAGGAGCCAGCAGCTCACGGACGGCACGAGGTGGCGGACATTCATGCGATTACTCCGTTGGAAGAACTGACGGAATCCTAACACCAACGCGGGCGCCTTACGGTCGGGCTGTTCGACTACGCCTCCTCCAGCGTTTACTCCAGTCGTGACGTAGAACCGCACGCCTGTCACACCTCAGCCACCGTCGCAGACACTCTCATTCCAGCAGGAGGGATCCATGCGAACCCCCGCCGCACTGACACGAACGCTCGCGGCGCTTGCCGTCGCGGCGATAGGGGCGTCCATCGTGGGGACGTCGGCCACGGCCCAATCGGCACGTGGCCAGGCACAAGGCCAGGCACAGGGCCAGGCACAAGGCCAGGGGAACCGGAACAACGAGCGCCTGGCGCTTCACGTCAAGTTCCAGGAGGGCACCTCGATACGGCTTCGAGGCGGCCGGCTGGTGTCGCTCGGCAACGACGACCTGTCCGCGCTCGACGCGGTGCTCGCCCGGCATCCGGGCGCTCGATTCGAGCGCCTGTTCTCGCGGTCCGAGGCGGCACTCGACGCGCAGCGGCGTCGCAACGAGGCAACACCCGGTCGCGGCCGAACGGCCGACCTCAACCTGTGGTACCGCCTGCGTCTGGGCGCGGGAACTGATCTCGACGGCGTGATCGCCGAGCTGAAGGCGCTGCCCATCGTGGAGTCTGCGTATCGACAGCCACGTCCTGCGCCGATGCCGGTCACGCCCGACTTCTCGGGACAGCAGGGATACCGCGATGCGGCGACTGACGGCATCGACGCCGCCTACGCGGCGCTGTTTCCCGGCGGCACGGGTAGCAACGTTCGCATCATCGACGTCGAGTACAGCTGGAACACGAACCACGAGGATCTCGGCGGCGTGAACGTCATCACCAACGGGACGCCCACCGACCCTTTTAACAACAACGACCACGGCACGGCTGTGCTTGGCGAGTTGTGGAGCCGGAACAACGGCCTTGGCGTTCTGGGCCTGGCGCACGGGGCCTGGATGGGCGTCGTGAACGCGTCCGACGACGGCGACTACGACCTGGCCGATGCGATCGACATCGCGGCCAGCAACCTCAATCCAGGCGACGTCATGCTCATCGAGCAGCAGACGGAGGGCGCCAACGGCGGCTGCGACAGCAGCGGCCAGACTGGTTGCGTGGCGGTCGAGTGGGTCGAGGCGTTCTATGACGCCATCGTGTCCGCCACGTCGGCGGGCATCATCGTCGTCGAAGCCGCAGGCAACGGCAATCAGAACCTGGATGGCACGGAATACGGCGACGGCGACCCGAACGCGTTCCCCGATGGCCGTGCCGATTCAGGTGCCATCATCGTCGGCGCGGGCGCCGCGCCCGGGTGCACGAGCCCGGCGCGAGATCGCCTGTCGTTCTCGAACTACGGGAGCCGTGTCAACCTGCAGGGCTGGGGCGAGTGCGTGGTCACGTCTGGCTACGGAGACCTGCAGGGCGCCAGCATGGGCAACACGGCGTACACCAACAGCTTCGGAGGGACGTCGAGCGCGAGCCCGATCGTGACCGGGGCTGCCGCGCTTCTCTCGAGCGTCGCACGGGAACAGGGCGTCGTGATGACTCCGGCGCAGGTTCGAAGCCAGCTGGTGGCGACGGGCACGGCGCAGGCGGGCACCGATCACATCGGGCCACTGCCGAACCTCCGAGGTGCGCTGGCGCTCTTCGTGCCTACGGCCGATGCCGGCGGACCCTACACCACTCCTGAAGGGACCTATGTGGTGGTTTCGGCCGCGGGCTCGTCGGATCCGCAGGGCTCGGCGCTCACCTACGCGTGGGACCTTGACGACGACGGCCAGTTCGACGACTCGACCAGCCAGACCCCGACGTTCACGCGCGTTGGCCGGGACGGCACGTTCGTGGTGCGGGTCCGGGTGACGGACGCCCACGGCGCGTTCGCCGAGGACGACGCGGTTGTGACCGTCACGAACGTCGTGCCCAGCGTCACCCTTTCTGCGATCACCACTGTCTCCGAGAACACCACGACGAGCATCTCGGGCGTCGTGACGGATCCGGGCTGGCTGGATCCGCTGACAGCCACGGTGGACTGGGGTGACGGCACGTCGTCCAGCGCCGTCGGCGTGCTCGAGAGTTCCGAGCCCGACGCGACGCTCACGTACTCGGCCACCCACGTGTATGGCGACGACGGTGCCTTCACCGTCACCGTCTGCGGCCGCGACGACGACAGCACGTCGGCGCCCTGCGCCGTCCGCACCGCAACGATCACCAACACCAAACCGACGGCCACCATCGATCTGTCGAGCGCCACCCTCATCAACGGCGTCCCGACGATCATCGCCAAGGAAGGGCAGCCCACCGCGTTCTCTGCGCGATCGACGGACCCCGGCAGCGACGACCTCACCGCGCGCTGGACGTGGGCGGACGGCACCGCCGACACGGTCACGCCGTATCTGAATGCGCCGCCCGGAGCCGACCCCGACCCGAGCCCGTCGATTCACCCGCGCGACATAACCGATTCGACGAGCCACACGTTCGGCCAGGCGTGTCTCTATACGGTTGGCTTCCAGAGCAGTGATGACGACGCGGGATCGGCGTCCTCGACTGTGAAGGTGATCGTTGGCGGCAGCGCCACGGTGCCGATCGGGGCTGGCTACTGGCAGACGAACTATCGACCACGCCCGACGGCCCTCAGCGAGTCGCGGCGCCAGTGCTACCTGCTCATCGCGGCCTACATGAGCCAGGTGTTCAACGAGGTGACCGACGCGTCGACGGTGGAGAAGGCCTTCAACGTGCTGGCCGTCAACAACAACGGTGGGTCGGCCACTCAGTTGCTCGACCGGCAACTGCTTGCAGCGTGGCTGAACTTCGCCAACGGCGGGTTCACGCTGACCACGATGGTCGACACCGACGGCGTGGGTGGGGCGGACACACCGTTCGGAACGGTGATGGCTCAGGCCGAGGCAGCGCGCCTGAACCCGGGGACGGCGCCGGCCGTGTTGCTGGCGTTCAAGAACATGCTCGAGCGCATCAACCAGTGACGTAAGACGGCGGGGGCAGCGGGGCCGCGAGGCCCCCTCCCCCGTCTGGTTACTGCGAGAGCCGCTGGTGTAACCACGCCCGGGACACGGTCCAATCCCGCTCGACGGTCGCCGCCGAGACTTCGAGGGCGTCGGCGGTCTCGTCGATGGTGAGGCCGGCGAAGAACCGCAGCTCGACGACCCGGCACAGCCGAGGGTCGCGGGCGTGGAGTTCCGTCAACGCGCGATCGAGCGCCAGAATATCGACCGGGGCGACGGGGGCCTCGATCGATTCGTCGAGGCCGACGAAGGTGGCCGACCCCCCACGCTTGCTGGCCGCCTTGCGCCGGGCGTGATCGACGAGGATCTCCCGCATAAGACGCGCCGCGACCGCGAAGAGCTGCGCGCGATTCTGTGGCGCCGGACCGCGGCCGCCGACCAGCCGCACGTAGGCTTCGTGCACGAGTGCCGTAGCTTGCAGCGTGTGCCCGGGACGCTCGTGGCGCAGGCGCGCGCGCGCCACCCGGCGGAGCTCGGCGTAGACGAGAGGCAGCAGGCGGTCGAGCGCGCCAGACTC
>Ga0207648_10000931_pt1 | contig 32948 bp, 27 predicted proteins | sample KBSMisM32_FD_184310 | JGI IMG/M metagenome (GOLD analysis project Ga0207648, IMG submission 184310) | Miscanthus rhizosphere microbial communities from Kellogg Biological Station, Michigan, USA - KBS Miscanthus M3-2 (SPAdes) (version 2) | ecosystem: Host-associated > Plants > Roots >... | reverse complement strand
GTGGGTGAGCCGCTACAACGAGCGGACCGAGCCGGCCGGAGCCGACGATCGCAACCCGAACCTGATCGGCGAGAACGGGCAGCCCAATGCCTACATCGACATGGGCGTGACCGCCGTCAACGTCGCCGAGCGCTACGAGGTCAGCCGGGCCGACATGGACAAGTTCGCCCAGCGCTCCCAGGAACTGGCGGTGAAGTCCCAGGAGGACGGCTTCTTCGACCGCGAGATCGTCCCGGTGAAGCTCGAGGACGGCACCGAGATCGCCAAAGACGACGGTCCCCGCGCCTCCTCGACGCTCGAGAAGCTATCCGAACTGCCCGAGGCCTTCGGCGGCGGCGGGGTCACCGCCGGCAACTCCTGCCCGCTCAACGACGGCGCCGCCGCGGTGCTGCTGATGAGCGACAGCAAGGCGAAGGAGCTCGGCCTGACGCCGCGCGCCCGCATCGTCACCGCCGCCACCTGGGGCAACGAGCCCGAGTACATGGGCGTCGCCCCGATCGGCGCGATCAAGAAGGTCCTCGAGCGGGCCGGGATGACGATCGACGACGTCGACACGGTCGAGCTCAACGAGGCCTTCGCCGCCCAGGTGATCCCGATCATGGACGAGTGCGACATCCCGCTCGAGAAGCTCAACACGCACGGCGGCGCGATCGCCCTCGGCCACCCCTTCGGCATGACCGGCGCCCGCATCATGGGCACCCTGCTCAACGTGATGGAGACCGACGACCTCTCGGTCGGCATCGAGACGATGTGCGTCGCCGGCGGTCAGGGCAAGGCGATGCTCGTCGAACGGGTCTGAGCCAGAGCCTGTCTGACGGGCTCAAACCCGAGGGTCGAGGGTTCTAATCCCCGCCCCGATTATGCGGCGAAAGCCCTGGAAATCACCGGGCTTTATTCTGAGCGTGCAGACAATACAGTTCAAAAATGGTCTCGGGGGCGACGACTGGGCACATGAGCTCTGAAAGAGGTCAATACAGAGCCTTGTCCGCCTCCTGTAGGCGTGCGTTCGCGGTGAAGCAGCGAGCAAGGGCCCACTCTGCTGATGCAAGTCAGCATCCCCCGCCGCCGCTAGATTCTTCATTCAAGATGTCAAGCTGGCGCCCAACGGTCGGTGGCGCGCGGCCGGCCTGCGGAGGGAGTCGATGACGGCGATGGATCTCGAGGCAGTCATCGGACGTCTCGGGTACGACGATGACGGCCTCGTGCAGATCGGGGACAGTGATGGCAAGCTTTCCCCAGCGCGTCGCCATGCCTGGACGGCAGCTAAGAAGCACCTCGGCGTCGATGCGGCCTACTTCGAGGGGCGTGTTCCATTGGTGTACTTCCGCGGGCTGGGCATTCCGGATGACATTGAGGTTGAGCGGGCTATTGCTGCGCTTCATCAGCGGACTTGGAATGAGTCTCGTGCGCAGCTGGTAGTTGTTGTCTTGCCGACCGAGATACGGATCCTCGACGGAACTTCTCAACCCGCTGCCAGTCCGGCGCCGGTTGTCGCGAGGAACCTCAACGATGAGATCCTTGAGCCGTTTACGCGCGCAGGCCTGCTGCGTGGCCGTGCCTCAGATTTGCTGCCGAGCAAGCGACGCCACAGGCCCGTCGTTGTCCAAATGCGAGAGGATCTCCGGCCCGCGCGAGCACGCCTGCTGACGGATGGGTTGTCAGCGGCGGCTGCGGACCAGCTACTCGCGCGGTCGTTGTTTGCGCAGTATCTGGACGCCCGCGGTCTCTTTGCGAATGGTGCTTTCGACGGCCGGTTTGTCGACCTGTTGAACGGGTCGGTGGAAGACACCTACCGACTGTTTGATTCCCTGCGCGAGCGCTTCAACGGGGACACTTTCGTTGTAACTGAGGAGGAGCGCGCACAAGTGCGTTCCGGTCATCTGCATGTCGTTGCTGACCTGCTGTCCGGTACGGCGGGAACTGGTCAGCTCACGTTCATTGATCGCTACGACTTCCGCGTAATTCCCGCTGAGGTGCTCGGCGGGGTCTATGAGGAGTTCGTGCAAGCGGAGCAGCGAACGAATGCTGCGTTCTACACGCCGGGGCATCTAGTTGATGCCGCGCTAGACGAGGCGATGCCGCCGGGCGCCGGACTTGGGGATGCGCGTGTCCTCGACCCCGCGTGCGGCAGCGGCCTGTTTCTAGCCCGGGCGTATGAGCGACTTCTGGACGATCTTGAGGGGTCGCTGGGACGCCCATTGATCGGTGCCGAGATGGCAGATGTTCTGGCCAAGCAGGTCTTCGGCTGCGACCTGATGGACGACGCCCTTCGTGTCGCCGCGCTGAGTTGCTACCTCGTATTGCTTGATCGCGTTGGCGAGGACAGATCCGAGAGTAGCTGGCGGTTCCCGAAGCTGATCGACACCAATCTTATTCAAGGAGATTTCTTCGATGTCGCGGATTCATTCGAGGGCACCTTCGAGGTGATTGCGAGCAACCCGCCCTGGAAGCGTGCCTCCGAGCCCGCGGAGCGCTACCTCACATCAACGGATCGACCGGGGGGCTCCGTTCTCACCCTGGCGCAGGCCTTCTTCTGGGCATCACTTGATCGCCTTGATCCGAACGGCCGCATGGCGCTGTTGATGCCAGCACGAAGCTTGTACAACCAACGCTCGACTGAGCAAGCGTTTCAGATCGATGCTCTCTCTCAGACGGGTCTCGACCTCATTGTCGACTTCTCGGCCTTTCGCCGAAATCTGTTCTCCGACGCGATTGCACCCTGCGCGCTCTACGTCGTCCGTGGAGCAGTGGGCGCGGCGCGCGATTACGTGACGTTCGCGGCGCCCAAGCCAGGACCGATCAGTGCCGCGACGGGGCGTATTGCCATTGACGCCGATCGGATTACTCGTATTCCGCGGCGTCTTCTGAGGGCTCGCCCGAACTTGCTGCGACGTCTGGTTTTTGGTGACATGCGCGACGTACAGCTGGTCGACCGGCTGATGTACGGCACCCCGACCGTCAATGACCTCCGAGGGCGTGGTTGGACGATCGGCGTCGGCTATCAGGTTAAAGGCGGAGATCGCAACGATTTGCCGCTCCTGCGCGAGATCCCCTCGATCCATACCAGCGACATACGACCCTTCGCCGTGGAGACGTGCTCACCGGTCACTTACGAACGCTTCCATCGCCCGCGCGATCCGGCGCTCTACCATGGACCGCGAGTACTACTCGGACGCAGCGTTGACAACAGGGGATATCTGCGTGCAGCGTTCTACGCGCACCCGGCCTCTTATAGCGAAGCCGTCCTCGCGTTGGTCCCTCCGGCGGGGGGAGACGATGACGCTCTCGCCCTGTGTGCATTCCTGAACTCAAGTCTTGCCCGGTATCTACTTCTCATGACTGCGTCCTCCTGGGGGGTAGAGCGGCCCGAGCTCAAGCAGCAGGATGTTGCGGTCCTTCCGGTGGCATTCCTCGACGATGAAGCGGCAGTCACCGAACTCGCTGCCTTTGCGGAGTCTGGACGCGACGGAGACATCGAGAGAGTCGTTGCAGAAATCGACGCGTTCCTCACTGAGTTCTACGGACTCACGGCGGATGAGCGAGCGATCATTGAGGATCGCCTAGAAGTCCGTCTTCCCGCGTTCAACGACAGCACCAGCCCGCTTGCATACGGCGAGCCGGGGCGCGATGAGGTCGAGATCTACAGGCGCACGCTCGAACGAACGCTGGCGACTGAGATCGGCGAAGAGACCGCCGTCCGAGTTTGTCGGAAGCGCGACGACGTTGTGGTTGGCGTTGGGCTGGCTGGTACGCCGCCGCCGGCTCTCGCCGAGGACGCGTTTGAGGCGCTTGTGGTGCCCGACGGGACGCTGCTCATCCGCCGCCCTAAACGGACCTACCGCAGCAGCTCGGTCGAGATTAGAAAGCCTGCCGAGCGGAAGCAGATGACGATGGCTGCGGCTCTGCACGACTGCGACGAGATTGTCAGCGAGATCCTTCGTGCGGCGGTGCGCGACGACCGCGGGAAGTCAGCCGCGTGATCGATGACCATGCCGCCGTAGAGGCGGCGGTGCTCAATCCGGAATTCCTGGCGTCGGTGCTTGAAAGGCATCGGGCCGAGGCGCATCTCCTCCTCGCGCAGGCGGCGGAAGAGTGGATGGCCGGTGGCTGTATCCGATTCAGCGACGACGAGGTCGCGTGCACCGCAGCTGTCGTTGGGCGACTCAAGCGGGACTTGAAGCATCGTCGCCGCGGCGGGCTGCAGCTCATTGCCTTCCTGGAGACTGGAGGATGGACAGAGGCGCATCTGGACGGCAGTGCCGATCCGGCGACCGTGCCTCGGCCTGATCTGGCTCTCTATCTAGGCGTGCACCACGACGTCCAGATGACCATCGAGTGCAAGCGCTTGTTGAACCCTTCGGCAACCGCCCGCGACTATGTGACTGACGGCCTCTGTCGCTTCCTCGACGGACGCTACCCGACTGACTCGGGTTGCGCCACGATGCTCGGTTTTCTGCTCGATCGGGATGCTATGAAAGCAAGAGCGCAAATTAACACCGTGATTGAAGATCTACTTGATGATCAGCAGATTCTGGAGACTGTTTCACCGATTGGCAATCTTGACTCGGTCTATCGCTCCCAGCATTCAGCTAGGGAGTTTGAGGCGATTCACTTCTTGCTCGATGTCCGAAGCAGGAAGCCGCTTGTGCGGGTCTAGTAGTGCAGACCTTTTCTGGGGCGGGCGTGGCGCAGCAAGCCCCTCCGTCGCTCGGGCTTTAGATCTGATAATCTGATTTTATGAAGCAGCTCAGCGCCACCGATGCGTCCCGTCGGTTCTCGGAGGTTCTGGACGAGGTGGAGCGGGGTGGGGAGTCTTTCGTCGTTGTCCGGCACGGTCGTGCCGTGGCGACCATCGGTCCCGCGAGCGGTGGGACTGGGAAAGCGCTCAAGGAGGTGCTCCGCGCGAATCGGCCTGACGATGCCTGGGCGGGGGAGTTGCGCGAGCTGCGTGAGGGCATGGAGCCGGTGGCGGACCCCTGGCGCGACTGATCCTCGACACGACGGTCTTGGTCGACGCCGAGCGTGGGGGCGATTCCCTGGCAGACGCGATCGACGATGGTGATGACGTCGCCGTGGCGGCGATCACCGTGGCGGAGTTGAAGGTGGGCGTTCAGCTGGCGAAGGGGAGCCGGCGCGACAAGCGCGAGCGCTTCGTCACGGCAGTCCTCGGTGCCGTTTCGATCGAGCCCTACGAGCTGGAAGTGGCTGAGGCGCATGCCGCTCTCTTGGCGCACGTCCGCCGAACGGGCACGCCTCGCGGCGCCCATGACTTGATCATCGCCGCGACGGCACGAGCCCGAGGGCGGCAGGTCGTGAGTTCTGACCAGGCTGGCTTTGCCGGGCTCCCCGAGGTCTCGATCGCAGGCGGTTCCCACATAGGTCGACGAGGCGCCAAATAGCGCTAACTGGCTGATAATCGAGCTAATTAGCCGCCCTATTAGCGCCATTATGGGATCATTAGCTCCATGCGGAGCTTCGTCGATCTCGACAAGACCTTTGGATCCCAGCCCCGAGCCCTCGGCGCCATCCTCGCCCGGATCGACACCGGTAGGGGGCAGGAGCGTCTTTTCGAGGATCAGCGCCCCGAGTTCTTGAGCCAACTCGCAGAGCACGCCCGAATCGCTTCGATCACCGCGTCCAACGCAATCGAGGGTGTCATGGTCGGTAGCGACCGCGCCGAGCGGATCGCGGAGGGCGCCCATCGCTACCGCAACCGAAACGAGCGCGAGTTCGCCGGCTATCGCGACGCGATCGACATGCTGATGAGGCTGGACAGCTATGAGGAGCTCAGCGTCCCCTTCGTCCTCCATCTGCATCGCTTGCTCTTTGAGTACACCGACGGCAACGGCGGGAGTCTGAAGAGCGACCAGAACCTGATCGTCTCCTATGAGAGCGGCCGTAAAGAGGTGGTCTTCACGCCGACGCCGCCCGAGGAGACCGAGTTCGCGATGAGCGAGCTCTTGGTCCGCTACGGCGAAGCGAAGGCCGAAGGGCGCACTCATCCCCTGATCCTGATCGGGGCCCTCGTCCTCGACTTCCTCGCAATTCACCCGGTCGCCGATGGCAACGGACGCCTCGCCCGGCTGCTCACCACCCACGAGCTGCTCGCCCAGGGTTACCGGGTCGCACGCTACGTCAGTCTCGAGCAGCGGATCTTCGAGTCCAAGAACACCTACTACAAGGCGCTCTATGACTCCCAGCGCGACTGGCATGAGGGGGAGCACGACGTCTGGCCCTGGATCACCTACCTGGCGCGCGTCCTCGCTTCCGCATATGACGACTTCGAGAAAAAGGTCGCCGCCGCCGAGCAGACCGGCAACAAGCAGGCAAGGGTCCGCGACTACATTCTCAACGAGGCGCCGGCTTGTTTCAGGCGGCGCGACGTCGAGCGGGCGCTGCCCGGCGTCAGTCTCGCGACAATTCGGCTCGTCTTGACCGAGCTCCGCAATGCCGGTCAGATCAAGGCGGAGGGGTCGGGAGCGGGCGCTCGCTGGACACGGATCTGACGGTAGGCTCGCGAAGCCATGGCAAGCCTCGAGACGCTCACCTACGAGACCGAAGATCGGATCGCGCGGATAACGCTGAACCGGCCCGAGCGGGGGAACGGGATCACGGCGCGGATGCCGGCCGAGATCGCGGCCTGCGTGGAGCGGGCGAATCTCGATCCGGCGATTCACGTGATCGCGCTTGCGGGGAATGGCAGCGGCTTCTGCGGGGGATATGACTTGGTCGCCTCGGCCGAGGGGGAGATGAGCGAGCTGGGCGGGGTGGAGGCGCCGCCGGGGTCGCCGCTCGATCCGGCGACGATCGGGGCCAATCACATGCCGGATTCGAACTGGGACGCCGTCACCGACTTCCAGTTCATGTGGCGCAACGTGCGCGGCTTCATGAGCCTCTTCCACTCGGAGAAGCCGGTGCTCTGCAAGGTGCACGGCTACTGCGTCGCCGGTGGCACCGACATGGCGCTCTGCTCGGACCTGCTGGTGATCGCCGCCGACGCCAAGATCGGCTATCCGCCGGCGCGAGTCTGGGGCTCGCCGACGACGGCGCTTTGGGCGGCGCGGGTCGGGCCGATGCGGGCCAAGCGCCTGCTGCTCACCGGCGACTCGCTGACCGGCGAGCAGGCGGCCGAGTGGGGGCTGGCGACCGAGGCGGCGCCGGCCGACGAGCTCGACGAGCGCTTCGAGGCGCTGCTCGAGCGCGTCGCCCGCCTGCCGGTCAACCAGCTGGTGATGATGAAGATGCTGGTCAACCAGAGCCTCTATGCCCAGGGCCTGCACCAGACGCAACTGCTCGGCACCTTCTTCGACGGCGTCGCCCGCCACACCGAGGAGGGACACGGCTTCGTCCGCCGCGCCGCCGAGGCGGGCTTCAAGGAGGCGGTGCGGGAGCGCGACGAGCCCTTCGGCGACTTCGGGCTCGAGGGGTTCGGCGTATGAGCAGCCGGCCCTCGATCGCGGTCGTCGGCGGCGGCTTCGGCGGCGTCGGAGCCGCCGCGATGCTGCGCCGCGAGGGTTACGACGACGTCACCGTCTTCGAGAAGGGCGAGCGCGTCGGTGGGGTCTGGCAGGCGAACACCTACCCCGGCGCCGCCTGCGACATCCCCTCGCACCTATACGAGTTCTCCTTCGCGCCCAACAGCTGGTCGCGCCGCTACGCGCCGCAGCCCGAGATCCAGGCTTACGTGGAAGGGGTGGCGCGACGCTTCGACGTGCTCGACCGGGTGCGCACCGGCACCGAGGTGAAGAGCGCCAGCTGGGACGAGCAGCACGGCCGCTGGCGCCTCGATACGAGCGCCGGGCCGCACGAGGCGGACCTCCTGCTCATCGCTTGCGGGCAGCTCTCGGTGCCGAAGGTGCCGCCGATCGCCGGCCTCGAGAGCTTCGGGGGCCCCGCCTTCCACACGGCCGAATGGCGCCATGACGTCGACCTCGCCGGCAAGCGGGTCGCGGTGATCGGTACCGGCTGCAGCGCGATCCAGGTCGTGCCCGCGATCCAGCCGCAGGTCGCCCAGCTCGACGTCTACCAGCGCTCGCCGGGCTGGACCTTCCCGAAGATGGACTACGAGTACTCGCCGCGGGTCCGCGCCTTCTTCAAGCGCTTCCCCGTTTTGCACCGCCTGGATCGGGCCTCGATCCAGGCCTTCCAGGAGTTCGGTGCGGCGGCGATGACCAGCCAGCGCTGGCTGCTGCCGGTTCTGCGCACGATCGGCAAGCGTCAGATCAAGGCGGCGATCGCCGATCCCGAGCTGCGTCGCAAGGTCACCCCGAGCGACGAGATCGGCTGCAAGCGGATCATGCTGACCGACGAGTGGTACCCGACCCTGACCCAGCCCAACGTCGAGCTGGTCGACGAACGGATCGGGACGGTGACGCCGGCCGCCATCCGCGACGCCAGCGGACGCGAGCGGCCGGCCGACGCCATCGTCCTCGCCACCGGCTTCGCCAGCCACGAGTTCGTCGCGCCGATGGAGATCGCCGGCCGCACGCTCGCCGCCGAGTGGGGGAACGCCGCCCGCGCCTACCTCGGCCTCAGCGTCCCCGGCTTCCCAAACCTGTTCCTGCTCTACGGGCCGAACACGAACGGCGGCACCGGCTCGGTCGTCAACACGCTCGAGTGCGGGATCGGCCACGTGCTCGCCGCCCTGCGCGAGATGGAGCGCCGCGGCGCCGAACGGATCGAGGTGCGGCCGGAGGCGGCCGAGGCTTTCGACCGCGAGCTGCGCGGCGCCCTCGCCAAGACGGTCTGGCACAGCGGCTGCACCAACTGGTACGTCGACGAGGACGGCAACGACCCGAGCCAGTGGCCCTGGCTCTGGAGCACCTACCGGCGCCGCACGGCAACCCTCGTGCCCGGCGCATACGCTCTCTCACGATGAGCACGAGCGAGCCAGCCGCGCACGAGCGCGAGGTCCTCGAACCGCACCACGTTCGCGACTACCTGCCCGAGAGCTTTCCCGGCGACCTCGGCATCGAGCCGCTGGAGATCGAGGACTCGCACTCGCGCGGCCGGATCGTCGTCGACAAGCGCCACCTGCACCCGGGCGGCTACGTCCACGGCGGCGTCTGGACCGCCCTGGGCGACACCGTCGCCGCCTGGGCGACCTTCCGCAACATCCCGCCGGGCCACAACTTCACCACGATCGAGCTGAAGCTCAACGTCTTCGCCGCCGGCCTGCTCGGCGACGAGATCGTCGCCGTCGCCGAGCCGCTCCACGTCGGCAAGAGCACGGTGGTGGTCGAGGTGAGGATGGAGCGCCGGCGCGAGGGGAGCGAGGCCCGCCTCGCGGCGAACCTCATAGTCAGTCAGTTCGTTCTACCGCCGCAGCAGTAAGGGCCACCGGAGGTCCCTCCCCAGGCCGCTTCGCGGGAGTTCCTGGGAAGGACCCCCGGTGGCCCTCAGCGCCTCAGCTCTCGACTGGCGCTTCCAAGGCTTCGACTTGAGGCAAGCGCCAGATAACGCTGGCGATCCCTAGCCCCGCCGCGGCTGAGAGCAGCGCGAGGAACCATTGGGCGGAGTCGAGCAGGACCATGTCGAAGAAGTCGCGCAGCGGGGCGAGGGCGAGGATGCCGGCGAAGAGGCCGCCGAGGGCGAGGACCATGCCGAGCATGTTGCTCTGGATTGCGATGTGCTCGCGGCCCGGTCCGCGCTCGAGCAGCAGGACGAAGCTGAGGCCGAGCACGATCAATGTCGTGGTCGCCGCCGTGCGGCCCGCCTCGAGGCTGCCGCCGAAGACCGTGTCGACGAGGAAGAAGGAGAGGATCGAGCCGAGCGCCGTCGCCAGGCCCGCCGGCACCGCGAAGGCGGCCAGCGCCCGCAGCAGGCGGCCACGGTAGAGCGGCCCGTCCGAGGGCGCCAGCGCCAGCACGAAGGAGGGGATGCCGATCGTCAGGAAAGCGGCCAGCGTCAGGTGGCGGGGGAGGAAGGGGAAGGCGAAGCCGGGCACCGCGACGAGCAGGATCAGCGCCGCCGCGTAGACCGTCTTGGTCAGGTAGAGCCGCCCGAGGCGGTGGATGTTGCGGGCGATGCGCCGTCCCTCGCCGACCGCCTGCGGCAGTCGCGCGAATTCGTCCTTGAGCAGCACCACGTCGGCGACGCCCTTGGTCACCTGCGCCCCGGACCCCATCGCCACCGCCATCCGCGCCCGCTTCAGCGCCGGCACGTCGTTGACCCCGTCGCCGATCATCGCCGCGTAGCGCCCCGAGTCCGCCAGCGCGGCGACGAGGTCGCGCTTCTGCTCGGGCCGGATCCGGCAGAAGACCGTGTTGCGTCGCGCCGCCTCGGCCAGGCCCTCGGCGTCCTCCGGCAGCTCGGAGCCGTCGATCACGCCGGCCTCCGCAGGCACGCCGACCGCGTTGGCCACCGCGGTCACGGTCGCCCTCGCGTCGCCCGAGATCAGCTTCAGCTCGACGTTCTCGGCGCGCATCGTCGCCACCGTCTCGGCGGCGTCGGGACGCAGGGTCTCCTCGAGCACGACGAGCGCGATCGGGGCGAGCCGCGGCGCGGTCGCCGACCCGGGCTCGGCCGGCAGCGCCTCGCTCGACTCGCCGAAGGCGACGACGCGGCGCCCCGCCGCCGTCTCCTGCTCGAGCCGGCGCGCCAGGCCCGGCGGCAGGGTCAGCGCCCCCGCCGAGCTCAGCACGTCCGGGGCGCCGAGCACGTAGCTGGTCGCGCCGATCCGCAGGCCGCTCCACTTCCACTCCGAGGAGAAGGGCACCTCGCCGGCGACCCGCCCGGCGTCGGCTGGGAAGCGCTCGGCGATCACCTCGAGGGTGCGGTTGCGGTCGCCGGCGCTGGCCGCGAACTGGGCGAGCGCCGCGTGCGCCGCGGCGGGCTCCAGCCCCTCCGCGACCTCGACGCCGACCAGGCGCAGCTCGCCGTCGGTGAGCGTGCCCGTCTTGTCGACGCAGATCGTGTCGACCGCGGCGAGGCTCTCGGTCGCGCTCATCTGCTGCACCAGCGTGTCTTTGCGCGCCAGGCGCACGGCCGCCACCGCGAAGGTGACGCTCATCAGCAGCACCAGCCCCTCTGGCACCAGCGTCACCAGGCCGGCCGTGGCGGTCTGCGCCGCCTCTTCGATCCCGGTGTGGCGCAGCTTCAGGGTGAGGATCAGCAGCACGGCGAGCGGCGCCATCACGTAGACGCAGGCGACGATCACGCGGTTGACCTCGTCCTGCAGCGGCGAGGGCGGGTGGCGGAAGGCGCGCGCCTCGCCCGCCAGCTTGCCGGCGTAGCTCTGCTCGCGGACGGCGTCGACCGTGTAGTAGCCGGAGCCGCTGATGCAGAACGAGCCGGACAGCGCCCGGTCGCCGAGGCCCTTGCGCACGCCGTCGGCCTCGCCGGTCAGCAGCGACTCGTCGACCGTCATCCCGCGGGTGCGGATCACCTCCCCGTCGGCGACCAGCTGGTCGCCGGGCTCGACCCGGATCACGTCGCCGGGGACGATCTCCTCGGCGAGCAGGCTGACGATCTGGCCGTCGCGGACGACGCGCGCGTGCGGCGCGACCAGCACCGCGAGCTCGTCGAGCGTGCGCTTCGCCTTCAGCTCCTGGCGGATGCCGATGTAGGAGTTGATCACCGCGATCAGGCCGAAGATCGAGTCGGCGTAGAGGCCGAGGCCGAGGTCGAGCACGAAGAAGGCGCCGATGATCGCGTTGAAGAGCGTGAAGACGTTGCCGGCGACGATGCTCGAGACCGAACGCGACGAGGTCTCCGGCGGCGCGCCGAGCTCGCGCAGGCGCTTCGCCGCGGTCGCGCTGGTGAGCCCACGCTCGATCGCCGCATCCGTCATGCGCCCTATTCAATAGGGTCAGGGCCGGATGGCGACGGAGCTGAAGCTCGGACTCAACCTCGGCTACTGGGGCATCGGCCCGGCCGGCGAGGACGCGCTCGAGGTCGTGCACGCGGCCGAGGGCGCCGGCTACGAGTCGGTCTGGGCGGCCGAGTCCTATGGCTCCGACGTGGTCAGCGTGCTCGCCTGGCTCGCCGGGCAGACGACGAAGATCAAGCTTGGCGCCGCGATCATGCAGGTGCCGGCGCGGCCTCCCGCCGCCGCGGCGATGGCCGGGGCGACGATCGACAAGCTCTCCGGCGGCCGCTTCCTCTTCGGCTTCGGGCCCTCGGGCCCGCAGGTCTCCGAAGGCTGGTACGGCGTGCCCTACGCCAAGCCCTGGGGCCGCACCCGCGAGTACATCGAAGTCGTGCGCGAGATCGTCGCCCGCGAGGACAAGGTCGACCACCAAGGCGAGCATTACCAGCTGCCGCTGGCCGGCGGCGAGGGCAAGCCGCTGAAGCTCAACTTCCACCCGGAGCGCAACCGGATTCCGGTCTTCGTCGGCGCGATCGGTCGCAAGTCGGTGGAGATGGCGGCCGAGATCGCCGACGGCTGGATCCCGATCTTCTTCAGCGTCGACGCCTTCGAGCCGACCTGGGGCGAGCACCTGGAGGCGGGCTTCGCCAAGGGCGGCCGGCAGCGCTCCGACCTCGAGGTCTCGCCCTCGCTGCAGGTGGCGATCGACGGCGATCTCGAGGCGGCGAAGGCCGTGGTCAAGGCCGGCCTCGTCCTCTACTTCGGCGGCATGGGCAGCCGCAAGACGAACTTCTACGTCGACCTCGCCCACCGCTTCGGCTTCGGCGAGGTCGCCGACGAGGTGCAGCGCCGCTTCCAGGACGGCGATCGGGCGGGCGCCTTCGAGGCGGTTCCCGACGAGGTGGTCGAGGCGACCTCGCTGGTCGGCAGCGAGGCCGAGGTGGCCGAGCGGGTCGAGCGCTTCCGCGGCGCCGGCATCGACCGGCTGATCGTCTCGCCCGTCCACGCCGAGCGCGAGCAGCAGCTGCATACCCTCGAGCGCCTGGCGTCCCTGACCGCCGGCTGACGCCCGCGTACCGCTTTCACATAACCTTCCGCGCCGCATCCAATGAGAATCGGAGTGCCGAAAGAGACCGCCGAGGGAGAGCGCCGGGTCGCGCTTGTCCCTGACGTGGTCAAATCGCTGGCCGCCAACGAGAAGCTCGACGTCGTCGTCGAGAAGGGCGCCGGCGAGGCGGCCGGCCATCCCGACTCCCAGTACGCGGAGGCCGGGGCCGACCTGGTCGAGGGCGACGTTACCTGGGGCGCCGACGTGGTCCTGCGCGTCGCCGTCCCTTCCAGCGCCGAGATCTCCCGTCTCAAGTCCGGCCAGGTGCTGGTCGGCCACCTCTCGCCCTGGACAGCCGCCGAGACCAACAACGCCCTGGCGCAGGCCGGCGTCACCAGCTTCGCGATGGAGGCGATCCCGCGCACGACGCGCGCTCAGGCGATGGACGCGCTCTCCTCGCAGGCCGCCGCTGCGGGCTACGCGGCGACGCTGATCGCCGCCCGCGAGTCGGGCCGCTTCTTCGGCATGATGACCACCGCCGCCGGCACCGTGCCGCCGGCCAAGGTGCTGGTGCTGGGCGCCGGCGTCGCCGGCCTGCAGGCGGTGGCGACGGCGAAGCGACTCGGTGCGATCGTCACCGGCTTCGACATCCGCCGCGCCGCCTGGGAGCAGATCGCCTCGCTCGGCGGTCGCCCGCTCGAACTGGACTTCATCCCCGACGCCGAGGCCGAGGGCGGCTACGCCCGCCCGCTCACCGACGAGGAGAACGCGCAGGTGCGCGAGGCCCTCACCGAGAACGCCGCCAAGCAGGACGTGATCGTCACCACCGCGGCGATCCCCGGCCGGCCGGCGCCGCTGCTGATCACCGCCGAGGCGGTGCGCGGCATGCAGCCCGGCTCGGTGATAGTCGACCTCGCCGCCGAGACCGGCGGCAACTGCGAGCTGACGCAGCCGGGCGAGACCGTCGTCGAGAACGGCGTCAAAGTGCTCGGCCCGCGCAACCTGGCAAGCGAGATGCCGATGCCGGCCTCGCAGCTCTACGCCAAGAACCTCGAGAACCTGCTCGGCCTGCTGATCGGCGAGGAGGGCGAGCTGAAGCTCGACTTCGAGGACGACATCGTCGCCGCGGCCTGCATCACCCATGGCGGCGAGATCCGCAACGAGAGGGCCGCCGGGAGGGATTCCTCATGAGCATCATGACCGAGGTCACGATCTTCGTCCTCGCCGCCTTCGTCGGCTTCGAGGTGATCTCGAAGGTGCCGACGACCCTGCACACGCCGCTGATGTCGCAGACCAACGCGATCCACGGCATCGTCATGCTCGGCGGGCTGATCGTCGTCGGCTACGCCAACGATCCGCTCGAGTACGTGATCGGCACGATCGCGATCGCCTTCGGCGCGATCAACATCGTCGGTGGCTTCATGGTCACCGACCGAATGCTCGGCATGTTCTCGAAAAAGCCGAAGCCCAAGGCCGACGCTGACGGGAAGGGCGGCAAATGAGCCCGCTCGCCGTGCTCGAGCCCGGCGGCGACGCCGCCACGGCGCTCTACATCGTCGCCTTCTCGCTCTTCATCCTCGGCGTGCGGCGCGGCACGCATCCGACCACGGCCAAGCAGGGCAACATGATCGCCGCCGTCGGCATGGCCGTCGCCGTCGTCACCACGCTGCTGCTCGACGGGATCGGCAACTGGGGCCTGATTGCGATCGGCCTCGGCGTCGGCACGACGATCGGCGTCGTCGCCTCGATTCGCGTGCAGATGACCGAGATGCCGCAGATGGTCGCTCTCTACAACGGCGTCGGCGGCGGCGCCGTCGCCTTGATCGCCTGGTCGGAGATCCGCCACGGGATCTCGCTCGGCGGCGACATCCCGCTCGAAGAGCTGATCCCGACCCTGTTCGCCGCCGTCGTCGGCTCGGTCTCCTTCTGGGGCTCGAACATCGCCTTCGCCAAGCTGCAGGACCTGATCCCGACCCGGCCGCTCGCCGTGCCGGGCCAGCAGGTGATCAACGCGGTGCTGCTGATCGGCATCGTCGCCGCCTGCGTCGACATCGCGGTCAACAACGGCGACCCCTCGCAGGCGCTCTTCATCGGCATCCTCGTCGCGGCCGCCGTCCTCGGCAATCTCGTCGTGCTGCCGATCGGGGGCGCCGACATGCCGGTCGTGATCTCGCTGCTGAACGCCTTCACCGGTCTCTCCGCCGCGGCCGCCGGCTTCGCCCTGCACAACGTCGCGCTGATCGTCGCCGGCACCCTGGTCGGCTCCTCGGGAACGATCCTGACGATGGAGATGGCGACGGCGATGAACCGCTCGGTCGGCAACGTCCTCTTCGCCGGCTTCGGCGGCGCGCCCGCGGCGGGAGCCGGCACCGGAGAGGAGCGCCCGCACGTCTCGATCGGCGCCCAGGACGCGGCGATCAAGCTCGCCTACGCCGACTCGGTGGTGATCGTCCCCGGCTACGGCCTCGCCGTCGCCCAGGCCCAGCACGCGATCAAGGAGGTCGCCGACGAGCTCGAGAAGCGCGGCGTCACCGTCAACTACGCGATCCACCCGGTCGCCGGCCGCATGCCGGGCCACATGAACGTCCTCCTCGCCGAGGCCGACGTGCCATACGAGCAGCTCAAGGAGATGGACGAGATCAACCCGGAAATGCCGCGAACCGACGTCGCCGTGGTCGTCGGGGCCAACGACGTCACCAACCCGGCGGCGAAAAACGACCCGGACAGCCCGATCGCCGGCATGCCGATCATCGAAGTCGACCAGGCCCAGCAGGTGATCGTGATCAAGCGCTCGCTCAGCCCCGGCTTCGCCGGCATCGACAACGACCTCTTCTACGAACCGAACACGTCGATGCTGTTCGCCGATGCCAAGCAGGCCGCGGCGGACATCGCGGCGGAGATCCAGCAGCTGTAGTCGGTACTGCGGCCTACGGCGGGGTACTCCTCCCCAGGCCGCTTCGCGGGAGTTCCTGAGGAGGAGTACCCCGCCGTAGGCCCCCGCGGGCCCACACGCGCTGGATCTCCGTCGCCAAGCTCCGGCGCGGGGAAGAGAAGAGGAGCTCGAAGCGGGGAGAGATGGAGCTGCGACGCGCTTGAGGAGGGATGTGGCGGTCGGAGCGGGGGCAGGGGGCGGTGGAGTACGTCGGGTTGGTCTGCCTGCTCGCCTTGACGGTGGCGGGGCTCGTTGCGACGGGCGTGCGGGTGCCCGGGGCGAGTTTGGCGAACGCGATCGCGTCGCGGATCCTCTGTGCGGCGGCGATAGCCGACGATTGCGGGGACGAGCCGGGGTTGATCGCCGCGTACGGGACGGAAGTGGGAAAGCTGGTGCGCGAGCACATGCCGACGGTGGCGTTCGAGGAAGGGTCGCGGGCCGTGCCGGTCGATTTTCGCCGCTGTCGCAGCACAGCGTGCGGGGACGCTGCGCCCAGCGGCCAGATCCGGCGCACCGACGCCGGCCTGCCCGTGTCGGCCTTCGTCCACGTCGCCGACTGCCGCCCGCAGGCGGTCGAGAAAACGGAAGCGACGGGGGTCGACTGCTCCGGATCGCGGCGCGGCAACCTCTATATCCAGTACTGGACCTATTACGCGGACTCGGCGACCCTGCGCGGTGTTCCGGTGGTCGGAGGCAAGGGCTTCCATCCCGACGATTGGGAGGGAGTTCAGATTCGAATCCGCCCCGACGGCTCCGTCGACGAGCGGGCCTCGTCCCACGATGGCTACAACTACGCACGCGGCGTCGCCAACTGGGGCTCCGATGCGGGCATCGGTCCTCTGAAGGACGTCGCCGAAGCGGTGGGTCTGCGCGCGGAAAACGGTTGGGGCTCCGAGACGCACCTGCTGCTGGTCTCGGGAGGCAGTCATGCGGGCAACGTCGCAGGCGCCCGGCGCGGCGCGCGCTTCACCCCCGGCGCCGCCGTCCACCTGGTCCCGCTCGAGCCGATCTCCCACACCATCCCGGCACGTTTTGCGATCAGCCCGCCGTGGCGGAAGCGCGTCTGGCGGGACCCCGAGGCGCCGGGCACCGGTTGACGCCCCTGGCGCCGTTCCGTTGTGAGAGGATGGCCGTCCGGTGAGCTGGAGGGGGCGGCTGAGGCAGGTAGTCGGACGGCGGGGCTTCGACCATCGCGCGGTGGTCGGCGGTCTCTGGGACGAAATGGGCGAGAAGCAGTTCGAGTTCCTCGTCGAGCAGGGCCTGCGGCCCGACCACCACTTCCTCGACGTCGGCTGCGGCAGCCTCCGCGGCGGCATCCACTTCGTCCGCTACCTGCAGCCCGGCCACTACTGCGGCCTTGACATCCAGCAGCGGCTGATCGACGCCGGTCGCGGGGAGCTCGAGGCGGCCGGCGTCGATCCGGCCTCCGCCCGTCTCATCCAGGACGACGCCTTCCGCTTCGGCCGCTTCGATCAGCGGTTCGACTACGCCCTTGCCCAGAGCGTGTTCACGCACATGCCGCTGAACACGATCATGAGGTGCCTTGCCGAGATCGAGCGGGTGATGCAGCCGCAAGGACGTTTCTACGCCACCTTCTTCGAGCACCCGGGCCCGCGACTGAACAGCGAGCCTCTGCGGCAGTCGGAAACGGTCACGACGCACCCCGACGCCGACCCCTTCCACTACGACCCCGACGTCTTCCGCTGGGCGGTCGAGGGCTCGACGCTCGACGTCACCGTGATCGGCGACTGGCAGCACCCGCGAAACCAGAAGATGCTGGTCTTCACGAAGCGCTGATCGCTTCTTACGGCGTTCACATCCGGCAGGCCGGCCTCGCTAAGGTCTGGTCATCGCCACCGAGGTGACGCCCAGCTCCAAGGAAGCGATCGCGGAACGTCTCGCCGAGGCGCGCCGCCGGACCCTCGAGCTGCTCGCTCCGCTCGACGACGAGCAGCTCAATCGGGTCTACTCGCCGATCCTCAGCCCGCTGGCATGGGACCTCGGGCACATCGCCAACTTCGAGGAGCTCTGGCTGGTGCAGACCGTCGGCGGTCGCGAGCCGCTCCACGGCGAGCTCGGTCGCTTCTACGACGCGATCGAGAACCCCCGTCTCACCCGCGGCGAGCTGCCGATCCTGCGCGACGCCGAGCTGCACGCCTACCTTGCCGATGTCCGCGAGCGCACTCTGGAGGTGCTGGACGAAGTCGAGCTCGGGCCCGACGCCGACGACCCGCTGCTGCGCGAAGGATTCGTCTACGAGATGCTGATCGCGCATGAGCAGCAGCACAACGAGACGATGCTCCAGCTCTTGATGATGGTGGACGGCTACAAGCTGCCCAATTCAAGTGGTCCCGTTTCGAGGCACGGGGCATCTCTCGAACGGGCGGATACTCAAAGTGCCGAGCTAATTAGCGAGGCACTTGTCCGGGCGAGAGATGCCCCGTGCCTCGAAACGGTCCGTATCGAAGGGGGCAGCTACGAGGTCGGAGCTGGCGCGAAGGGATTCGCATATGACAACGAGCGACCGCGACATACGGTCGAGCTGGAGCCCTTCGAGATCGACCGAACCCCGGTGACCAATGCTTCGTACATCCGCTACATGGAGGAGACCGGCGCCGAGCCCCCGATGTACTGGGAGCGCGACGGTCGAGCGGGATGGGTGCTGACGACGGGGGGAGGCCGTATGCCGGTTAACCCCTCCCATCCCGCCCTCCATGTCTCCTGGCACGAGGCCGACGCGTTCGCCCGTTGGGCGGGCAAGCGACTGCCGAGCGAGCACGAGTGGGAGGCCGCTCGGCCACAGCTCGACGACGTCGGTCGGGCCTGGGAGTGGACCTCCTCGGACTTCGTCGCCTACCCCGGCTTCGAGGCCTTCCCCTACCGCGAGTACTCCGAGGCCTTCTTCGGCGACACCTACAAGGTTCTGCGCGGCGGCTCCTGGGCAACCGAGCCGAACGTGATGCGCCCCTCGTTCCGCAACTGGGACCTGCCCGAGCGCCGCCAGATCTTCGCCGGGATCCGCTGCGCGAGGGACGCGTGAGGAGGGCGGCGTGATCGCGATCGAGGTCCACCTCGACTCCGACACCGCGGCGAAGATGCGCCAGGACGTCCGCGCCGGGCTGCTCGCCACTCCCAAGGAGCTCGCCCCCAAGTACTTCTACGACGAGCTGGGCTCGCAGCTGTTCGAGCAGATCACCGGGCTGCCGGAGTACTACCCGACCCGCGCCGAGCGGGCGATCCTCGTCGAGCGGGCGGCTGCGATCGTCGCCACCGCCGGCGCGCCGCGGACGCTGGTCGAGCTCGGTTCCGGCTCGGCGGCCAAGACACGCCACCTGCTCAGCGCGATGCGCGACGCCGATTGCCTGGGCACCTACGTTCCCGTCGACATCTCCGAGGAGATCACCCACGAGACGGCCGAATCGCTCGTCGAGGAGTATCCCGGCCTCGTCGTACACGGTCTCGTCTGCGACTTCGAGCACCACCTCGAGCGCATTCCCGACGTCGACGCCGACGGCCGCCTGGTCGCCTTCCTCGGAGGCACGATCGGCAACCTCTACCCCGAGGCGCGTCGCGACTTCCTCGGCCGGATCGCCGGGTTGCTCGGCCCCGGCGACAGCTTGCTGCTCGGTACCGACCTGGTCAAGGACCACGGCCGCCTCGAGGCTGCCTACGACGACGCCGAGGGCATCACCGCCGAATTCAACAAGAACGTGCTGAGGGTGCTCAACCGCGAGCTCGGCGCCGACTTCGATCTCGATGCCTTCGAGCACGTCGCACGCTACGACGTCGAGGGGGCGCGCATGGACATTCGCCTGCGCTCGGTCGCCGAGCAGACGATCCGGCTCGAGGAGCTCGACCTGACGGTCGAGTTCGACGAAGGGGAGGAGATGCGAACCGAGATCTCAGCCAAGTTCACGCGCGAGCGCCTCGAGGAGATCTATGCCGAGTCCGGCATGGCGATGAGCGGCTGGTTCACCGATCCCGCCGGCGACTACGCGCTCAGCCTCGCCCGCCCGCTATAGCTCCCAGTAGCGCCTGAGCTGGGCCGCCGCTCGCGAGGTCGGCAATGGGTCCGGCGCCGCGGGCTTCGCCTCGCCGGCGCCGCCCAGCGCGACCAGCGTGCTCACTACGCACTCGGCCAGCGCCTCGATGTCGTAGCCGCCCTCGAGCACGGCGCCGAGGGGCGCGCCGAGCTCGACCGCCAGGTCGCGCACGTGGCAGGCCATCTGCCCGAAGTCGCCCGCATCGAGCGCGCAGCTCGCCAGCGGGTCGGCGCGGTGTGCGTCGAAGCCGGCCGAGATCAGGATCAGCTGCGGTGCGAACTCCCGTCCCGCCGGAATGACGATGTGCCCGAGCAGCGAGAGCCAGGCCTCCCCTTCGGACCCCGAGGCCACGGGAAGGTTGATCGTGTATCCCTCACCCGGCCCAGAGCCGACGTCAGCGAGCGGCCCGCTCCCAGGGAAGATGCCGTGCTGGTGAATGTCGGCGACCAGCACGTCGTCGCGGTGCCGGAAGATCTCGGCCGTGCCGTTGCCGTGGTGGACGTCCCAGTCGACGACGAGCACGCGCTTGACACCCAGCTCGCGGACTGCCAGCTCGGCTGCGACGGCGATGCCGTCGAAGAGGCAGAAGCCCATCGCCCGCCCGCGTTCGGCGTGGTGTCCGGCGGGACGGGTGCCGCAGAAGCCGACACGGTCTTCGCCGTCGAGGAGGGCGCGGACCATCGCGGAGGCCCCGCCCGCCGCTCGCCGAGCCGCCTCCCAGGATGCCTCGACGGCGTAGGTGTCGGGGTCGATTGAGCCGCCCCCGCCCGCGCAGAGCTCGCGGATGCCCTGCACGTGGGCCGCGCTGTGGACGAGCTCGAGCTCGTCCTCGCTAGCCAGGGGCGCCTCGCGTCGCTCCCATCCCAGCCAGGCGCACTCGGCCAGCGCCCGCTCGATCGCCAGCAGCCGCTCGGGCCGTTCCGGGTGCCCGGGCATGACCGCCTCCGGATCGTGACCCAGGCACGCCGGGTGGCTGAAATAGAGCACCCGCCGACTGTATCCGTGGCGTCGATCAGGACGATGCGGAGCGGTGCGTCAGGCCCTGCAGAACGACCTCGATCGGCGAGCGGCGCCGGGCGCCGTTTGTCAGCTCGCGACTCCTGCGCAGCTCCGAGGCGAGCTCGCCCACCTCGACGCCGAGTCGGCCGACGCTCTTCGCCGCCTTGGCGACGTCGTGGGAGTCGACCTTGACCAAGGGCCGCCGCAGCAGCTTGGACTTACGCGCCTTGCGCACGCCGAGCGCCATCCCGCCGGCGGCTCCGGCGACCGCGGCTCCACTGGCGATCAGGGGCGTCTTCGCCTTCTTTGCCGCCTTCGCGACCTCGTCGGTCGCTCCGCTCGATGCGCCATTGCGGCTCGGACGCGATTGCACAGTGCTCGGTCCACGCGCTTTCGCGGCTTTGCGTTTCGTCGTCTTTTTGCTCGCGCTGCGAGCGCGAGATTTCGTTGCCTGGGCCATCGTTCCTCCAGTCGAGTTTCCCCGCTTGACCTATGGAAGATGCGGCTACCCGTGGGAAAGCGCTTAGAACCTGTCTCATAACCTCCGCGCACGCCCGACGGCGCCGGACACACTTCGCGGGGCGGCGTCCTCGGTCGGCCAAATGGCGCTGCCATTCGGCCTCCCTGCGTCCTACCCCCGCTCGGTCCGGCACTCGCCAGTCGCACACGCAGGTTATGAGACAGGTTCTTAATCAAGCGGGTGCGAGGGCGTCGATCAGCTCGCCGAGCTTGTCGGGCGTCGTGATCGGCGTCAGGATCGGCAAGGTGACGCCGCCCTCGACGAAGGCGCCGATCCTTGCCTTCATCTCCTCCGGGGAGCCGAAGACGAACATCTCCTCGATCAGCTCCCACGGGGCTGCCGCCGCAGCTGCCTGCCTGTCGCCCGACTCCCAGGCGGCAACCATCGCATCGATCTCATCGCCGAAGCCGAGCCAGCAGTAGAAGGCGGCGTAGACGGGCACGGTTATGTAGGAGGAGAACATGAAGCGGGCGAGCGGCTCGACCGCCTCGCGCTCGCCGGGCAGGCAGAAGAAGCGACAGAGCAGCTCGAAGCCCTCGGGCGCCCCCTCCATCTGAGCCGTCACCTTGGGCAGCCCGCTGAGCGGGAGGAAGTTGGTGAAGGCGCCGTCGGCGCGTTCGACCGCCAGCTCTAGCATCTTGCCGCGCAGCGCCGCGAGCACGATCGGGACCCGCTCGGCCGGCGCGCTCTCCAGCTTGAAGCCGCTCGGCGTCCGCTCGCCGGCCAGCGCCAGCTGCAGGAAGTCGAGCGTCTCGCGCACCTTGCTCAGGGGTCGCTCGAAGGGGATCCCGTTCCAGCCTTCGACGATTCGGTCCGAGGAGGAGCCGATGCCGAGCACGAAGCGCCCGCCGGAGGCGCTGGCGAGGGCCGCCGCCTCCTGCGCCAGCAGCGCCGGGCCGCGCTGGAAGACGCCGACGATCCCGGTGCCGAGCCGGGCGCGCTCGGTCCAGGCGGCGCCGAGGGCAAGCGGGGTGAAGCCGTCGGGCCCGTTGGTCTCGCCGCTCCACAGGTCGGTGTAGCCGGCGGCCTCAGCCCGCTTCACCAGCTCCTCATGCTCGGCAAGCTGAAGCCCCGGCAGCGGCAGCGTCAATCCCCAGCGCATGCGGCGACCCTATAGCCTCATCCTCCGTGCCGGAGGCCTCTCCCGCCAAGCCCGATCGCAACCTCGCGCTGGAGCTCGTCCGCGTCACCGAGGCGGCGGCCCTTTCCGCCGCCCGCTGGGTCGGTCGCGGCGACAAGATCGCCGCCGACCAAGCCGCAGTCGACGCGATGCGCTTCGTCCTCGACTCGGTCTCCATGGACGGCTTCGTCGTCATCGGCGAGGGCGAGAAGGACGAGGCGCCGATGCTCTACAACGGCGAGGAGATCGGCGACCGCAGCCCGCCGGTGGTCGACATCGCCGTCGACCCGCTCGAGGGGACACGGCTCTGCGCGCTCGGCATGCCCAGCGCCCTCGCCGTCATCGCCCTCGCCGAGCGCGGCACGATGTTCGACCCGGGGCCCTGTGTCTACATGGAGAAGATCGCGGGCGGCGAGGAGATCGCCGACCTGCTCGACCTTGACCGGCCGCTGGCGGAGACGATGAAGCTGATCGCCGAGCGCAAGGCGGCGGGAGTGGGCGACGTCACCGTGGTCATGCTCGACCGGCCGCGCCACGAGGAGGCGATGAAGGAAGTCCGCGAGGCCGGCGGGCGTATCCGCCTGATCACCGATGGCGACGTCTCTGCCGCCCTGCTCGCGGTCAGCGACCGTTCTCCGGTCGACTTGCTCTGGGGGATCGGCGGCACGCCCGAGGGCGTGCTCTCCGCCGCGGCATTGAAGTCGATGGGCGGCCAGATGCTCGGCCGGCTCTGGCCCCGCAACGACGAGGAGCGCAGCGCCGCCGTGGAGGCCGGCTACGACCTCGAGCGCATCCTCACGGCCAATGACCTTTGCTCGGGAGACGACGTCTTCTTTTCCGCCACCGGGGTCACCGACGGCGACGTGCTGCAGGGGGTGCGCTACCGGGGCTCGGGGGCGACGACGGAATCGCTCGTCATGCGCTCCCGCTCGGGCACGGTGCGCCGCGTCCAGGCCCGTCACGATCGCTCCAAGCTGCGCGAGATCACCGGCGAGCGCTACGGCTGAGCGGGCCGCCGCCGGCCCCGACATCGGACTTTCGCGTACTACCCTGTCGAAAGCTCGATTCGCGAGATATACTGATCCAATATTCTCAAGCATTCTCAGGGGACTGACGGGAGGAGCTACGTCGGGGGGAGAAAATGGTTCGCAGCCGCGGGCTGGCTCGGCGGTGTTGATGCTGCTCTCCGTTCATCTGAACGTGCTGATCCTGCGTGCTCTGGCCGATGGGCCGCTGAGGCTCGCCGAACTCCGCAAAGCAGCCGGCGGGCCGGCGCAGTCGACGCTGCGCGGCAACCTCGGCAAGCTGAGCGCGATCGGTGCGCTGCATCGCCGCGGGCGTATCGACAAACCGAGCGTGCTCGAGTACGAATTGACGTTGCTGGGCCGTGACCTTCTCTTCGCTGCCGATGCGGTCGAGGCGTGGCTGGGCCTGGCCCCCGAAGGGCCGATCGCGCTCGACGGCCAGGGAGCGAAAGTCGCTATCAAGGCGCTGGTCGGCGGCTGGACCTCGACCATCGTCCGCGCTCTGGCGGCGCGACCGCTGACGCTGACCGAGCTTGACAAGCTGATCGACGGCTGCACCTATCCGGCGCTCGAGCGCCGGCTCTCGGCGATGCGCCTGGCCGGCCAGATCGAGCTCAGCGACAACGAGGACGGCAAAGGCCGTCACTACACGGTCGGGCCATGGCTGCGGCAGGCGATCGGCCCGCTCTGCGTGGCCGCGCGCTGCGAGCGCAAGCACATGCCGGGGGCCACCGCGCCGATCGCCCGCATCGACGTCGAGTCGGCCTTCCTCCTCGTCGCGCCGCTGATCGACCTCTGTCCCGGCATCAGCGGGTTCTGTCAGCTCACCGTCGAGGCGACCGAACACAGCACCCGGCGGGCCTGGGCCGGCGCCCAGCTGACCGTCGAGGAGGGCTCGCTGGCCTCCTGCGTTGCGCGGCTCGAACCGCAGCCGGTCAACTGGGCCGCGGGAACGTCGTTAGCTTGGCTCGACGCCGTGATCGACCGCGACGTCGAGCTGCTTCGCTTCGGGGGCGACGTGGACCTGGGTCGCGAGCTCGTCAGAGGCCTGCACGACGCCCTCTTCGGCCAGTTCGCGCTGACCTGACGCCCCTACGGGCCGTCGCGCGACACTCGCTGTGCTCCTTCGCCGCAGCCGCAATCGTCGTCCCCGCTGGGCGCGACCGAGTCCGGCGCCGAATAGGGCAGTTCTCCCGTGTCGTGCATCTCATGGCGCAGCGAGTTGATCACCGCCCCCGCCAGCAGCGCCAGGCTGAGCACGTAGAACCAGAGCAGGGCGATGAGGATGAAGCCCAGCGTCGAGCCGAAGCGCGAGAGGCTGGAGACGTTGGAGAGGTAGGCCGGGAAGAGCCAGTTCGCGAAGGTGGCGGCGGCGGTCACGAACGCGGCGCCCGGCCAGACGGCGCGCCAGGGCATGTGCCCCTTGGGCACGGCCCAGAAGATCACGCAGCAGATCAGGAAGACGATCAGGATCGCGGCGGCGAGCAGCAGCGCCGTGTCGATCGCCCTGATGTCCGAGAGCCCGAAGGGGAGCCGGTCGGTGCCGGCGACGAGGGTGCTCTCCATCGTCGGCAGGAAGATGCTGGCGGCGATGAAGAGGGCGACGACGGTGAGCATCGCGAAGGAGAAGCGCTTCTGCTCCACCCAGCCTCGGCATTGGACGTGGTAGATGCGGCAGAAGGCGGTGTCCATGGCGCCCCAGAAGGAGGCGCCGATCCAGAGCGAGCCGACGAAGGCGGCGATCCCGATCGTGGTCGAGTTTTCCTCGATCCGGTCAAGCACGTCTTTCAGCGTGTGCTGCTCGGTGCTGGGGAAGAGACGCTGCAGGTCGTTGACGACGCTGCTCTCGACGCCGCCGATCTTCAGCACCTGGCCGAAGACGAAGAGGACGAGCAGGGCAAAGGGAAAGACCGCGAGCATCAAGTTGTAGGCGACCATCGCCGAGAGCCCGGTGACGTTCTCGTGGTAGGCACGGAACCAGAAGGCCCGCAGCCAGGGATTGGGTCGGCGCATTTGGGGCATTGACTTCAGAAACTGAAGCGACTATCATGCGAACAGACGTTTGAGCGGATCCAGACGCCCATTCGTGGGCCAAGGCAGCGCAGACTATTCGGCAATTCGGACCGGACCGCCGGTTCGTTTTTTCGCGACTTTTCGCCCGCAGGCGCATTCCTGTGGGCAGGATTAAAAATTCGAGCACGAGGAAACGAGTAGAAGAGGATGCTGGTAGCAGAGCTTCAGGAGCTTGAGGAGGTCAAAGGCCTCATCACAAGGGGGCAGCAGCTCGGGGTGCTGACCTTCGGCGACGTCGCATCGGCGGTCTCCGAGGTCGACCTCGACGAGTCCGACGTCGAGGATCTCTACGGGCACCTCGAGAAGTCGGGGATCGAGCTCGTCGAGGACATGGACCCGGCCCAGAAAGCGGCCGCGGAAGCGCTTCCGATCGACACCGGGAAGAAAGGCCGGCGCCGCCAGAAACAGGCGCTCGACCTGAAACCGGACATGACCACGGACAGCCTGCAGCTGTTCCTCAAGGACATCGGCAAGGTCCGCCTGCTGACCGCGGCGGAGGAGGTCGAACTGGCCAAGCGGATCGAGCGCGGCGACCTCGACGCGAAGCAGAAAATGGTCGAGTCGAACCTGCGCCTGGTCGTCTCGATCGCCAAGAACTACCGCAACCAGGGCCTGCCCTTCCTCGACCTGATCCAGGAGGGGACCCTGGGCCTGGTCCGCGCGGCGGAGAAGTTCGACTACCGCAAGGGGTTCAAGTTCTCGACCTACGCGACCTGGTGGATCCGCCAGGCGATCGCCCGCGCGCTCGCCGACAAGGCGCGCACGATCCGAATCCCGGTCCACGTGGTCGAGAAGCTGAACAAGATCGGCCGCGCCGAGCGCAAGCTGGTCACCGAGCTGGGCCGCGAGCCGACGCCGGACGAGATCGCCGAGGTGACGGGGATCGACCCCGAGGAGGTCGACTCGATCAAGCGCTCGGCCCAGGCTCCGGTCTCCCTGGAGAAGCCGGTGGGCGACGAGGAGGAGTCGGAGTTCGGCCAGTTCATCGCCGACGAGAAGGCCGAGTCCCCCTTCGACCGGGCGGCCGACCTGCTGACCAAAGAGGCGCTGAAGGAGGCGCTGGAGAACCTCTCCTACCGCGAGCGCCGCGTGCTCGAGCTGCGCTACGGGCTCGGCGGGGAGCACCCGCGCACGCTCGACGAGGTGGGGCGGACCTTCAACGTCACCCGCGAGCGAATTCGCCAGATCGAGAACCAGAGCCTGAAGAAGCTGCAGCAGCTGGGCGAAGCCCAGAAGCTACGCGAGGTCACCTGACGGCGCGACGGTGCGCCTGGCGGTGTCCTCGGTCGGTCTCCTCGGGTCACGCACGTCAGTGCGCTCCCCTCGTCGACCTCCCTGCGTCCTTGCCAGCCGCACCGTCGCACTCGTCAGGCAGCGTTAAAGGGCTGATCGTTTCATCCCGATAGAGGTCGGGATGTTCGACATCGACACAGCGCTGCGCCAGCTGATCGAACGCGAGGGCTCCGACCTCCATCTGAAGGTCAAACAGCGGCCGACGATTCGCCAGCACGGCCACCTGGTCCAGCTCGACGGCTACGAGCCGCTGACCGAGCAGGACACCGAGAAGGCCTTCCACGACATGGCGGAGGCGCGCTCGCTGGCCGAGTTCGAGGAAGCCGGCGAGGCCGACTTCTCCTACTCGATTCCCGGCCTCTCGCGCTACCGCGTCAACGTCTTCAAGCAGCGCGGCGCGATCTCGATCGTCTGTCGCGCGATTCCCTTCGAGATCCGCTCGGCCGAGGAACTTGGGCTGCCGCCGGTCGTCACCAAGCTGGCCGAAGAGGAGCGCGGGATCGTCCTCGTCACCGGCACCACCGGCTCGGGGAAGAGCACGACGCTGGCGGCGATGATCGACCACATCAACCGCAATCGCCCCCACCACATCATCACGCTCGAGGACCCGATCGAGTACCTGCACGAGGACAAGATGTCGATCGTCAACCAGCGCGAAGTCGGCTCCGACACCGAGAGCTTCGCCCGCGCGATGCGCCGCGTCCTGCGCCAGGACCCAGACGTGCTGCTGATCGGCGAGATGCGCGACGAGGAGACGGTCCAAACGGCGCTCTCCGCGGCCGAGACCGGCCACCTCGTCTTCTCGACCGTCCACACGCTCGACGCGACCGAGACGATCAACCGCATCATCGACTTCTTCCCGCCCCGCCTGCAGCATCAGGCGCGGGTGATGCTGGCGGCGACGCTGAAGGGGGCGATCGCCCAGCGCCTCGTCCCCGACATCACCGGCGAAGGCCGGGTGCCCGCCTCGGAGGTGCTCGTCGTCACCGGTCGGGTTCAGGACCTGATCATGAACCCGGAGGAGACTGGCAAGATCACCGAGGTGATCGGCGAGGGCGAGTACTACGGCATGCGCACCTTCGACCAGTCGCTGCTCGGCTACGTGATGGAGGGCAAGATCGCCGAGGACGTCGCCCTGCGCTACGCCTCCAGCCCGCACGACTTCAAGCTGATGCTCGCCGCCGGCGGCCAGCGCGCGAGCGGCATCGAGCAGCTGACCGCCGAGCCGGCCAGCTGAGCGCGACGACTGTCTAGAACGGCCGTCCAGGCCGCTGGGTGGCGTTCGTGCGCGGCTCAAGCGTTCAAGCCGTTGGGCCGATCAATCATCGATGCCAGTCATAGGCCGAGTTTGCGCGCGGATCCGGCTCCTCGTCAGGAGCGAGAGCGGCATGGCGCTGCCCACGGCGCTCTTCGCGATGATCGCCACGATGGCGCTGGCCAGCGTCGCCGTCCTCTCCTCGGTCGACGTGCAGCAGGGCTCGGGTCGCGACCACGACTCCAAGGAAGCGATCGCCGCCGCCGACGCCGGCGCCAGCGTCGCCCTGCTGCGCCTCAACCGCTTCCAGAGCAAACTCTCGACGTCGACGCCATGTGTCGGTCCGGCCGGCGAAACGCTTCTCGCGACTGAAGGCTGGTGTCCCACGACGACGGCAGAAAACGTCGGCGACGCCACTTACACCTACCGGGTCAGCGCCTACACCGGCTCCGGCGTCTACAGCGTCGTCGCGATAGGCACCTCGGGCAACGTCAGCCGCCGCGTCGACGTCGGCCTCTACTCCTACAACGGCAAAAACGTCTTCGCCGAAGAGAAGATGATCGGACAGGAAAGCATCGAATTGAAGGGGGGGGTGACGGTCAAAACCGATGTCGGCACGAACGGGAGCATCTCGCTGAACAGCGAAAACGGGAAAGCACCGGTCCTCTGCGGTGACCTGCGCCACGGGATCGGCAAAGAAGCCCCTACGCCGAAATGCAACGGGACGGTAAGCGAAGGGGAAAAGGACCTGCCAGAAATCACAGTCCCATCGAATCTCTCCACGAGTAACTCGAACTGTCGTCTCTCGGCTACCTGCACGAACAAAACCCAGGTCGACCCCTTCGTCACGATCAAAGGCAAAAAAGAAGAAACCGAAAAACGCACCGAAAAAGAACCCTGGGAATCGAAAGCCAAAACGATCACGATCTCAAACAACTCACGCCTCACCATGGGCGGAACGGACTATTTCATCTGCAAGCTGGTCATCAAAGGCGAATTGATCATGGCCGCCGGCTCCGAAATCCGCATCTTCGTCGACAAACCCGAAAATTGCGGGATGAAAGCCGGTGAAACGCAGGTCGAAGTCGTCGCCGGCGGCAGCATAGTTTCGACCGGCTACAACGCTCAGAACGGCTACAAAATCCCCGGCATCTATGTGCTCGGCGAATCGAAGATCAAGCTGAGCGGCAACTCGACGACCGACGAGGTGATGATCTACGCGCCGAAAAGTGAAATCGAGGTCGAAGGCGATGCAACCTGGAAGGGAATGATGGCGGCCAAAAAAATGAACCTGCATGGCAACGCGACCTTCGAATCGGATCCGAACATCAAAGTGCCGGATATCGCCTTCGCCAGCCTGCTCGGTCGCACGCGCTACGTAGAGTGCGTGGGTGCGACGGGGTCGCCCCCGAACGCAAACTGCTGAGCGGCGCTCAAGGTCTCGGCTCTAGCTGACGACCTAGTAAGCGGACGTATGAGAGAGAAGCTCAACGAGAACCCGCTCGCGCAGGCAGCCGTCGTCGGCGTGCTGCTGCTCGCCGCCGCCGTCTTCCTGATGGGTGGCATGGGCGGCGGCAAGGGCGGCGAAGAAGAAGAAGGTGCCGCCGAAGGCGCGGGCGGTTCGGTAACGGTCGCCGCCGTGGCCGGAGGGGGGAGCCCGACGCAGCTGCCGCCCGTGGGCACGGGCGTCGGCGCGCCACCGCCGCTCCCCGGCGCCGTGACCTCGGCCTACGAAGCGGGCGACACGGTCGTCCTCCTCTTCGTCCGCGATGGCGGCATCGACGACCACCGCGTCACCCACGCCGTGGACCGCCTCGAATCGATGCCGCGGGTCGTGACCTTCGTCGTCCCCGCCGGCAAGATCGCCGACTACGCCGCGATCGCCCAGGGCGCGGACGTGAGCAGGGTGCCGGCGCTTGTCGTGCTGAGCCCGAAGAGCGTCGACGCAGACGTTCCCCAGGCTTCGGTCCACTACGGCTACCAGAGCTTCGAGAGCGTCGAACAGGCCGTGGTCGACGCCGGCTACCACGGCCACACGCTCCCCTATCACCCGTGACCTGAGATGGACAGCAGGGACTACCCGAGTCACCTGCGCCCGGTCCCGGAATCCGGCGACTCGACCGCGCCAGCGCTCGATCCGAATGCCGGTGGCCCCCCAGGGCTGACGCCGCCGATCGCGCGCGGGCGCTCGAGCGGCTTCGTCACCGACGTCCTCGTCGACCTCGGCTACGTGCCGGAAGACCGCGCCCGTGCCGCGATCGAAGAGGCGCGCACCGCCGGCCAGGCGCCGGAGACGCTGCTGCTCAGCCAGGGCGCGATCACGGCTGATCAGCTCTCGCGCGCCGTCGCCGAGCGCTACGGCCTCGACCACGTCGACCTCGGCGTCTACCAGGTCGACATGGCGGCGGCGAACCTGATCCCGGTCAACACCGCCCGGCGCTACAAGGCGCTGCCGGTCGGCTTCGTCGACAAGCAGACGCTGCTCGTCGCGATGTCCGATCCGACCAACGTGCTCGCGGTCGACGACATCCAGATCGCCACCGGCCTCGACTGCCAAGTCGCCGTCGCCCCCGCCGAGGACATCGACTCGCTGATCGGCCGCCTCAACACGCTGCAGAGCGCGGTCAGCGAGGCGATCACCGAGGAGGAGGAGGCCGAAGAGGGGGTCGCCGACGTCAGCGACATCGAGGTCAGCGCCGAGGACGCACCGGTGATCAAGCTCGTCTACAGCGTCCTCGGCCAGGCGGTGGGAGAGGGAGCCTCCGACGTCCACTTCGAGCCCGACGAAGGGGAGATGCGGGTTCGATTCCGCGTCGACGGCGTGCTCAGGGAGGCGGCCCACGTGCCGAAGCGGATGGTCGGCGCGGTCGTCTCGCGGCTGAAGATCATCAGCGACCTCAACATCGCCGAGAAACGCGTGCCCCAGGACGGGCGGGTCAGCATCACGGTCGAAGACCGCCGCGTCGACCTGCGGATCACGACATTGCCGACCCAGCGCGGCGAGGGGGCGACGATCCGCATTCTCGACAAAGACAACGCGCAGCGCTCGCTCGACGACCTCGGCATGGACGGGGTCGGCCGCGAGCGCTTCGAGCATGCCTTCCACCAGGCTTACGGCGCGGTCCTCGTCACCGGCCCGACCGGCTCGGGAAAGTCGACGACCCTCTACGCGGCCCTGCAGGCCCTGAACCAGGTCGAGAAGAAGATCATCACGATCGAGGACCCGGTCGAGTACCAGGTCGTCGGCATCAACCAGATCAACGTCAACCGCCCCGCCGGTCTCGATTTCGCCACCGGCCTGCGCTCGATCCTGCGCGCGGATCCCGACATCGTCATGGTCGGCGAGATCCGCGACGGCGAGACGGCCCGGATCGCTATCGAGGCGGCGCTCACCGGCCACATGATGCTGAGCACCCTGCACACCAACGATGCGCCTGGCGCCGTCACCCGCCTCGGCAAGATGGGGATCGAGGCCTTCCTCACCGCCTCCGCGGTCGACTGCGTCGTCGCCCAGCGCCTGGCGCGCAAACTCTGCACGCACTGCAAGCGCCGCACGGTGATCCCGGCGGAAGCGCTCGCCGACGCGGGCCTGCGCGTCGGCGGCGAGATCGAGGCTTACGAGCCGGTCGGTTGCCCGCGCTGCAGCGAGAGCGGCTACCGCAGCCGCGTAGGCCTTTACTCGGTGATGAAGTTGAGCGAGGGGATCAAGGAGATGGTGGTCTCGGGGGCGCCGGAGGCCGAAATCGGCGGCGTCGCGCGCGAGGAGGGCATGCTCGAGTTGCGCGAGGACGGCCTGCTCAAGGTGCGCAGCGGCGTGACCAGCCTCGAGGAGGTCCTGCGTGTCACCGCATAGCGCGCAGCGCTCAAGGATCGCGTCGATGAGGTCGATCTAGGCGTCATGGACTTCGACTTCTCAGAGGTTCTGCGCCGCATGGTCGAGGCGAAAGCCTCCGACGTGCACCTGACCGCCGGCTTCCCGCCCGCGATCCGCGACAAGGGCAAGATCACCGCGATGGAGGGCTTCCCGGTGCTCTCCGGCCAGGAGACGCGCGAGGTCGTCTTCAGCATCCTCAACGAGGATCAGCGCAAGCGCTTCGAGAACAACAAGCAGCTCGATTTCGCCTACGCGATCCCCGGCGTCGCCCGCTTCCGCGTCAACTGCTTCTTCCAGCGTGGCGCGGTCTCCGCCGCCTTTCGCCTCGTGCCGCAGGAGATCCCGACGCTCGATTCCCTGCAGGTGCCGCAGGTGCTGCGCGAGTTCACCCAGAAACCACGCGGCTTCGTCCTCGTCACCGGACCGACCGGCTCGGGCAAGAGCACGACGCTGGCGGCGATGATCGACGTGATCAACTCCGAGCGCCAGGACCACATCCTGACGATCGAGGACCCGATCGAGTTCCTGCACCAGCACAAGAGCTCGATCGTCAACCAGCGCGAGGTCGGCGCCGACGCCGAAGACTTCTCGCTCGGACTGCGCGCCGCCCTGCGAGAGGACCCCGACGTGATCCTGGTCGGCGAGATGCGCGACCTGGAGACGATCTCGACCGCGCTGACCGCCGCCGAGACCGGCCACCTCGTCTTCGCCACCCTGCACACCCAGTCGACGGCGCAGACGGTCGACCGCATGATCGACGTCTTCCCGCCCCAGCAGCAGGGTCAGGTGCGCACGCAGCTCTCGATCGCCCTGCAGGGCATCGTCACCCAGCAGCTGCTGCCGACGGCCGACGGCATGGGCCGCGTCGTCGCCTGCGAGGTGCTGGTGCCGACGCCGGCGATCCGCAACCTGATCCGCGAGGGCAAGACCCACCAGATCTACGCCGCGGTGCAGACC
>Ga0207648_10000930_pt1 | contig 32957 bp, 39 predicted proteins | sample KBSMisM32_FD_184310 | JGI IMG/M metagenome (GOLD analysis project Ga0207648, IMG submission 184310) | Miscanthus rhizosphere microbial communities from Kellogg Biological Station, Michigan, USA - KBS Miscanthus M3-2 (SPAdes) (version 2) | ecosystem: Host-associated > Plants > Roots >... | reverse complement strand
CTTTCGACGATCCGGGCGTTTACCTCCAGTCGCAGAGACCCCTACGTGCTGCAGGCCTACAGTGGCGACCTGCTGGGCAACGTCTGGCGCTTTGACCTCTCCGATCCGAACGAAGCGAACTGGAAGGTGGAGCTCATCGCCAAGCTGACGGACCGGCCGGGCAAGCCGCAGCCGATCACCACGGGTGTGCGCATCGAGATCGACCAGAACAACAACGTCGACCGCTACCTTTTCGTCGGCACGGGAAAGCTGCTCGGAGTCGACGACAGGACTCCGCCGGGGATCAACGACATCAAGGACAGTTCGGTCGTCAACTCGTTGTACGTGATCCGTGACGGTACGCGGTTGGCGGCAGAACCGGCGCCCGCAAATCAGTCGCCGGCGCGCGCCCCCTACTCGCGCGACGACCTGAACGCGGTCAACGCCAGCGACACAAAGGGATTTTCCGGTGCGCCCACGGGCCGGGGCTGGTATCAGGATGCCACCGATCCGACCGAGTTCTGGAAGTTCATTCGCGAGCAACCGGCGCTGGCGGGCCGCGTCTGGCTCGCCTGCGGCAGCGATGACTATCTTCTGAGCGGCGCGCGCCTGCTCGCCACCACGCTGCCCGACGGGCGCTTCGTCGAAATGCCCGGCGGGCACGACTGGCGCACGTGGAGCCGCATCGGCAAGACCGTGTTCTCTCAAATCCGCACCCTGGAGCCCGACACCTTATGAAACTCGCGACATTCAAGACTGCGCAAGGCACGAGCTATGGCGCCGTCACCGGCAAAGGCATCGTCGACCTGCGGCGTTTCCTCGGCAACCAGTATCCCGACCTGAAGTCGCTGATCGCGGGCGACGCGCTCGACCAGGCGAAGAAGCATCTCTCCGAGACGCCGGACTACAAGGCCTCGGACGTCACCTGGCTGCCGGTGATCCCCAACCCGGACAAGATCGTCTGCGTCGGGCTCAATTACCAGGACCACGTGGTCGAGACCGGGCGCGACAACACCGAGCAGCCGGCGATCTTCCTGCGCGTCGCGGAATCGCAGGTCGGGCATCTGCAGCCGATGGTGCGGCCGCGCGAGTCGAAGAACTTCGACTACGAGGCGGAGATCGCGGTGATCATCGGCAAGCCCGGACGGCGCATCGCGCAGAAGGACGCGTGGGACCATATCGCGGGCTACAGCTGCTACAACGAAGGGTCGGTACGCGACTTCCAGCGCCAGACCACGCAGTGGACCGCCGGCAAGAACTTCGCGCGCACCGGCGCGTTCGGGCCATGGATGGTGACCGCCGACGAGATCCCGCCCAACACCAAGATGACGCTGTCGTGCCGCCTGAACGGCGAGCGCATGCAGCACGCCACCACCGAGCAGATGATTTTCAAGATCCCGAAGATCATCGAATACGTCTCGACCTGGACCACGCTGCTTCCCGGCGACGTGCTCGTCACCGGCACCCCTGGCGGCGTCGGTTCGCGCCGTACGCCGCCGATCTGGATGAACCCAGGCGACAAGGTCGAGATCGAGATCGACAAGGTCGGCATCCTGGAGAACAGCATCGCTGACGGCTAGCCGCTTTATCGAAGGCGTCAACGGCCTCACCGTGCACGTGCTGGAGGCCGGCAAGCCGGGCCAGCCCTGCGTGCTGCTGCTGCACGGATTCCCGGAGCTCGCCTATAGCTGGCGCAGGGTGATCCCGGCGCTCGCCGACGCCGGCTATCACGTGCTTGCGCCGGACCTGCGCGGCTATGGCCGCACCACCGGCTGGGACGAGAGCGACGTGGCGTCTTTCCGCATGCTCGATCTGGTGCAGGACTGCGTCGCGCTGCTTTCCCGCCTTCACATCAAGGACAGTCACGTGGTGGGCCACGACTTCGGCTCGCCGCTCGCCGCGTATTGCGCGCTCACGCGTCCCGATGTGTTCCGCTCGGTGGTGCTGATGAGCGCGCCGTTCGGCGGCCCGCCGGCGAGGCCGACCGATCCCCGCATTCACGACCAGCTGGCCGCGCTCGGCCGCAAGCATTACCAGTGGTACTACTCGACGCCCGAAGCGGACGCCGACATGCGCCGCTGCCCTCAAGGCCTTGCCGCCTTCCTGCGCGCCTACTACCACATGAAGAGCGCGGATTGGCCGGACAACAAGCCCTACCCGCTCGCTTCGTGGAGCGCCGCCGAGCTCGCCAAGCTGCCGACTTACTACGTGATGCGCCTCGGGGAGAACATGGCGCAGACCGTGGCACCGCATCCGCCAGCGCGCGCGGCTGCCTGGCTCACCGATGAAGAGCTCTCGGTCTATGCCGACGCGTTCGGGACCAACGGTTTCCAGGGCGGACTGAACTGGTATCGCTGCACCACCAGCGCCGAGCACTCGGCGCCGCTGCGCGCGCTCGCCGGCCGCACGATCGACGTGCCGTCGATGTACATCGCCGGCGCGTCCGACTGGGGGATCTATCAGAAGCCCGGCGACTTCGAGCGCATGCAGTCCGCCGCCTGCACGCGCATGTTGGGCTGCCACCTCGTGCCCGGCGCCGGCCACTGGGTGCAGCAGGAGCAATCGGCGCGCACCAGCGAGCTGCTGCTCGAATTCTGGGGTCAGGGTCGCAACTCGTTTTCACGTACGTAAAAACGAGTTGCGACCCTGACCCCGAATTCAGTCGACGCAGACGCGGCCGACGATGCGGCCGCCGTCGACATGGGTGAAGCAGCCGAAGCTGGTCTTCACCGCGGTGCACTGACCGACGACTTCGGCGCCGATCTGCGGCTGTGCGGCGCTGGTGACGCATAGGTGCTGGCAGTCGGCGCGGTTGCGGCACGGCTTGCCCGCATCCTTCGTGCGCTCGGCGCAGCTGTAGATGCCGCACAAGTGGTCGTGCACGCCGAAGCGCGACCACTCGCCGCCTGCCGCGCGGCATTCCTGCTCCTTCAACTTCTGCTGCTCGGGATTCACCGGCGGGCAGTTCTGCCCATGCGCCGACCCCGCCAGGAGCGCCAGAACGACCGCTTCAGTAGCGCGGCGCCGCCACACGGTCGATCGTCACGTTGACCAGGGCAGGCTTCTTCGACGCCACGGCGCGCTGCAGCGCTGGCTGTAGTTCATTTGCCTCAACAACATCTTCTCCATGCGCACCGAGCGCTGCCACCACCGCTCCATAGCGTGTCGGCAACAGATCCAGGCCATGCGCACGATTCGCGCCGTAGGCACGCAGCTGGATCTGATACTCGGCGTTCCAGCATGCGTCGTTGCCGACCACCGCGACGTACGACAACCCGCAGCGCACCGCCGTGTCGATCTCCGACAAATGGAAGCCGAGCGTGCCGTCGCCCAGCAACGCGACCACCGGCGCATCGGGATAGGCCACCTTCGCCGCCGCCGCGAACGGCAGCGCCGAGCCGATCGAGCCGGCCACGCCGTTGATCACGCGGCGCGGCGCGCGCAGGCAGGCTTGCGCCCACTGGCCGAACTCGCCGCCGTCGGCAACGAAGATTGCATTGGGCGCATCGAGCAACTTCTGCACCTCGCGGCAGACGACCACCGGGTGACGCGCATCCTGGATGTCGTTCCACACCGCTGGCCGGTAAGCGAGCGCGGCGCGCACCTCGTCGAACCAGCCTTTTTGGGAATCGTCCGGCTCAGGGAGCTCGACGATGCCGTCGACGCTCGAGATGCGGCAACCTTTCGCAAACGCCTTGCCGAACCTGAGCGTGAAGTCGAGCGGCTTGCCGAGCAGCAGCACGACGTCGGCCTTCGCCAGGACCTCGGCCAGCTTGCCCAGGCTCGGGTCGTTCACGCCGCGCGGGCTTTCCATCCCGATCACCGGAAATTCGGTGCTCGGCAGACGCCGCATGGCGCCCGGCCCGGCGATGACCAGCGGCCGCTTTGCTTTGAGCAGCGCGCCCGGCGCTTTCCGCGGGCGATAGGTTTTACGTCTCACCCTGAACACCCTCGAAGCGGTCATCGCGTCGAGCACATCGTTCGGCACGCTGAGGTGCACCGGCCCCTTGCGCGCCTCCCACAGCGCGCGTGCGACGTCCCGGCCGATCGTGTGCGCGGACTTTGCGGTCCACGAAGCGACGGTCAGCGGCCTGGCGAGCGCGGCCTGCGGCATTTCCTGGAACGCGCCTTTGCCGAGCTCGTCGAGCGGCGCGTGGCCGGAGATCAGCACCATCGGCGACTGGGCGGCAAGCGCGGTATAGAGGGCGCCGAGCGCGTTGGCGTGGCCGGGACCGCCGGTGACCAGCGCGATACCCGGCTCGCCGGTGAGCCGGCCCCACGCGTCGGCCATGTGCACCGCGGCGGCTTCATGCCGCACGTGGATCAGGTTGAGCTTCGCATCGAGCGCGGCGTCGAATACCGGCATCACGTGATTGCCCGACAGCGTGAATACGTTGCGCACGCCGCCCGCGACAAGCGCGCGCGCCAGCACGTCGGCGCCGCGCAGCTTCACTGCTCGAGCTCGCGCAGCGCGTGCTCGCGCAGCTTGGTCTTCTGCACCTTGCCGCTCGCGGTCATGCCGATCGACTCGAAGTCCTTGACGATGCGAAGGTAGCGCGGCACGCGGAAGTTGGCGCAGCGCCCCTTGCACCATTCGAGCAATTCTTTTTCAGAAGCCGAAATTTCAGCCTTCAGCGTGACGTAGGCAAATCCCACTTCGCCCAGGCGCGCATCCGGCACGCCGATCACCTGCGCAGTCTGCACCGCCGGATGCGCCAGCAGCACTTCCTCCACTTCCGCCGGCGCGACGTTTTCGCCGCCGACGCGGAACACGTCCTTGAGGCGCCCGGTCATGCGCAGGCGCCCGTCGGGCGTCAGGCTGCCGAGGTCGCCGGTCCGCAGCCAGCCGTCGGCGGTGAACGCCTTGGCAGTGGCCTCGGGGTTGTTGACGTAGCCGCGCATGATGCTCCAGCCGCGCACCTGAATCTCGTTTTCAGGGGAAATCCTGATCTCGACCCCGGGATGAGGCAAGGCGAGTCCCTGCACGCGCAGCTGCTCCGGATCGCGCCAGTCGCTCATCACCACATTGGGCGAAGCTTCCGACAGGCCGTACGCGGCGCAGATCGTCTTGCAGCCCATGCGGTCGATGATCGCGCGCATGGTCTCCGGGCCGGCGGCCGACCAGCCGCCGCGCAGGCTCAGCTTGCGCCGCGAGAAATCGGCGTGGCCCATCAGCATCTGGAACAGCGTGTCGTTGCCCGAGATCAGCGTGCAGCGCTCGCGCTCCATCATCTCGAGCGCGGCGCCGGCCTCGAAGGTCGGCAGCGTGACCAGGCAGGCGCCGAACACGAGCGACATCAGCGCGGACAGCGTGGTGCCGGCAACGTGGAAGAACGGCCGGCAGTTGAAGTAGCGATCCTCGGCGCGAATACCGACGCGCGTGCCCGAGGCCCAGGCGTTGCGCAGCATGTTGTCGTGCGTGAGCATCGCGCCCTTCGGGTACGCGGTGGTGCCCGAGGTGAACTGGATCAGCAGGAGGTCCTGCGGCAGCACGCTTCGCGACTGGTACGGCCCCTGCGGAAGCTCCTGCAAGCGCACCGCGTTCCCGAACCCCGCTTCGCGCACCATCGCGCCGAAGTCGATATCGAGAAAGCGCTCGGCGTAAACCAGCAGCTTGCAATCGGCCTGCTTCAGGCAGAACGCGATCTCGGCGCTCTTGAAGCGCGTGTTGACCGGCACCGTGACCGCGCCGATGAGCGCCGCGCCATAGAATAGCGACAGCCAGTGCTCGTCGTTCCCCATCAGGATGCCGACATGGTCGCCTTTGCCGATGCCGAGCGCCTGCAGCGATCCTGCGGCTTCCTTTGCCTTGGTAAAGAGCTGGTGGTAAGTGAAGCGGCCGCTCTGCGTGACGAGGGCCTCCTGCAACCCGCGCTCTCCGGCCTGGCGCGCGAGCACCTGGCCCAGCGTCTGCTCGGCCCAGCTCACGCCTTGCCCATCCACTGGCCCGCGGCGAGCTGCTCCTCGATCGCCTCGATCTCCGCCTGGAGCGCGCCAGCCGGATCCAGCTCGATGCTCCGGTCGATGGTGCGCTTCGCCAGCCTGAGCGCCAGCGGCGGCGCTCCGAGGATGGCTTCGCCGATGACGGTTGCTTCCTTGTGGAGATCTTCCACCACCCGGGCGACCAGGCCGGCAACTCTGGCCTCTTCGGCGGTCAATGCCCGGCCGGTGAACATCAGGTCCTTCGCCAGGCGCTTGCCGAGGATGCGCGGCAGGCGCTGCGTGGCGCCGACCGTGCCGCGCTGCGCCTCGGGCGTGCGGAACGTCGCGCCCGGCGTGGCGACGATGAAATCGCACGCGGCCGCGATCTCCACACCCGAGCCGATCACCGCGCCGTGAACCAGCGCCACGCAAGGCATCGGCAGCGCTTCGAGTGCGCCGTACGCGGCGAACGCGCGCATGCGGCGCTCGCGGATCCATTGCTCGCTCTTGCCCTTGCGCTCGTTGAGGTCCGCGCCGCCGCAGAACTGCGGGCCGTTTCCGCGGATGAATACCAGCCTTATCGCCGGGTCAGCGGAAATGCGCCCAAGCGTTTCGATCAGCTCGTTGCACATCTCCAGGTTGAGCGCGTTGCGCACCTCCGGGCGATCGAGCGCGATCATCGCGACCCCGCCCTCGAGGATCTTGAGCTCGATCGTCATACCGCCTTTGCAGTCCTCAGTTTTACGACGTCGTCCCTTGACAGGCCGAGCAGCTCCCCGAGTACGCTCTCGGTGTGCTCGCCGAGCGCCGGCGGGCGGCCGATCTCGGGGTTGTCCCAGCCGAGGAACTTGTACGGAATCGCGAGCGCCTTGAATTCGCCTACGCCGGCATAGTCGAAGCTGCCGATCAGCTTGCGCGCGCGTACGTGCGGGTCGTTGAGGATCTCGGCAACGTCGTTCACCGGGCCGATGGGTACGTCGACCTCGTCGAGCAGGGCAAGCAGTCTTGCTCTCTCGATCTGGCTAATCTTCTCCGTGAGCGTGGCCATCACCGCGTCGCGCTTTTCCACCCGAGTCGAATTCTCGGGGAAGGCCTTGCCCCATTCCTCGATGCCCAGCGCCGTGCACAGCGGCGCCCAGTGCTGGTCGCTCGCGGTGATGTGCGCGTACTTGCCGTCCTTGCAGCGGAAAGTGGCTGAAGGCACGCGCCCGGGATGCTCGGTGCCAAGCCGCGGCGGAACTTCGTTCAGGGCGAAATAGCGCGCGGCCGCGAGCGTCAGCAGCGACACTTGTCCGTCGAGCATCGAGAAATCGACGTAGCTTCCCTTGCCGGTGCGCGTTCGGCCGGCCAGCGCGGCGAGGATGGCGATCGCGATCCACAAACCGGAGCTGAGGTCCGCCACCGGCAGCCCCGGCTTGACCGGGCCGCCGCCACGCTCGCCGGTCAGGCTCATGATGCCGCCCATCGCCTGGAACACCGTGTCGTAGCCCTTCTTCTCCGCGTAGGGCCCGTTCTGGCCGAAGCCGGTGCAGGACACATAAATCAGCCGTGGATTCAGCGACGACAGGATCGAATAGTCCAACCCATAGCGTCCAAGCGTGCCGACCGGAAAATTCTCCAGTACCACGTCGGCCTTTTCCGCGAGGCTGCGGATCAGCGTCTTGCCCTCCTCGGAGCGCAGGTTGACGGTGATCGACTCCTTGGAGCGATTGCAGGCGAAGTAGTACGCGCTGTCCTTCTCGAGCTGCGGCTCGAAGCTGCGCGTCTCGTCGCCGCTGCCCGGCTGCTCGACCTTGATCACGCGCGCGCCGAGCTCGGCGAGGATCATCGAGGCGAACGGGCACGCCAGCACGCGCGAAAGATCAAGGATCAGGAGCCCGTCGAGTGGCTTCATTTCTTGTTGAGCTGCGCGAAGTTGCGCATGCGCTTGTTGGTATCGCGCCCGCGCTCGAGCGCCGGCGCGAGCGCGAGGTCGGCGACCTCGTGGAACAGGCGCTTGGTTTCGGCCATTGCCGGCCGCTTTACCGATGCCAGCTTCTCCGCCAACGAGATGGCTTCAGCAAGAACCTGCGAAAGAGGCACAACCCTGTTGACCATGCCCAACTGCAAAGCCCGCGGCGCATCGATCGGCTCGCCGAGCGCCACCAGCTCGAACGCCGCCTTGCGCCCCACCTGCCGCACCAGGTTCGCCATCACGATCGCGGCGACGATGCCGTGCTTCGCCTCGGGGTAGCCGAGCTTCGCGCTGTCGGCCATCACCGCCAGGTCCGCGGCGATCGCAAGGCCGGCGCCGCCACCCATGGCGTGGCCATTGATGGCGCTGACGATCGGTTTGGATATCCTGGCAAACACGAGGTGGAGCTGCATCGTGAGCTCGGCGCGGTTCTCCGCCGCCACACCGGCCTGCAGGTCCTTGAACTCGGTCAGGTCGGCGCCGGCGCAGAAGCCCTGCCCCGCGCCGGTGAGCACGATCGCGCCCACCGACTCGTCGGCGTCGGCGGCGCGCAAGGCGTCGAGCAATCCCTGGGTGAGCTCGGAATTGAGGGCGTTGCGCTTTTCCGGGCGGTTCATCGTCAGGATGCGGACCGCGCCGCGATTCTCGGTGAGCAGTGTCATAGGGAAGCCAGCCTTTTGCGCGCCTGCTCGAGCTCCTGCACCAGGCGCCTCATGATTTCCGCGGCGGGCAGGATGTCGTCGATCAGCCCGGCGCTCTGCCCGGCTTCGACCTTGCCCCATTCGACGTCGCCTTCCAGCGCGGCCTTCTTGAGCGACGATTCCTTGAACAGCGCCTCGCGCTCCTGCGTCGGCGCGGCCTGGAACTTCTGCGTGAACGCATTCCTCAGTTGCCGGATCGGGAGCGCTGCCGGCCCGACCAGGCAGGTGTCGTGCACGTCCGCCGCGAGCACCGCGCGCTTGTAGTTCTCGTGCACGCTGGCTTCGGGCGTGGCGATGAAACGCGTACCGAGCTGTACCGCCTCGGCGCCGAGCGCGAGCAGCGCGGCGATTCCGGCGCCGTCGGCGACGCCGCCGCTCGCCACCACCGGCAACCTCGTTGCGCGCACCACGCGGCGCACCAGCACGATGGTGCCGACCTGGTTGGGTGGCGGATGCCCGCCCGCTTCCGCGCCGTCCACCACCAGCGCATCGACGCCGGCGGCCTCGGCCTTCTTCGCATGCTCGACCGACGCCACCACATGCAGCCACTTGGTGCCGATGGCGTGGAAGCGCGGCATCTGCTCGCGCGGCCCGCCTTGGGACGCGACCATCACCGGAATGCGGTGTTCGAACGCGATGTCCAGCAGCTCCTTGGCCCGGGTCCCGTTCAGCGGAATGTTCACCCCAAACGGCTTGCTCGTTCCCTTCCGGATCTCGACCAATATCTTCTTGAAGTCTTCCGGCCTGAGCGGCCCGGCGCCGAGCACGCCCATGCCGCCGGCGTTCGACACCGCGATCACCAGCGGCGCATTGGACGACGCCCAGCTCATCGCGGCCTGGAAGATCGGGTGCTCGATGCCGAGCAGCTCGGTGATCCGGGTCTTCACTTCTTCTCCTGCTGGATGAACTCGCGCGCCTGGCCGGCGAGCTTGGCGAGCGCCTTCTCGAACACCAGCTTCTCGCTCGAGGTCAGGCAGCGGCGGAAGGCGGCATCGCGCTCGGCGGCGGCGCCGATCAGGCCGCCGTAGAGCTTGCGCCCCGTCTTGCTCAGCCGCAGGTGCACGCCGCGGCCGTCCGCATCGTTGGCGTCGCGCATCACCAGCCTGCGCTTGGCAAGCCCGGATACCACGCGGCTCATCTGGCTCTTGTCGATGCCCGCGGCGCGCGCGAGGTCGCCGAGCGACTGCGGATCGTCGCTCGCGCCGAGCAGCGCGATGGTGCGCCACTCCCACAGACTCACGCCGAACTCGCGCCGGTAGCGCAGCTCCGCGCCGCGCGACAGCAGGTTGGCCACCGTGTGCAGCTGGTAGGAGATCAGGTCCTTGATCTCAGTCATCGAAGAACGGGGTTTCTTCGCCGCCGCGCAGGCGGATGTCGAAGCGGTAGCGGTTGGGCCCGTCGGGCTTCGCAATCAGCCGGTCTTTGGCCTTTACAACTGCGAGCACCGGATCGGACGCATTGCTGAAGAACATGACGGTCTGGAGCTGCCGCATCAGGCCCGAGTACAGGATCAGGAAGTTGACGTGCGGCGCGCGGCCCTGCGCCGCGCCGGGCCGGAGGGTGCGGAAGCGGTAGACGCCCTGCGCGTCGGTCGCTGCGCGCCCCCAGCCGGAGAATCCCGGATTGTCGAAGCGTCCGGCGGCGTCGGCCTGCCAGATCTCGAGGATCACGTTGTCGAGCGGCTTGCCGTCGAGCTCGGTCACGCGCCCCGTGATCTCGATGGCGGCGGAAAAATCTCCGGCCAGGTCGTTCGCCCCTTGCGCGAACTCGCGCGGGAAGAACGGCCCCAGCGTCATCTCGGCGGTGGGAACCAGGCGGCTCACGGCAGCACCGCCGCGCCCTTGCGCCCGCGCACCACGAGCTGGTGCTCGAAGATCATTTCATTCCCCTTGGACGGCACCAGGCGCGCAACACAGCGCTCGCGCGCGCCCGGGTCGCGGATCGCATTGAGGATCGCGTCTGCTTCGTTGAGCGGCTCGCCCGGAAAGAACATCTGCGTGACCAGGCGCGAGAGCCACACGCGGCCCCACACGGAAAGATGCACGTGCGGCGGGCGCCACCAGCCGCCGGTATCGGGCACCGGGTAGGCGCCGGGCTTGATGGTGCGCAGCTCGATCAGGCCGGTGTCGCCGGTGAGCAGGCGCGCGGCGCCGTAAAAATTGGGATCGACCGGCGCGTCGTGCGTGTCGTTGGGGTGGATGTACTTGCCGGCCGAGTTGCAGTGCCAGACCTCGACCACCGTGCCCGGCAGCGGCGCGCCGTCCTCGTCCAGCACGCGGATGCGCAGGCGCGCGAGCTGGCCGAGCGCGCGCTTGGCGCCGTAGCCCGCCAGATCGCCTTTGACCGGCGGCAGCTTGTGCGCGAGGTCCCTCGGACCGGAGAGCTCGGCCACGCCGTGCGGCCGGCGCACCAGCGGCTGCGACGGCCAGCGGCGCGCGGTCTGCGCGTAGCCCTGCTCGACCCCCTGCGCCTGCGTCAACGGATCCCGGGGTTCGATACGCGTCGCCATGGCCGTTGACACGGTAAACCACGATAGTTGATTATGTCAACGATGTCAGCGGTGACCCTTTGCGAATGCTTCGCGCGCGACGGCCTGCAGCACGAGCCCGGCTTCATCCCGACCGCCACCAAGCGCGCGCTGGTCGAACGCTTCGCCGCGCTGGGCTTTGCGCGCGTGGAAGCGACCTCCTATTCGAACCCGAAAGTGGTGCCGCAATTCGCTGACGCGAGCGAACTCCTCCGGACGCTTCAGCGAACGCCCGGGGTGTATTACAAAGCTACGTGCGCCAACGTCAAAGCCGTGGAGCGCGCCCTCGCCGACCTCGACGCGGGGTACGGCGCGAACGAGATCAGCCTGCTGGTCTCGGCCACCGAGGCGCACACGCAGAAGAACCTCAACCGCACGCGCGCCGAGCAGTGGCAGAACATCGCCGCGATGGTGGAGGCGGCGAACGGCCGCTTCCGCATGGTCGGCACGGTTTCGGTCGCCTTCGGCTGCCCGTTCGAGGGCAAGGTCGACGCCGGGTCGGTGATCGCGGACGTGCAGAGGTTCGCCGAGCTGGGGGTAACGCACACCGCTTTGGGCGATACCACCGGCATGGCGACTCCGGTTTCGGTGCGGAAGATGTTCGAGAGGATTGAAAAGCCCATTGTTCCCATCGCCCACTTCCACGACACGCGCGGCACGGGGCTGGTGAACTACGTCGCGGCGTTCGAAGCCGGCGTGCGCCACTTCGATTCCTCGTTCGGCGGCGTCGGCGGGCACCCGGCGAAGGTGAAGTACGGCGGCGGCTTCACCGGCAACGTGTGCACCGAGGACCTGGTGAGCCTGTTCGAGTCGATGGGCATCGATACCGGCATCGATACCGAGCGCCTGCTCGAGACCGCGGAATTCTGCGAGCAGGCGCTCGGCCGCGAGCTGCACGGCCGCGTCACGCGCAGCGGGCTGAGTCCCCTCATTTGACTGCCGGTCTGAGCCGGGTTCACGTGCATTCGATGCGCCTGCTGACCGGGCAGGAAGCGCTGGTGGCGCGCGTGGTCACGCTCGACGGCCGCACGGGCTACGGCTTCAGCTTTCGCCTCGACGCCGCCGAAGCGCGGGAGATGGCCGAATGGGACGCGGGCGTGCGCGCCGAGCGCCCGGCGTACGCGCCGGTGCTCGGTCATCCCTGGGAGATCGCGTTCGTCGCCGGCGCCCAGGTGCCCTGGGACTGCGAGCCGGCGTTTACTGCTTTGGAATTTTCGCCGACTCCACGACCTGGCTCCAGCGCTTCGACTCACTGACGAAGAACTCGCGCAGCTGCTCGGGCGTGCTGGGGCGGCCGTCGACGCCGAGCTCGGCGAAGCGCTTCTGCACCTCGGGCGTGGCGAGCGCCTTCACCAGCTCCTGGTGCACGCGGTCGATCGCCGCGCGCGGGGTCTTCGCCGGCGCCGCGAGCGCGTTCCACGAAGCAACGTCGTAGCCCTTGACGCCGGCCTCCTGCGCGGTCGGCACGTCCGGCAGCTGCGGCTGGCGCTTGCCCGCAGTGACCGCGAGCGCGCGCAGATCGCCGGACTTGATGCCGGAGATCAGCGGCGCGATGAAGTCGACGCCGACGTCGAGGTTGCCGTTGCGCACGCCGATCACGACCTCGCCGGTGGTCTTGTGGGGCACGACCAGCGCATCCATCCCCGAGCTCGAGCGGAACAGCTCGCCCGCCAGGTGCTGCGTGCCGCCGGGAGTGATGGTGCCGATGTTCAGCCTGCCCGGGTTCTGCTTCGCCGCGGCGATCACTTCCTGCAGCGTCTTGTACTTCGAGTTCGCGCCGGTGACGATCACCATGCTGAAGTAGCCGACGGTGGAAATCATGGCGAAGTCGTTGACCGGGTCGTACGGCAGCGACTTGAACAGCGCCTGGCTCACCGCGTTGCCGTTGGTGAGCAGCAGCAGCGTGTGGCCGTCGGGCTCGGCGCGCGCCACGGTCTCGGCGGCGCGGATGCCGCCGGCGCCGGGCATGTTCTCGACCACCACCTGCTGGCCGAGGCCCTCGCTCATCTTCGGCGCGATGGTGCGCGTGGTGATGTCGGCCACGCCGCCCGGGCCGAACGGCAGCACGATACGCACCGGCTTGGTCGGATAGCTCTGCGCGAGCGCCCACGCGGGCAGCCATAGCGCCAGGACGATCAGTCTCTTCAGCATGGTCAGTCCACCTTGATCCCGGCCTGCTGCACGACCTTCGCCCAGCGCGCCATTTCGTTCTTCAGGATCTCGCCGAAGCGCTCGGGCGAGCCGCCCGCCGGCTCGAGGCCCTCGGCGACCAGGTTCTTCTTCATCTCGTCGCCTTTCACCACCTCGCCGATTTCCTTGTTCAGGCGCGCAACGATGTCACGCGGCAAGCCCTTCGGCCCGACCAGGCCGTGCCAGTTGGTCACCTCGTAGCCGGGATAGCCGACTTCCTCGACCGTGGGCAGATCCGGCGCCGCGGCAATGCGCTTGCTGGTGGTCACGGCAAGCGCGCGCAGGCGCCCGGCCTTCACGTGCGGCAGGGTGACCGGCACTGCGCCGAATACGAGCTGCACCTGGCCGCCGATGGTGTCCTGCACCGCCGGGCCGGTGCCCTTGTAAGGAATGTGCAGCACCTTGATCTTCGCGGCATCGAGGAAATACTCGCTCGCCACGTGCATGATGCTGCCGTTCCCGGACGAGCCGTAGGCGTACTTGTCGGGCTGCTTTTTCACCAGCGCCACGAATTCCGCGAGCGTATTCGCCGGCACCGACGGATGCACCGCCACGACGTAAGGCCCGCCGGAGATCTGGATGATCGGCGTGATGTCGTTCAGCGGGTCGAAGCTGAGCTTGTAGACGCTCGGGTTGACCGTGTAGCTCGCCGAAATCAGCAGCAGCGTGTAGCCGTCCGCGGGCGCCTTCACCGCGAGCTCGGCGCCGAGGTTGCTGCCGGCCCCGGGGCGGTTGTCGACGATGAACTGCGCGCCCAGGCGCTCGGAAAGCTTCGCCGCCACCAGACGCCCGGCGAGATCCGAGCCGCCGCCCGGCGCGAACGGCACGATGATGCGCACCGGCTTGGCCGGATACGATTGCGCGCATGCAATGAACGGCGCAGCCAACAGGGCTGCCAGCAGTGTTCTCATTGGTAACCTCCTCCTCGGTGCAAACCTAGCTGAAGATGTCCGTCAGGTCGACTGCGTACTGCGAACGCGCTAGCGGACCTTGCCGGCCGTGGAACTCACATCGTTTCGACCGCAGATAGACGAACCAGACCTCTTCGCTGCCGGAGGCGAGATACGCGTCTCTCTTTTCGCGCAACTCCTTGGCTGAGTTTGAAGGTGAAACCACCTCGATACAGATCTCGGGAGAGCGGAGCAGCGGCGTCTCCAGACCATGCGTGGCCATGAAATGAGCGCTCGCCCAGGCTACATCGACGACGAACAACCCGATTGGCGTCACTACGGGCGCTTCTACTACGACTTCACCGCCCAGCGTCAGAAGACTGCGGCACAGACGACCCTGGATGACACCGTGATAGAAGCTGGGCGGCGTCATGACCATGCGGCCCCAGAGATCCAGCTCTATCTTTCCGGGCAGGTTCGCGTAGTACGGGTCATCGCAAAGCGCGCGATAGCGGGCCGCAAGCTCTTCGCTTGAGAGCGGTGCTTCGATCACTTCCTGCGCTTGGCTCATGACAATGATTCTACGAGGAACGCGCGGCTGACGACCAGGTTGACCTATTCGAAGAGCTCTTCCACCGAGAATCGTCTTGGAATCATCTTCTGCGTATACGCACAGTCGATGGCGACCTCCAGGTTGCGCCGGTTCGCATCCAGCCCGTGCGGCAGCATCGGCGGATTGCCTGCGGCTTTCTTGCTGTCCAGCAGCAAAGCGTAGATCTCGTCCGCGGTCGCCTTCGACACCGTGTTCTTCACGCCGACCAGGTGGTTGAGCTGGATCGCGCCGTGCTTCTCGCCCCACTTCCTGCCGGCCGCTTCCGGATCGCGAATCACCGGCTGCAGCCGCGGATCGGTCGGAATCGCGCCGAGGATCGCCGCGTCGATCTCGCCCGCGAGCAGCATCGCGTTGATGTCCTTGCCGGCGGCAGCGCGCTGTACGTTGGGTGGGTCCTTGAACTCGGCGACATGCGCTTCCTCGAACGTCACCCACTGGATGCGTGAGAGATCGACGCCGTAGTCCTCGGCCAGGATGCCGCGGATCCAGGCACCCGTCGTGACTGAGTAGGAGCGAACTCCGACGCGCTTACCTTCAAGCTCTTTCGGAGAAAGTGTTTTGGTCGTGACCAGATAAGGATGCTGATAGCGAGCCATGACCACGAAAGGAAGCAAGCGATAGGGCTTGTTGAACGCCTTCGCCACCAGGAACGTCATGATCGCCATCTCGGCGACGTCGAACTCGAAGTTGCGCACCACGCGCTTGAACGCGGTCGCCACGCTGCCCTGGTACTGGCCGAGCTCGAAGCGGTCGGTGTGCGTGCGGAACTGCTTGGTGACCGGATAGTCGCCGATCAGCGTCTTCAGCTTCATCGCGCGCCCGGAACCCGCCGGGTCTTGAGGAACTGCTCGAGCGACTCGCCGCGGAAGTGTGCCACCATCTCCGGGTTGGATACGCCTCTGGTGCGCGCCAGCTTCTCGAGGCAGAAAAAGCTCGCGCCGTAGTCCTGCATCGCCTTCCAGTCGAGGCGGCGCACCATGTCCTTTTCTTTTTCGTTCAACTCCTGCATTGCCGCCTCGGGGTTCGACAGGAATAGCGCGCGATTGTCCTTCGAGGTCAAGCCGTGCAGAAACCGATTGAGCCGCAGGCCCCGCGAGCTTCGCTCCAGATCGAAGACATACCTAGCCAAAAGCAAAAAATGGGGACGTACCCCATTTTCCAATGCCGAGCGACGCAGCCTGCAGGAAAATGGGGTACGTCCCCATTTTTGGGTTCATTCGAACAGCGCCACCGCCATGGCGGTGGTCATGGGCAGGTAGTAGTTCTGGTGCACCGTCTTCACGCGCGCGTCGAGCGCGCCGCGCATGATGAGCCACATGATCACCTCGGCGCCTTCATTGCCGCCGCGGCGCATGAAGTCCTCGATCGTCATGCTCGCCAGGCGCTCCGGGTCGCGCCCGATCAGGTCGAGGAACTCGCGGTCCCAGGCTTCGTCGTTGAAGCCGGCGCGCTCGCCGATCATCTGGTGCGACAGGCCGCCGGTGCCGACCATCGCCACTTTCAGGTTTTCCGGGTACGACTCGACCGCCTTGCGAATCGCCTTGCCCAGCGCGTAACAGCGCTTGGGCTTCGGCAACGGATGCTGCAGCACGTTGACTACCAGCGGAATGACCGCGCCCGGCCAGTCGGGCGTCTTCGGCCACATCATGGTCAGCGGCGAATGCAGGCCGTGGTCGAGCGGCAGGTCCTGGAAGATGGTGAGGTCGAACTCGTCGTTCACCAGCGAGCCGGCGATGTGCCGCGACAGCTTTGCATGGCCCTTGAGGCGCGGGATGGGCCGCGCGCCCAGGCCCTCATCGGCAATTCGATATTCGTCGCTCACGCCGAGCGCGAAGGTCGGGTAGTGGTCGAAGAAGAACGTGGTGGCGTGGTCGTTGAAGCAGAAGAACAGCACGTCGGGCTTCTTCTCCGCCAGCCACTTCGCCACCGGCTCGTAGCCCGCGAACAGCGGCTTCCAGTCCGGGTCCTGCTGCTTGCCCTTGTCGAACGCCATGGCGATGGTGGGTACGTGGGACGTGCCGATTCCACCGATGATCTTAGCCATGTGCGCGGACCAGAACTTCCATTGAACCGAGTTCGGGACTCGAAGCGACTAGTCTATCCCCCGGACGGATCGGACTCACGCCCTGCGGCGTGCCGGTGAAGAACACGTCGCCGGGATGCAGGGTGTAGAACGTGGTGGCGAATTCGATCAGGCGCGCCACGTCCCACAGCATGTCGGAGGTGCTGGTGTCCTGGCGCACCTCGCCGTTCTGGCGCAGCGTGATCTGCACGTTCTGCGGATCGCGGATCTCGTCCGCCGTGGTGAGCCAGGGGCCGAGCACGGTGTAGCTGTCCATCGATTTGCGGAAGCTGCGGTCCTCGCTGCCGCGCACTGTCACGTCGAGGCCGAGGCAGTAGCCGGCGACATGCGACAGCGCTTTCTCTCTGCTGACGCGAGAAGCGGTCTTGCCGATCACAAATACCAGCTCGACCTCGTGGTCGGTGCGCCGGTCGAGAAAGCGCTGCTCGATGCCCTGCGACGGCCCGACCAGCGACGAGGTGGCCTTGAGGAAGAGCCCGGCCTTCTCGATGTCCCAGATGTTGAAGCCGGGGGAGATGTTGGCCTTCTTCATCTCCTCGATGTGCGCCTTGTAGTTCACCGGCGCGGCGATGATCTTCCCGGGATTCTTCACCGGTGACAGCAGGCGAACGCCCGCCAGCGGTTTTTTCGGCAACCCTTCCAGATTGGAGGGCACCGACGGTACGAGCGCCTCGCCCGCGGTAGCGGTAATGTCGTACACCTGGTCGCCGCGCACTACGCCCACGCGGTTGTCGTCGAAGCGGCAGATTTTCATCGGGTCCTTGCTAGAAGCCGTAAAGTCGCGCGGGATTATCCACCAGGATTCGCTTCTGCAACGCGGGGTCGGGCGCCATCAGCGGAAACAGCTCGAGCAGCGCAGCGTCGTCGGGCATCCACTTCACGTTGGGGTGCGGCCAGTCGGTGCCCCACAGCACGCGATCGGGCGCCACGGCGATCAGCGCCTGCGCGAACGGCACCGCGTCGGTGAATGGCGGGCCCTCGGAGGAGACACGCTCGGCGCCGCAGATCTTCACCCAGGCATTTTTCTGCTTCAGGCAATCGAGAAGAATCCGGAAGGCTGGCTGGCCGAGGCCATCCGCCGCCTTCACCCGCCCCATGTGATCGATGACGAACGGCACCGGCAGGCTGCGGAAGGTGCTTTCGAACTCCACCAGGTCGACCGAGTCGAGGTGCAGGATGAGGTGCCAGCCCAGGCGCTTCAGGCGCTCGACCGTATTGTTGAAGAAGCCCATGTCCGGGCGCCCGCCGAGGTGGCGCACGAAGTTGAAGCGCACGCCGCGGATGCCGCCCTTGTGCATGCGCTCGAAGTCCTTCTCGGTGACGGAAGGATCGATAATCGCGGTGCCGCGGTACCTCCCGCCGGACCGCGCGATAGCATCCAGCGTGACGCGCATATCGGGGCCGTGGCAGCTCGCGTGGACGATGACGGCTCTTTGCAGCCCGAGGCGCGCGTGTAATTCCTGCAAATCCTCGAACGGCGCGTCGTTGGGTACGTAAGCGGCCTTCGGGTCGTAAGGGAATTTCGCCGCCGGGCCGAAAACGTGGCAATGCGAATCACAGGCGAGCGGAGGCGGTTTGAATGGCATGCTTGCGTTAGATGAATCATAGCTTCGATGTGGCGGTGATCGGGCTCGGCCCGGTGGGCGCGACCTGCGCCGCGCTGCTCGGCAGTTTGGGCGTGCGCACGCTGGCGATCGAGCGCAGCCGCAGGATCTACGACCGGCCGCGTGCGTTCGCGCTCGATCATGAAGTGATGCGCATATTCGAGGACATCGGCGTCGCCGGGGCGGTCGCGCCGCACACCGCGCCCTTCACCCCTTCGGAGTACTACGGCGCCGACGGCCAGCTGATCAAGCGGCTCGGCGCCCTGCCGCCGCCGTGGCCGCTCGGCTGGCCGCCGAGCATGGTGTTCGAGCAGCCGCCGGTGGAAGCGCTGCTGCGCAAGCGCGCCGGCGAGGTCGCGGAGATCAGGTACGAAGAGCTGCTCAAGCTCGACCTCGCGGACGACTATGTCCGCCTGCACCTGCGCGGGAGCGATCCCGTCTCGGTGCGCTACGTGGTGGGCTGCGACGGCGCGGCGAGCACGGTGCGCAACCTGGTCGGCATCGAATACGAAGACCTGCAGTTCGACCAGGAATGGCTGGTGGTCGACCTGCGCGTGAGCGAGCGCGGCCTGGCGAAATTGCCGCCGGTCAGCATCCAGTACTGCGAGCCGTCGCGCCCCTCCACCTACCTGGTGGGCGTCGGCGCGCACCGGCGCTGGGAGCTGATGCTGCATCCCGGCGAGACCAATCCCGATCCGTGGAAGCTGCTCGCGCGCTGGATCACGCCCGAGGATGCGGAGCTGTGGCGCGCCGCGGCCTATCGCTTCCACGCGCTGGTGGCGCGCGATTGGCGCTGCGGCCGCGTGTTCATCGCGGGCGACGCCGCGCATCAGCAGCCGCCGTTCACCGGCCAGGGCATGTGCCAGGGAATGCGCGATGTCGCCAACCTGAGCTGGAAGCTGCATTACGTGCTCGCGCTCAACGCCGCCGACAAGCTGCTCGATACCTACGAGCAGGAGCGCAAGCAGCACGTAAAGCGGCTCACCGCCGTGATCAAGGAAATCGGCCAGGTGATCGGCGAGCGCGACCCGAAGGCGGCGCGCCAGCGCGACCGGCGCCTGCTCGAGCAAGCCGGCGGCAAAGTGGTCACCGAGCCGAGGCAGAACCTGATTCCACCGCTCGAGGGCGGCTTCCGCTCGGAGAGCCTGCATTCGGCCATCGGCACGCTGTTCCCGAAGGACGGCAACCGCGGCATGCGGGTCGTGGTCAAGCCGCAGCAACCCGACCCCATCCTGCATCCCTGGTTCGAGCGCTGGAAGTGCCTCGCCGCGATCGTGCGGCCGGACCACTATGTATTCGGCATCGCCAACAGCAATCCCGCGCTTGAGCGTACGCTCAAGGGGATGTCACAACAGCTGTCAACGGTCACGGAGGAAAAATGATCAAGGCATTGGGTGTGGCGTTGGCGGCAGCGCTCTTCGGCATCGCGGCGCCGGCCGCGGCGCAGGAGCCGATCAAGATCGGGCTGATCGTCGACCGCATCGGCTTCGCCAAGGCCTGGTCGGAGCCGATCACCCAGGGCGCGGTCTACGCGGCGAGGGAGCTGAACGCAAAAGGCGGCGTGCTCGGCCGCAAGGTGGATCTGTTGATCGAGGACGACCAGTCGAAGCCCGACCTGTCGGCGACCGCGGCGCGCAAGCTCGAGGAAGCGGGCGCGGCGTTCATCCTGTCGCTCACGCACACCGTGGCGGCGCTGCAGGCGCAGACCGTGACCGTCGAGACGAAAACGCCGCACCTCGCGCCCTCGCTCACCGTCGATACGCTCACCACGCAAGTCCAGAACCCGAACTTCTGGCAGACCGGCCCGCTCGCCTCGACGCAGATCGCCACCCTGCTCTCGTACGCGCGCCACAGCAACTACAAGCGCGTGGCGCTGGTCTCGGACAACTCGGCGATCAGCCAGGCGACCGCAAAAGCGTTCAAGGCTGAGTTCGACAAGAACAAGCTCGAGCTGGTGGCGGACGAAGTGCTGCCGTCCGGCGCCCAGTCGGCCGAGGCGCAGATGCAGAAGGTGCGCGCGGCGAAAGCGGACGCCATCTTCCTCGCCACGCTGCTCACGCCGGAAAATCTGCTGGTGCTGCGCGCCTACCGCCAGCACGCCATGAAGACGCCGCTCATCGGCAATTACAACCTCGCCGTCCCGGTCTACATGAGCGTCGCCAAGGGCCTGCTCGACGGCATCGTGTTCGTCGACGCCTGGGACCCGGCCAAGCCGCAGGTGAAGCAGTTCGTCGCCGGCTACGCGAAGGAGATGGGCGTAGAGCCGCACAACATGATGGGCTATGGCTACGACGGCGTGATGCTGGCGGCCGATGCGATCCGCCGCGCCGGCAGCACCGACAAGGAGAAGGTGCGCCAGGCGATGCAGGCCACGCGCGGCTACAAGGGCGTGCTCGGCAGCGTCGACTCGAGCTACGGCTTCGCCGAGGGCCGGCGCATCGGCTTCGACCCGGAAGGCATGGTGGTGCGCATGTACGAGGGCGACCGGCAAGGAAGGGTGCTCCATGTGGGGACCAAGTAAAGGAACACCGATGGAAAAGTTCGTCCCGATCCACGGCCTGCACCACTGGGCCTACCGCTGCCGCGACGCCGAGGAGACGCGCCACTTCTACGAGGACCTGCTCGGCCTGCCGCTTACGCATTTCATCCGCCAGGACGAGTACGTCGGCACCAGCGGCGAGCGGGTCGAGAAGTTCGCGCACATCTTCTTCGAGATGGTCGACGGCAGCTCGCTCGCGTTCTTCGACCTGGGCGACGATATCGCCGCCGAGCCCTCGCCCAACACGCCGCGCTGGTGCAACCACATGGCGCTCGAGGTGGAGTCGCTCGCGCACCTCGAGAAGGCGCACAAGCGCCTGCAAGCGGCCGGCGTCGAGGTCGTGGGACCGCTCGACCACGACGGCTGGGTGAAGTCGATCTACTTCTTCGACCCGAACGGCGCGCGCCTCGAGCTCACCACCGTCACCGGCGCGCACCTCGAGGCCGACTACCGCGCCAATGCGCGCGCCGAGCTCGATGCCTGGACGCGGGAGAAGCGCACCAAGGGAAAACGCGCGGCGTGAGGCTACGCAGCGTCGATCTCGAGATCCCCGACGTCGGCCAGGCCGGGGACTTCCTCTCCGGCGTGTGGGGACTCTTTGCTGCAGGGAAAAGCAAAGACACGCAATTCTTCCGCGGTACCGGCAGCCATCCGTACATCCTGTCGATCACCAAGGCTTCGTCGCCGGCGGTCTCGGCCATTACGTTCTCAGGTGGAACGGATGAGGTAGAAGCCGTAGGACAACGGAACGGGATGAAAAACCTCGTTTCCTACGACGTCCCAGGCGGCGGCAAGGGCTTGGAGATCCGCGGACCAGAGGCCCAGACCTATCGCTTCATCATCGAAAGCTCACCACCCGCGCCTCTGCCGGCCGAACGCGACAAACCGATCCAGCTCAGCCACGCAGTGCTGAATTCCGCCGACCAGGAAGCCTCTGAACGCTTCGCAGTGGAGAAGCTCGGCTTCGCCGTCTCGGACCGCACCGCGCACATGCGCTTCGTGCGCTGCAACCGCAAGCACCACTGCGTCGCCTACGCCAAGTCGGCGTCGCCGTCTCTCAACCACATCGCGTTCGAGATGAAGGACGTCGACGCGGTGATGCGCGGCATCACGCGGATGCGCGAGGCGGGCTACGAGTCGGTGTGGGGGCCGGGACGCCACGGCCCGGGGAACAACGTGTTCGGCTACTTCATCGCGCCGTACGGCGGGGTGATCGAGTACACCGCCGAGGTCTCGGAGGTCGGCGACGACTACAAGGTCGGCACGCCGGAGGACTGGAAATGGCCGCCGGGGCGCATCGACCACTGGGGATTGTCGAAAAAAGATACTGCCAAGACGGGGCCTGCCGAGCAGATGCTGCGCTTCAGGGCGACTTCCTAGAGGAAGAAGCGGCTGTCGTTCCCGCGAAAGCGGGAACCCATGTTCCAAAAGAAAACTGGGCCCCCGCCTTCGCGGGGGCGACTCGTCGAGGACTTAGAGCGGCTTCTTGAGGAAGTTGGCGATCTCGCCGATCACGCCGCGGCGGAAGGTCAGCACGCAGATCACGAAGATCACGCCCTGCACGATGGTGACCCACGCGCCGAGGTGCGCGAGGTAGTTCTCCATCGTGATGATGATGAGCGCGCCCACCACCGGGCCGAAGATGGTGCCCAGGCCGCCGAGCAGCGTCATCAGCACCACTTCCCCGGACATGGTCCAGTGCGCGTCGGTGAGCGAGGCGAGCTGGAACACGATCGCCTTGGTGGCGCCGGCGAGGCCGGCGAGCGTCGCCGACAGCACGTAGGCCTGGAACTTGTAGTGCGTGGTGTCGTAGCCGAGCGAGATGGCGCGCGGCTCGTTCTCGCGGATCGCCTTCAGCACCTGGCCGAACGGCGAGTGGATGGTGCGCCAGATCAGCAGGAAGCCGGCGAAGAACACCACCAGCACGGTGTAGTACATCGCGAAGATGTTGGTCAGGTCGATGAAGCCGAACAGCCGGCCGCGCGGCACCGACTGAATGCCGTCCTCGCCATGGGTGAACGGCGCCTGCAGGTAGAAGAAGTAGATCATCTGCGCGAGCGCCAGCGTGATCATCGCGAAGTAGATGCCCTGGCGGCGGATGGCGAGCAGGCCGGTTACCACGCCCAGCACGAACGCAGCGAACGTCCCGGCGAGGATCGCCAGCTCCGGCGGGAAGCCCCAGACCTTTGCCGCATGCGCGGCGATGTAGCCCGCGGTGCCGAGGAACATGGCATGGCCGAAGGACAGCAGGCCGCCGAAGCCGATCAGCAAATTGAAGGCGCAGGCGAAGAGCGCGAAGCACATCACCTTCATCATGAACACCGGGTACACCACCAGCGGCGCGGCCGCGAAAATCGCCAGCATCACCACGAAGGCGATCTTCTGATGTTTCACGTGGCGTTTCTCACTTCTGCGTCCCGAACAGCCCGGCGGGCTTGATCAGCAGCACGATGGCCATGATGATGAAGATCACCGTGTTCGACGCCTCGGGATAGAACACCTTGGTCAGCCCCTCGATCACGCCGAGGCCGAAGCCGGTGAGGATCGAGCCCATGATCGAGCCCATGCCGCCGATCACCACGACCGCGAACACCACGATGATCAGGTCGGCGCCCATCTGCGGGCTCACCTGGTAGATCGGCGCCGCCATCACGCCGCCGAACGCCGCCAGCGCCACGCCGAAGCCGTAGGTGAGCGTGATCATGCGCGGCACGTTGATGCCGAACGCCTGCACCAGCGCCGGATTCTCGGTCGCCGCGCGCAGGTAAGAGCCGAGCTTGGTGCGCTCGATGACGAACCAGGTGGCGAGGCACACCACCAGCGAGACCGCGATCACCCAGGCGCGGTAGTTCGGCAGGAACATGAAGCCGAGGTTGTGGCCGCCGGAAAGCTCCTGCGGGATCGGGTAGGGCTGCCCGGAGGAGCCGTACTCGTTGCGGAACACGCCCTGGATGATGAGCGCGAGGCCGAAGGTGAGGAGCAGGCCGTACAGGTGATCGAGCTTGTACAGGTGCTTGAGCATCAGCCGCTCGATCAGCATGCCGAGCGCGCCGACGATGAGCGGCGCGGCCGCGAGCGACCACCAGTAGCCGACGCCGAGCTTGTTGAGCAGCAGGTAGGCGCAGAAAGCGCCCAGCATGTACTGGGCGCCGTGCGTGAAGTTGATGATGTTGAGCAAGCCGAAGATGACCGCCAGGCCGAGCGAGAGCAGCGCGTAGAACGAGCCGTTGATCAGCCCGATCAGCAGCTGCCCGAACAGGGCCTGGGTCGGAACGCCGAAAATCTCGGTCATCTCAGCTTTTCTTCAAAAAGCTACTTCACCAGCTCGCAGCCGCCGTCCTTCTCCGGCCGGAACGCCTGGTCGGCCGGGATCGTGGCGCGGATCTTGTAGTAGTCGTACGGCCCCTTCGACTCCGAGGGCTTCTTCACCTCCACCAGGTACGCCGGGTGCAGCTTGCGGCCGTCGGCGCGGATGCGGCCCTTGCCGAACAGCGGGTCGTCGGTCGGCATCTTCTTCATCTGCTCGACCACCTTGGTGCCGTCGTCGGTCTTCGCCGCCTCGATCGCCTTCAGGTAGTGCAGCACGCCCGCGTACACGCCGGCCTGCACCATCGTCGGGTACTTGCCGTTGTTGGCCGCGGCCATGCGCTTGGCGAACGCGCGCGTGTTGTCGTTGAGGTCCCAGTAGAAGGTCTCGGTGAAGATCAGGCCTTGCGCGGTCTGCAGGCCGAGACCGTGCACATCGCTCAGGAACACCAGCAGCCCGGCGAGGCTCTGGCCGCCCTTGACGATGCCGAACTCGGACGCCTGCTTGATCGAGTTGATGGTGTCGCCGCCGGCGTTGGCGAGGCCGATGATCTTCGCCTTGGAGCCCTGCGCCTGCAGCAGGAACGACGAGAAGTCCTGGGTGTTGATCGGCGCGCGCACCGCGCCGAGCACCTTGCCGCCGTTCTTCTTCACCACCTCCATGGTGTCGCGCTCGAGCGCGTGGCCAAACGCGTAGTCCGCGGTGATGAAGTACCAGGAGTCGCCGCCGGTCTTGACGATCGCGCTGCCGGTGCCGTTCGCCAGCATCCAGGTGTCGTACGTCCAGTGCACCGTGTTCGGCGAGCAGGCCTTGCCGGTCAGGTCGGACGAAGCGGCGCCGGAGTTGATGAACGCCTTCTTCTTGTCGCGGGTGATCTGGTTGACGGCGAGCGCCACGCCGGAGTTGGGCGTGTCGACGATGACGTCGACCTTGTCCACGTCGTACCACTGGCGGGCGATGGCCGAGCCGACGTCGGGCTTGTTCTGGTGGTCGGCGGAGATGATCTCCACCTTCATGCCCTTCTTCGCCGCGCCGAAATCCTCCACCGCCATGCGCGCGGCGGCGACCGAGCCCGCACCCGACAGATCCGCGTACAGGCTGGACATGTCGGTGAGGATGCCGATCTTGATGATGCCGTCGGACACCTGCGCCTGCGCGCTCATCGCGGCGGCGGCGAGCGTTACTGCTGCTGCAAGTTTCGTGACCTTCATTGCTTCTCCTTGGTTAGACGCCTAGATATTCATGCACCCGGCCGAGGTTGGACTCCAGCTCGGCGCCGGGGATCATGTCGACCACGCGGCCGTGCTCGACGATGTAGTGCCGGTCCGCGACCTTCTGCGCGAACCTGAAATTCTGCTCGACCAGCAGGATGGTGAAGCCCTGCTGCTTGAGCTGCGCGATGATTTTCCCGATCTGCTGCACGATCACCGGCGCGAGGCCCTCGGTCGGCTCGTCGAGCAGCAGCAGCTTCGCGCCGGTGCGCAGGATGCGGCCGATCGCGAGCATCTGCTGCTCGCCGCCGGAGAGCTTGGTGCCCTGGCTGTGCAGCCGCTCGCGCAGGTTGGGGAACAGCGTGAAGATCTGCTCCACCGACAGGCCGCCGGGCGCCACCTGCGGCGGCAGCATCAGGTTCTCCTGCACGTCGAGGCTCGCGAAGATGCCGCGCTCCTCCGGGCAGAACGCGATGCCGAGGCGGGCAATGCGGTTCGACGGGAAATTCACCATCTCGGTGTTGCGGAACCGGATCGATCCCTGGCGCCGGCCCACCATGCCCATGATCGATTTCAGCGTCGTGGTCTTGCCCGCGCCGTTGCGCCCGAGCAGCGTGACGACCTCGCCCTCGGGAATCTCGAAATCCATGCCGTGAAGGATGTGGGATTCGCCGTACCAGGCGTTCAGGCCCTGCACCTTAAGCATGGCCGGCTCCGAGGTAAGCCTCGATCACCTGCGGGTTCTTCGACACCGTCTGGTAGTCACCCTCGGCGAGGATCTCGCCGCGCTGGAGCACGGTGATCGTGTCGGACAACGTCGCCACGACCGAGAGGTTGTGCTCGACCATCAGCACGGTGCGGTTCGCCGACACGCGCTTGATCAGCGCCGCGATGCGCTCGACGTCGGAATGCGTCATGCCGGCGGTGGGCTCGTCGAGCAGCATCATCTCGGGATCGAGCGCGAGCGTGGTGGCGATCTCGAGCGCGCGCTTGCGCCCGTAAGGCAGCTCCACCGCCACCGTCTCCTCGAACTCGGAAAGATTCACCGCCGAAATAAGCTCGCGCGCGCTGTCCTCCAGCGCTTTCAAGACCCGATCGGAGCGCCAGAAATCGAACGAGCGGCCGCGCTTCCTCTGCAGCGCGATGCGCACGTTTTCGAGCACCGTCAAGTGCGGGAACACCGCGGAGATCTGGAACGAGCGCACCAGGCCCATGCGCGCGATGCGCGCCGGCGCCGAGCCGGTGATCTCGCGGCCCTTGAAGAAGATCTGGCCGCGCGTCGGCTCGAGAAAATGCGTGAGCAGGTTGAAGCAGGTGGTCTTGCCGGCGCCGTTCGGCCCGATCAGGGCATGGATGCTGCCCCGCCGCACCTTCAGCGACACCTCTTTGACTGCTACGAAACCCTTGAACTCTTTCGTCAGCCCGCGTGTTTCGAGAATGATCTCGTCTGCCAATTACTGTCCTTTGATGCCCAGCTCGGGGATCAGTTTGGCATATTTGGCATGCTCGCCCCGTACGTAGGCTGCGAACTGCTCCGGCGTCATCGGCTCGGCCACGTTCACCGCCAGCGCCTTGAAGCGCTCGGCCACCGGCGGATGCTGCATCGCCTTCGCCACTTCAGCGTTCACCTTCGCGATCACCTCGCGCGGTGTCGCCGCGGGTGCGTAGAAGCCGAAGTGCGGCCCGCCATCCACGTGTTTGATGCCGTTCTCCTCGAGTGTGGGTACGTCGGGGAAGTCCGGGTGCCGGTTGGGACCGGCGATCGCGATCATGCGCACCTTGCCCGCCTTCGCCGGCGAGATGCCGACGCCGGGATCGAACACCACCTGGATCTGTCCGCCGATCAGGTCCTGCAGCGCAGGCCCCGCACCCTTGTACGGTATGTGGTTCAGCTTGACCTTCGCCTCGCGGTTGAACACCTCGGTGGCGATATGCGGCGAGGTGCCGTTGCCCGGGGTGCCGTAGTTCAGCTTGCCGGGATTGGCGCGCGCGTAGGCCAGGAACTCCTTGAAGTTCTTGTACGGCTGCTCGGGATGCGCGAGCACGTAGAGCGACACGCCACCGGTGGCCGCGACCGGCGCGAGCACCTTGAGCGGATCGAGGTCCGGCCGGTTCACGATGTGCGGCGCGATCATCATGCTCGACCCCGGGGAATAGAGCAGCGTGTGGCCATCCGCGTCCGAGCGCGCGACCGCGTCGAAGCCGATGTAGCCGTCGCCGCCGGCGCGGTTCTCGACCAGGAAGCCCTGGCCGAGCGTTTCAGCAAGCCGCGCGCCGAGCACGCGCGCGGTGACGTCGGCCACGCCGCCGGGCGCGACGTTCACGATGACCCGAACTGGCTTGCTTGGCCAGCTCTGAGCATGGCAAGCGTTGGCGAGCAGCAATCCCAGTACCAAAAGAATTTTCTTCATGACCCTCTCCTACTGCGCCCTGATATTGGCGTCCTTGATGACCTTGCCCCACTTCTGCACCTCGCCGCGCACGAATGCGGCGAACTCCTCCGGACTCTCGCCGCCCGCGGTGGTGCCAAGCGAAGCAGCGTCGTCCTGGATCTGCTTGTCCTTCAGCACCGCGGCGATGTCCTTCTGCAGCCTGTCGACGATGCTCCTCGGCGTGCCCGCGGGCACGAAGATGCCGTTCCAGCCCAGGCCCTCGATCGGATAGCCGGCCTCGGCCATGGTCGGCACTTCAGGCAGGATCGCGAGGCGCTCCTTCGCCGCGACCGCGACGCCGCGCAGCTTGCCCGCGCGCACCATGTCGCGGATCACCACCGGCGAGAGGAACGCGGTGCTGACGTGGCCGCCGGTGAGATCCGGCAGCTCGGCGCCGATCGCCTTGTACGGGATCTCGCGCACCTGGATCCCGGCGGTGAGCTTGAGCAGCTCGCCCACCATCTGCGTGATCGCGCCGGTGCCGCCCGAGGCGTAGGTGAGCGCGTTCGGCTTGGACTTCGCGAGCTCGACGTATTCCTTCATGGTGCCGGGCAGCGACGGATGCACCACCATCACCAGCGGCGTCGTGTAGAGCCGCGTGACCGGCACCAGCTTGTCGGTCAGCACGCAGCACGGGTCGGGCGCAAGCGCGTCGTTGATCGCGTTGTTCACCACCGCCTGGTACAGCGTATAGCCGTCGGCGGGAGCGCGCGACGCTTCGCGCGCCCCGATCATGCTGTTGGCGCCCGGGCGGTTCTCGACGATGACCGGCTGGCCGAGGAGCTCGGAAAGCTTCGGCGTGATGCGGCGCGCGTTCACGTCGACCGCGCTGCCGGGGCCGGTGGGAACGATCCAGCGCACCGGTTTGCTCGGATAGGGTTGTGCGAAAGCAGGGCCGCAGACGAACAGCAGGACCAGCAGCAATCTCATTTCAGGAAGTCCTCCAGGACCTGATTGAAACCCTCAGGGTTCTGGATATTAGCGATATGCGCCGCTTTCGGCACCGAAACGTGGCGCGCGCCCGGCACTTTCGAGGCGAGCGCGGCCATCAGCGCCGGCGGGCCGCCGAGCTTGTCGTCGGCCCCGCTCACGTAGAGCGTCGGCGCCCTGATTTCGTGCAGCCGCGCTTCCTCCGCCAGGCCGAGAAACGCGGCGGTGACGCCCATGTAGCCCTCGAAGGTGGTGCGGCGGATCATCGCGCGCACCTTGTCCAGCACTTCCGGGTGCGCGGCCTTGAAGTCCTCCGAGAACCAGCGCTGCACGGTCTGCTCGACGATCGACTCGAGGCCGTTCTCGCGCACCGTGTCGCGCAGCTTGTGCCACATCGCGGCGAAGTCCGGCACCATCTGCGCGCGGCAGCAGCACGGCATCAGCTTCTCCACGCGTCGCGGATGGCGGATGGCAAACGCCTGCGCGATCGCGCCGCCGAGCCCGAGCCCGACCAGCGACGTGCGCTGGATCTTCTGCGAATCGAGCAGCTCGACAAGGTCCTCGACCAGCAGATCGATGGTGTACTCCCCCGCCGTGGTCCGGCTGCCGCCGTGCCCGCGCAGGTCGTAGCGCAGCACCTTGCAGCGCGGCTCGAGCAGCGGCATCTGCCCGTCCCACATGGTGAGGTCGTTGGCGATCCCGGTGACGAGCGTCACCCAGCGATCTCCCCTTCCTGCCACGCGATAGCCCGTGCCGTTCAAGGGTAGGATTTGACCATGAAAATAATCGCCCTCGAAGAACACTACTGGGACGACGAAGTCGCCACCCATTTCAAGGAGCGCGGCCCGGAGATGCGCAACCCCGAGATGCTGCAGCGCCTGCGCGACCTGGACACGCTGCGCATCAAGGAGATGGACGAGGCCGGCATCGACCTGCAGATCGTCTCGCACGGCGCGCCCGCCACGCAGCGCATCGACGCCGAGACCGCGGTGCCGCTGGCGAAGCGCGCCAATGATCGCTTGTTTGAATCAATAAAAAAACATCCCGGACGATTGAAGGGCTTCGCAGTACTGCCGACCGCCAACCCGAAGGCGGCCGCCGACGAGCTCGAGCGCGCGGTGACCAAGCTCAACTTCAAGGGCGCCATGGTGCACGGCCTCACCGCGATGGACGGCGCGAACCTGTTCCTGGACGACAAGCGCTTCTGGCCGATCTTCGAGCGCGCGCAGGCGCTCGACGTCCCGCTCTATATGCACCCCGCCGTGCCGCACAAGGCGGTGATCGAGGCCTATTACAAGGATTACCTCGACCAGTTCCCGAGCCTGATGACCGCAGCCTGGGGCTTCGGCGTCGAGGCCGCCACCCAGGGCATCCGGCTGGTGCTGTCGGGCGTGTTCGAGACCTATCCGCGCCTGAAGATCATCCTCGGCCACCTCGGCGAGGGCCTGCCGTTCTATCTGTGGCGCATCAACATGGCGCTCGGCCGCCAGGGCAACCGCGCCACCCCGTTCCGCGACACCTTCCGCGAGCATTTCTGGATCACCACCAGCGGCGCTTTCTCCACGCCGTCCCTGCTCTGCTGCGTGATGGAGATGGGCGTCGACCGCATCCTGTTCTCCGTCGACTACCCGTTCGTGCCGAACCCGCCGGGGGTGAAGTGGATGGACACCGTGCCGCTCAGCAACGAGGACCGCGCCAAGATCCTCAACGGCAACGCCACGCGACTGCTGAAGCTCTAGACGTACTCCTTCGATGGAGGTCCGCGACATTCAGCCGCCCGAGATCGGGCATCGGCCGCGCGCTTGTGAAGACCGACCACGTGCAGCCAAAAGAACGAGAAAAGGTTAACGGACCGAACGCCGACCGCACGCTAAGCTGATTTCGGATCCCTGCACTCATGCTGGAGGCCCGAATGAGCCTGCTCCAACCGTCGAAGAGAACCGTCCAGGTGCTCACCTATATTGGCGTATTCTTGTGCGCATCCATGTTGGTCGTGGGCACGTTGGCAGCGATATTCGAGAACGCAGCGATCGTGCGTATCTATGGCGGGCTAACGGCCGCCGTAGCGCTGATCGTGGGCACCGTCATGTCCAGACAAGCCTGGCCTGCAGCCGCAGCTCTGCCTGAAAGTTCGATGCCACCGAACCGCACGGAATGAGCCTGGCCGCACCGGCGCAGCTCAAAGTACTCATCTCGGGCGGTTTCTCAGGCCCCTACGAACAACTCGTCCCGCTGTTCGAGCGCACGGCCGGCATCACGGTCGCCACCGGCTCCGGTTCGTCGCAAGGCAGCGGACCGCAGACCATCAAGGCGCAGCTCGCGCGCCATGTGCCCGCCGACGTCGTCATCCTTTCGCGGGAAGGCCTCACCGGCTTGATCGCCGAACATCGGATTGCGCCCGGAACGGACGTGGACCTGGCGCGAACGCCGATCGGCGCAGCGGTCAGGGCGGGCGCCCCGAAGCCCGACGTGCGCACCATCGATTCCTTTAAGGAAGTCGTATTGAAGGCGCGCACCGTCGCAGTGCCGAGCAGCACGAGCGGCATCTTCCTCATCGAGGACGTCTTTCCGCGGCTCGGAATCGCGGGCCGGGTCAACGTCAAGGCGACGCCGCGCGGCACCGGCGCAGCGGCGATGGTGGCGACGGGCGAAGCGGACCTCGGGCTCCTGCCGGTCAGCGAGATCGTGCACGCACGAGGCGTCGACCTTGCCGGGCTGATCCCGGAAGAGATTCAGCTCCACCAGATCTTCGCCGCCGCCGCTGTCGCCGGATCGACGCAGCTTGCAGCCGCCCGTCAGCTGATCGCGTTCCTCGCTTCCGAACGCGCGTCCGCGGCGATCCGGAACGGCGGAATGGAGCCGCTTGGCAAGCATTAGCGAAGAAGTAGGGCTAAGGTTCTACTACTATCGACCGTAATGCAGCCGGCGAACGTCAGATGGCAGAAGAGCTAGACCAGCCGACCGAGTGGTGCGAACCGCAATGAACCCCTCCATCATCCTGCCGGTCATTGCGCTTGTTCTTCTCACCGCCGTGGTATGGGTCCGCCTTTACGTTGAGCGAATCCGGGAGCTCAAGCAAAGACGCATCGATCCTCAGTCGCTTGCCACTTCGGCCTCGGCTGGTCAGACGATGCAACGCGTGCAGGCCTCGGACAACTTCAGGAATCTGTTCGAGGTGCCGGTCCTCTTCTATGCGCTGTGCGCGGTCCTGGCCTCGGCGCAGCACGTTTCTTCTTTCTTCGTCATTGGCGCATGGGTGTATGTCGCACTACGCTGCATCCACAGCTTCATTCACCTCACCTACAACCGCGTCATGCACCGGTTTGCAGTCTATGTTCTCAGTACGGTTATCTTGTTCATTCTGTGGGGAGCATTCGGCGTGCAAGTTCTCTTGCGCGGTGCGGCCTAGCAACGTTAGGGAACTCTTACGCAATGCGACCTCTTCGGTATTCCATCAACATCACCTTGGACGGCTGCTGCGATCACCGTGCAATCCTCCCGGACGAGGAGTTGCATCGTCACCATACCGAAAACATCGCCCAGGCCGATGCCCTCCTCTTTGGCCGGGTGACTTACGAAATGATGGAGGCAGCATTTCGGCCGCCGGCGCGGACGGGAGCGAGGCCTGATTGGATGGAGCCCTTCGCCCGGAAGATCGACGCGGCAAAGAAGTACGTTGTCTCGAGCACCCTGGGCCGGGCCGATTGGAACGCGGAGCTCGTGCGCGGGGATCTGGGGAAGGCGGTTCAGCAACTCAAGCGGGCGCCGGGTAAGGGATTGTTCGTGGGCGGCGTGAAGCTCCCGATGGCGCTGGCGGAGCTGGGATTGATCGATGAGTACGAGTTCGTGGTGCATCCCACACTGGCGGGCCAAGGCCCCACTTTGTTCGCGGGGCTATCGAAACATGTCGACTTGAAGCTCGTGAGCCTGCTGGAGTTAGGCTCGGGAGCCGTGGCGATGCGGTATGAGCCGAGAAGGACCTCGTGAAAGCAGTCATCGCCGCCTGGGTGATCGTGTCGCTCGTTGGCTGCACGTCGATGCAACCGCTTCCGGGCGATCCCGTGCAGTATCGATA